>Ga0208110_1000043_pt1 | contig 20776 bp, 14 predicted proteins | sample CryBogCBH13Jun08_FD_185507 | JGI IMG/M metagenome (GOLD analysis project Ga0208110, IMG submission 185507) | Freshwater microbial communities from Crystal Bog, Wisconsin, USA - CBH13Jun08 (SPAdes) | ecosystem: Environmental > Aquatic > Freshwater > Lake | place: Crystal Bog, Wisconsin, USA...
TACTTTAGCAATAGGATCCTTTAATAGTAACTCAATAATTTTTTGTTTCATTTGTTTTTTAACATATTTTCTAAAGTTTCAACTTTGTTGTTTAATTCTTTAATGGCTTCAATAAGTAAAGGCGTCAATCTTTCGTAATCGATAGTCAAATAATTACCATTAATTGGTGCTGGAGATACAATTTCTGGTAGTATTGCTTGAACTTCTTGAGCAGACACACCAAGTTCTCTTTTTGGTTTATATCCTAATGCCTGAGCCGTTTCATTAGCTTCATAATAAAAAGCAGTAAGTGATTTTAATTTGTCTAAAGGATTTTCTATTGGACCCAATTTAGTTTTTAATCGTTCATCGGAGTAATATGCCGTAATATTACCAGCACATTGCAATACGTTCATGTTTGAGGTACTGGCAGCATCAACATAATAAGAAGTATTATCGGAATCATAAAATACTGGAGCTCTTAAATCAATGGAATTTGTAAAAGATTCTCCTGAAGTTGCAACTTGAGTCCATGATGACCAATTTTGACAACAATCTCTTAAACTTCTAATTCTAAATGGTGATGATCCTGTGTTAATCCAGTCTACGGCTAGTTCAAATCCTTGTCCACCACTGGTTACTTGTAAATGATATGGATAATTTAATCCGTTTGTGTGTGTATATGTGTATGTTGAAAAATGACTTAGTTGACCATAAGTATTTCTTCCTGTATCTTCATTACGGCCACCAGCACTAGATAAACTATAACCAACAAATGATCCTGTGGCACCAGTAGGACCTGTAGGACCTGCACTACCTGTAGGACCAGTAGGTCCTGTCGGTCCTGTACTTCCTGTCGGACCCGTTGGTCCATAAGGCCCTGTAGGACCAGTAACACCTGTAGCACCTTGGCCGCCCGTACCACCAGTAGGTCCTGTTGGACCTGTTGGCCCGGTAGGACCGGCATTTCCTTGTAGACCTGTAGGACCAGTAACGCCTGTAGCACCTTGGCCACCCGTACCACCAGTAGGTCCTGTTGGACCAGCAACACCAGTTGCTCCTGTTGGTCCTGCTGATCCAGTAAGTCCTGTCGGTCCGATATTTCCTGTGGGTCCAGATAAACCAGTAGCACCAACGCCACCTGTGGGTCCTGTTGGTCCGGTTATACCTGTTGCTCCGGGAGCACCTGCTGAACCTGTTGGTCCAGTTGAACCTGTAACACCTGTGGCACCTTGAAGTCCACTATTTGGTCCTACCCATGCTCCGGATGAATTGATGACATTTGTAGTGCCAACGGTTATACCATTCTTGACTACAAAATTATTTTGATTTGACACGGATCACTATCCCCGATGTTATTATTATTGTTTTATTTAGGTAGGATAATATTTAGTTAACCAGTTTAAATTCTCTCTATTCTCATTTTTTTCATACCAACCATTACCATTATAGACATTCAATACTGATTGAAAATATTCCTCATATTTCTGTGCTACTACATCTAGACTAAAATTGTTTACTGCAAAATCTCTACAGTTCTGTGGTTTAATCTTATCAATATTCTTGGTTGCCCAACAGAATTGTTCAAAGGTTCTACAACGATATCCTGTTACTCCATGGATATTGTTTTCCGTGAAACTTCCCCAATCAGTTGTGATCGTAGGAGTACCAGAAAATAAACACTCTACTTGAACACCACCAAAAGGTTCATTATATAGTGAAGCCACAAATGCACCTTTGGCACGGGACATTAATTTCTTTCGTGTTTCAATATCAGCATAACCAATCTCGGTCACATGAGCTGGAGTTTCTGTATAACCCATTTCTTTTAAACTACTTTGACCTGCAATGATTAATTTGGCACCAATTGCTTCGGTGACTTGAACGGCAATATTAACACCTTTGCCTTCATATACTCTACCCAAGAAAAGGAAGTAATCCTCTTTTTCTTCAGAGTATTCAAAATCATCAGTATCAAAATAATTAGGTATCACACAATCATACCAATCTTCATTACAAGTACCAACTGATTTTAATCCGTAGTAAGCAGAATGAACTGAATAACTTTCAAAGATTTTAAATCTTGCCCAATGACCCTCTGCGTATCCAATTCCTGGTTCTACACAAATTAAATCTGGATGTGCATCACATACTGGTCTACCACCCGCTCCCCAGAATGGTAAAATAAAATCATTCTTTTGTTTACGCTTGCCTACCTCACGAATGGCATTGGTATAAAAAGTTTGGTATGCATAGTCATTAATGTCAAACTTAAAGAAGTGTTTACGCCAGTCATGGTCACCATAGGCCTTCTTCCAATCATCTGAAGTTAATACTGTGACGTGTTCAGTACAAATTAGATCCGATTCTTCGTGGCCGTAGTGTATGACTTCATGACCTCTTTCGGTCATCATCTTGGCAAATTTAACCACTTTTTGGGTATATGCACACGCATTGTATTCTTTAGAAGAAACGGTATGAGGAAGTCCTAAAACATGAAATCTCATACCCAATGTGGTCCATCAAACCAACAGGCCAAAGAATAACGAGTTCCTTTGGTTACTGCTGTTGCTTGGTGTTCTTCAAAAGAGGGAAAGAAGAATACTGTACCTTGGGTTCTCACCTCTTCTAAATTGGGATATTCATTAATCCCAATCATTTCAAGATTACCACCTTCATATGTGGAAGGATCGGTTAATTGAACTACTGCGGTAAGTTTTCGTTGATAGTTTGTACCTGACATCCAAAACACATCATGATGTTTATCATAATGTCCCGAATAAGATTCATCATACTCTGCTAGTTGAATGTAGGTAATGCGGGAGATATGGAACCCAAACCAAATATCATTGGTTTCAATGGCCAATTTCCACAATTCATCAAACAACCAGCGGAAGTTTGGATCATCTTTTTGAATAAATCTAACTTTACTCTTACGATAATTTGCAAGGTCTGTATTGCCATCAACACCTAATGTGGCATCTTTTACTGGTAATTTCAAACCTTCTTCTAATATCTTTGCACAAACCTCAGGACTAAAATATCCTTTATAATATGCCCATTCGCCTTTCATAACCACTCCTCATAATAAAACAATTATTAAATTACTATATTAGATATTTATAGCGTCACGAATCAACATTACAACAGTTACAGTATTTGCTGGAGTGAACAAAAGGTTCAATACGCCACCAGTAATAGAAGCATTAAATGTACCAAGAGAAGCACCAGTCAATACTTCACCATACTGTGACAAACTTACTGTTGTGCCATCATGAATTACTAACAATTCAATCATATGGTAAGTAGTACCGGCAGTCATTTGAACTTGATACTTAGCAGAACGATAGGTAGCAGATGCAAATGCATCAACAGATACCTGAGTTGTAGATGCAGTAGTAAATGTATTACTTGTTCTTGCACCATTGGCAAATGTAACTGTGTTTGTACCAAGGTTGGTTACACCAGTCAATGCACCAGTCATTACATCACCAGCACGATTGACTGGAGTATAAACTGGATTGATTGTGAATGTAGAACCAGAAGCAACTACGTTTGCAATCTGTGTATTACCAGATGTTACAGTTAATGTGCCACCACCTGATACAGAACCAGTACCAGTAGAACCTGATAAGTTAATTGTCGTAGATACTGCCACATTAGAAGCAGAAGTTGCACGACCAAAACTATCAAATGTAATTACTGGAATCTGTGTTGCACCACCATATGTGCCAGTTGTTACAGTAGTTGTTGCAAGATTAATATTGTAAGTATTGCCTGAAGCTGTAGCAACAATCGCACCAGATGTTCCAGAAATACTTTGAACAGAATTGTTTGCCTTTGTAAATGCAGCTGTTGCTGTATTTGTTACATTGGTAATATTAGTATTCTGTGTTAGGTCAACACCTTGAATTACGGTAATAGCACCGGCATTAGTATTTGCCTGAGCATAAGCTGACTGAGCATATGTTGTTGTGCTATTTGCTAATGCGTAGGCACCGTTGGCATATGAAGAACCAGCAATCTTGTCATAGTTAGTACCATCATTGGTAAATTCCCATGCCTTATCAGATTCTTTCCACAACAAATAAGTGTTAGAAGAAGAACCACGATTAACTTCAATACCGCCATCTTGTGTTGGTGCACCAGTTACATTAGAATTAACGGTGATAACATTATCTTCAACACGCAGATTAATTGTATTGGCGTAGAATGTTGTACCAGTTACAGTAACGTTACCGTTGATGGTTGTATCACCAGAGATAGTGCCACCAGACTTGGTAAAGAATGTTGTATTAGCGTAAGATGCAGAACCATTAGAAGCATCAAATGCGGCTTGTGCTACAGTACCAGCATTGTTTGCTTTACCATATCCTGCCTGAGCATATGTTAATGTGGTGTTGCCTGAGTTATAAGCAGCTTGTGCAAGTGTTGTAGCAGTATTTGCCTGACCATAACCAGCAGTTGCATAAGTGTTTGTAGTGTTAGCAAAGTCGTATGCAGCTTGTGCTACTGTGCCAGCATTGTTTGCCTTACCATATCCAGCTTGTGCATATGTTAATGTGGTATTACCAGAGTTGTATGCAGACTGAGCTAATGTAGTTGATGTATTTGCTTGATTGTAACCAGCAGTTGCATAAGTCTGTGTTGCAAATGTTGTATTAGCAAAAGAACTTACACCGTTAGAAGCATCAAAAGCAGACTGTGCCAATGTTGTTGCAGAGTTTGCCTTGTTAAATGCAGCCGTAGCATAAGTTGCGGTAGCAAAAGTAGTGTTGGCAAATGAACTTGCACCATTTGAAGCATTGTATGCGGCTTGTGCTAGTGTAGTTGCCGTATTAGCTTGACCATATCCAGCAGTTGCATAAGTTGATGTAGCAAATGTGGTATTAGCAAATGAACTTACACCGTTAGAAGCATTGTAAGCTGCCTGAGCTAATGTAGTTGCCGTATTTGCTTGTGAGTAAGAAGCATTTGAATAGGCATAAGGAGCTGCAGCTGTATTCTGACTTGATAAATCAAAGAATGTAATACCATTGGCAGTATGGAACTCTACATCTCCACCAAACCATGTTTTACCTGAAGCAACTTCAAGTGAATATGTGTTGCCTGCAAAGTGTGTATTGTTACCTGATGTTGGTGCACCAGCAATATACACAGTAGACATATTACCATAGGTTACATTGGCATTAACCGCATTAACTTGAACAATGCCAAATGAGGACATCGAACCTTGTGCATTGTAACCATTTGTTGCGGTACTATTATCGTAAATAGTTGCTGCTGGTAATCTAATAAATCCACCAGCAGTAATATCAGTAGCGGAAATAGATTGTGAAGGTGATGCTAAGAATACACCAGCTTTAACTGTTCCGTAAATACCTTCAAATGTATTTGCGTTGGTAAAATTACCTGACTTATAGAACTCAAAAGCACCAGTATCATTTGAACGACCAGCAAAAGCGTGGCGTTGTGCAATAACTATTTTACCACCACTTACATAAGCGCCTGGATTAGATGCTACTGAATAACTAACATATCCTGGACCCGATGCGGTAATAGTTGCAACGGTATTGTAACCTGTTGGATTAAATCCAGTAGTTGTTACTGATGAACCAACAGGCAATACGATTGATGAGAAAATACCATTAAATGCAACGTTTGCTTCTTTAGTTTCACCGCCAATCCAAGTAGCGCCTGTAACGGCAATTTCTGTTTGACGATTTAAAGTACCTAAAGCGCCAGTAGTATCAACAGTATTAGTCAATGCTAATGGGAATGTTACTGTACCTGGAGTGGAAGAAGAAACAGAATATGTTCCATTAAATCCTGATGGAGTTACACCAGAAACAGTAACTACTGAATTTGCAACCAAATAACCTTGGTCTGTAATATTTAAAGTTGCATATGTTCCGTTTGCGGAACCACCAGTAACAACACGAATACCTGGAGCAGAACTAGAATAGTATTCATAATCAATACCAATATCGTAACCATCATTACTTACAATATAACCTGATGCAGGTGTGTGTAGAGAAATGATTGGGTTGGAATATTGTGTTGTGGTTGTTGATGTGATATACTGTGTACCTTGAATGGTCAAGTCACCAGCAAAGATTGCGTTTCCACCAACATTCAAATTCTTGGCAATACCAACACCACCATCAACAACTAAAGCACCAGAATCAATTGTGGTTGATTGAGTTGTATCGGTGATATGTGTGGCACCAGTTAAAGTACCACCAGTATTTGCCTTGTTATATGCAGCTTGTGCTTTGGCATCAGCAGCAGTAATATTTGTATTCTGTGTATTATCTACACCTTGAATGATAGTAATTGCACCAGCATTCGTATTAGCTTGACCATAAGCTGCTTGAGCATAGGTGTTTACATTACTGATATTGGTATTCTGTGTATTATCAACACTTTGAATGGTAGTAATAAAACTAGAATTTGTATTACCTTGTGCATATGCCGCTTGAGCATATGTAGTCAAATTACTGATATTGGTATTCTGTGTATTGTCTACACCTTGAATTACGGTAATAGCACCAGCATTGGTATTGGCCTGTGCATACGCAGACTGAGCATAAGTTGTTGTGGCATTAGCAAGACCATAGGCTGCCTGAGAATAGGTAGTAAGATTGCTAATATTGGTGTTTTGTGTATTATCAACACCTTGAATAACTGTGATGGCACCAGCGTTTGTGTTTGCTTGAGCATAGGCTGCTTGTGCATAAGTTGTGGTGTTATTGCCAGAGTTGTATGCGGCTTGTGCCAATGTTGTTGCGGTATTGGCTTGGCCATATCCAGCAGTTGCATATGTATTGGTTGTATTACCAGAATTATAGGCAGCTTGTGCTAGAGTTGTTGCTGTATTGGCTTGGTCATATGCACCATTTGCTTTGTTGAAACCAGCAGTAGCATAAGTGTTTGTTGTATTGCCTGAATTGTAAGCAGCTTGTGCTAGTGTAGTAGCAGTATTTGCTTGATTGTAGGAAGCATTGGCAAAAGCACCAGAAGCAATCTTGGCGTAGTTAGTGCCATCATTGGTAAATTCCCAAGACTTATCCGATTCATTCCAAAGAATAGATGTATTGGTTTGATTACCACGATTAACTTCAATACCTGCATTGAGTGTTGGAGTACCAGTTACATTTGAATTAACTGTAATGATATTATCTTCAACATTTAAGTTTGTTGTATTGGCATAGAATGTTGTACCTGTTACGGTTAAATTACCTGTAACGGAAACATCACCAGTGATTGAACCACCAGATGAACTAAATTTAGTATTAGAAGAATCATATGCAGCTTGTGCTACGGTACCTGCATTATTTGCTTTACCGTATCCTGCCTGAGCATATGTGGTAAGATTACTAATGTTCGTATTCTGTGTATTATCGACACCTTGAATTACGGTAATAGCACCAGCATTCGTATTAGCAAGACCGTATCCTGCTTGTGCATATGTTGTAAGATTACTGATGTTGGTATTTTGAGTTGCATCAACACCTTGTGTTACGGTAATTGCACTAGAGTTGGTGTTTGCTAAATCATAGGCTGCTTGTGCTGTCGCTGTTGCAGAATTGGCTTTACCAAAACCTGCTTGTGCATAAATGTTTACATTAGAAATATTAGTTGCATTGGTATTGGCTTGACCATATGCGGATTGTGCATAAGTTAAAGTAGTGTTACCAGAATCGTAAGCAGAATTTGCTTTATTGTAAGCACCTTGTGCAAAGCTTTGAATTTCTGTACCGTATGAATATGCTGAATTTGCCTCAGCGTAAGCTGATTGTGCATAGATTAATGTATTGTTGCCGGCATTATAGGCAGCTTGCGCTACTGTAGTTGCAGTATTGGCCTGACTATAACCTGCAGCAGCATAAGTTTGTGTTGCATTGCCTTTAGCGTATCCTGCTTCGGCATAAATTAGAGTATTGTTACCAGAATTATAAGATGCTTGAGCTAATGTGGTTGCTGTATTTGCTTGGTCATAAGCTGCACCACCTAAACTATTGTCTGTGTTTGCTTTATCAAAAGCAGCTTGTGCTAAAACAGTACCAGTATTGGCTTGGTCATATGATGCTTGGCCAAGAACTGTACCGGTATTGGCTTGGTCATAAGCAGATTGTGTATCTCCTGCTCTTGCAATATAGTGACCGCCTGCTGTTACACCGTCTTGAACTACGAGTGTATTTAAATCGGTATCAACAGTAATCTCAGCGACTGCGCCAGTAAAGACTGCGGTCTGTGCTGTATTACCCCTTCTAAATTGTAATTGTGTGGCCATTGTTTTACCCTAAAGTATTTGTTTTATCTATCTATTTATTCAACTCAAATAACCATAATCATACGAACTTGTTGTTGTGTCTAAGTCAAATCCGGCAGCAAAAGATGTGGTTGTTGGATCAGCAACAAATCCAAAATCTCCAATTGGAATGCCAGCCGTTTGTTTGACAAGTGCGTGTCTTAAATAAGTTAAATTTGTTGTTGGTGTAACAGGAGTGAAAATGACATTAACCATTCCACTAACAATAGTTGCATTAAAAGTACCTAAAGGTCCAGAATTAAATGCATCTCCAAATGAAGTTACCTGTGCAGAACCTACTGAGTTAATAACACTTAAATTTACTGCATGAAAACTTCCACCACTTTCTAGTTGAACTTGGTAGAAGGCGACTCGATAATTTGTTACTTCAAATGAATCAAACACATATGGGCTTGTACCGTGAATGGTTGCCACATTGGAAGATATGTTGGTGTTTGCGGTAACATTTAAAGAATTAACACCTAATGTTCCGTTTGAGGGATTATAGGTTAAGTATTCACTTGAAGTATAGAGTGTATCTATTGTACCTGTAGTGGTATCTGTAAAACTAACATATCTAGTTGCATTGGAAGTAACATCATCACTAACGATTAATGCACCACCGCCACCACCACCTGTGTTTGCTTTATTGAAAGCATCTTGTGCCAGACTGTTTGCTGAATTGGCTTTATCGAAGGCCGATTGAGTAAAATTGTGTTCTGAATTGATTGTTGGACTGACGATATCACCAGATACCACCAAAGTACCATTGACGTGAACACCACCAGTATCAAAAGTAGCAACAATATTTTCTACATTTGAACCACCAGCAATAATCTTTGTCATTAAACCTGGTGTTGCAGATGTGGTACCAACAATCAGGTTACCACTAGGTTGACCTGTATTACCTTGAACATACAGATAACCATCTAATGGTCCCGCAGATGTTCCTAAACTGTTATCCGGTTTGGCATTATCATATTGAGAACCTAAAATACCAACATCAATGTAGAATGTTGAATCTGTACCAACGTCAGCAGTTACAACGTAATCAGCAGAACCATTTGGATCAATGTTCTGTGAATTGACTTGAATGTAGTTGTTTGAATTACTTGTAAACTGTGCAACCACATTAGGTAGTGGTGTTGCGGCTCTAGTAGCAAGACCAGAGTATAAAGTTTGGTTTACAATTAAATTATTGGCGGTAACATTGGCGGTTGAAATATTCAAGTCACCAGTCATTGTATCGCCAGCTTTATCTACCTTATTGTTGGCCGCATTAAAGGCCGCATTAGCGGTATAAAACGATGCTTCTGAGGTATCAAAGGCTAGATTTGCTTGGTCGTATGCTGAATTAGCATGGATGTATGCCGAGTTGGCATGGTCGTAGGAGGCATTGAGTGTGTTGCCGGATGGTCCAATTAAGACACCATCAGCAGTAAATACTTCAATTGTATTGATGGTCAGACCATCTTGGACAATAAATTTATCGTTAGACAAAACTCAATCCCTTAATTTTTAACGGTTTTTATTAAATTATTTAGGTATTAAAAACTATCAGGAATGGTTTTTAATCACACAGGCAGTGTTCTGGATAAGATACTTGTTCTGATAAAATCTATTTGGGTATTATCATTTGCTGGGGTAATATACAATACCACATTTCCTGATACAATATCGGAGTCCAATGTAAACAAATTAAATCGAGTAGATTTAACAATACCATACTGTGACAATGTGGTTTTTATATCATTGTGTGTTAGTATGGCTTCACAGGAATGCACTTGGGTGCCAGACAAAACTTGAATTGTATACTTGCAAGTTCTATAAGTTTCTGGATTAAAAGAATCTAGGACTTGATTTGGTGTAGAACTAGTAGTTAAAAGACTTCCAGTAATTGAACTTCCACCGCCCGCACTAATCGTGATAGATTTATTGACGTTATCCGCACTAATTGTAATACCATCACCAGAATTAATTTTAAATGTATCGGTGGGAGTATCAGCTACTATTAATGTTGAATTAACATTGACGGTGGAAAATGTATTTTGATTCTCAATACTGGAAATACCGTTGGCACTATTTAAATAGAATATTTTGCCATCAGCATAGTTCAAAGCCAACTCACCAGTATTTAATTCGACTGGCGTGTTGCCTAAAACTCCTGATTTTTTGACCTGTATTACTGTATTTGCCGTTGACATTTAATTAGAAACTTCCGCCGTCCTTTAACAACAATTCTTCTGTTTCGTTTTTAGAAACAGTCTTTTTTGCAACCTTTGCTGGTGCCTTTTTATTTGTTTTTGTAGGAGTCGGTGATTCCAAACTTTCAATTTTACTTGTCAATTCGGTAAGCAATTTTTCATAATTACTTGTCAGTTTATCAATTTCATTTTGGTGAATCACACGAAGATTATAAAAATCTTCTTTTGATTTACCTAATTCCGCATTTAATGTGTTGATTTGTTGAACTTGCCTTTTGAGTTGTTCATTTTCACCACGAACTGCATTTAATGTGGAAATATCCGTATTCAATTTTGAAATAGAATTTTGATAATTTTTGTCAGAAATAATTTTATTATTTCTTTCAGATTCTAATTCTTTTTTAAGACCATTTACTGTATCTTCCAATTCTTTTTTAGAAATATCCTTATTGGATTGTAATTCGGAAATGGTCTTTTCTTGCTCAGCAATAATATCGTTAGCCAATTTTATATTCGCTTGATACGAAATAGATTTCATTATCGTATCGGTTAAAGTACCAGAAATTATTTGGTTATAATGTTGCTGGTACTTTTCATTCATATTTTCACTCATTTCAAACTCCTATTATTAAACAATTATATAACTATTTAGAATGTGCCTCCGTCTAATGTGTAGGAATAACGAACTTCTTTAGTTGATTCATTATAGAACATTAGACCATCATATACTGCATCTTGTGCTGCGGTGTAACGAACTGGATTAATATACAAACCAGATTCAGAAGAATTCAGTTCACTACCAGAAGCATTCAATACAATACTGTTTTGTGCAGCATTGCTATAACCGGCTCTAGAACCAATTAATACTGAATAATTACCTTGACTAGTAACACTTCCATAACCAGCACGTTCACCAATTGCAACAGCATATGAACCTTGAGTATTTAAACCTGCACCAACACCAATTGCAACAGAATCGTTGCCTTGATTAAGTTCACCAGCAACGTGGCCAATTGCAACAGCAGAATTGTTCTGATTTGTTTGACCAGCATTTAAACCTACTGCAACAGAGAATGAACTTTGGTTATTTGCACCAGCAGAATCACCAATTGCAACTGATTTAGACCCTTGGTTTACATTACCTGCACTACGACCAATTGCAACACGACCTTCAACGGAACTTGTTACATCAACTCCTTGACCAATTACAACACTATTTGATTTATCAGCAATGTATGTACCTTGGTCAGAGAATAATGCACCTGTTGATGCATCTACTTCCCAATAGTAAGAACCGTTTTCAATACGGTCTGGACGCAAATCGGCCATTGAACCGTAAGTAACTTCTTTAGTTGTTGTATTGTAGAATACTACATTGGTTGTTTCGGCAAAGTTTAATGAATCAACAAATAATCCTGATTCACCATCGGTAATATTTGTACCGTTGGCGAGTGTAATACCGTTGTTGTCAATTTTAACATTGGTATTAACAAGTTCTTTAGTTGATGTATTGTAAGCAGTAACATTACCACCAGCAACATCGTTACGAATTGGGTCAATGTATAGACCGGCTTCAGTTGGATTTAATGCATTACCAGAAGCATTGATTGCAATACTATATGCGGCTTGTGATTGGTAACCAGCACTAGCACCAATAGCAACTGAATATTCACCTTGTGGTGTAGTATAACCGGCACCGGCACGATTACCAACTGCGACTGCACTTTGACCTTGACTATTGATACCAGCACCAACACCAACTGCAACGGCATCTTGACCTTGTGATGTTTGACCAGCTACGTGGCCGATTGCAACACCAGCGGTTCCTTGACTTGTTTGACCAGCATTGAGACCAACTGAAACGGCAAAACTACTTTGATTTGTTTGACCAGCTTCATGACCAACTGCAACAGCAGAAGTTCCTTGGTTAGTTTGTCCTGCAAGACCACCAATCGAAACTGTGTTGTTACCGGTAGTGCCTGCACCATTACCAAAAAATACAGCATTAGAACTATTATCACCTAACGTTGCACCATATTGTAATGTTACATTGGTGTGGTGAGTAAATGTGCCGTCAGTAATTGTAAAGTTATTGCCGCCATTGCTCTTGAATTCGAGATTGCCGTCACCAGAAGAATACATTCCAGTATCTTGTGCGCCATCTTGGTAGAATCCATAACCACCATTTGTATCAGAACTTTCGTCCGCTAAGAATTTACCTGAATGAACAGAACCAGAAATTAGATTTGCATGGAGAGTGGATACTGAAAAACTTGGATCACTCGGATCAATTACAAAAGTAGCATCAGGATCAGCTTTGTTGTAACCGTCAAACAAGTAGTAATCTTTACCAGCACCACCAGCATGACGGAACAAACCAGTATAGACAACTCCTGTACCATTGTTTGATTCGCCATAGAAACCGATATCAACAACATCAGAAGAAATATTATTATTCGCTAACTTGATTAACGAATTTTGAGAAATAATTGTATCAACGTTAGTGTAAGAAATATTACCACTAACATTTAAAGAACCGGAAACATTCAGAACACCGTCAATGGTTTGGTTGGTAGAACCACCAGTACCATTTGCACGAATAATTGTATCATCAACTTCAATTAAAACGTTTGCAGAACCATCTACAACGGTAGTTGTTACACCATCACCACCAGTGAACTTTAAAGTTCCTGTCAACAACGACATACTATTCGAACCATTGTCCGAATCTAATTGTAGTGTTGTGGAGATAGTATTATTAGATACGGCAATAACTTTACCGTGTTGGTCGATTGTGACAGAAGGAATTGTAGTTGTATTACCGTATGTAATACCTTCATGTCCACCGGCAACTAATGCTGGTGATACATTCGACCAAGCACCAATTTCAATTGCGCCATCCGAACCTGGAGTACCAATAAAAAGGGTATTGGATGAATATGAATACGCTAATTCACCTTGATTTAGTAATGAAGGTGTGTCGGTGCTTAGCGAGCGTTTAATTAAAATTTCTGTATTAGAAGTATTAGAAGCCATCTGTCAGTTTCCTTGTTATTATTATTTTAGTACTGTTATTGTCTATTTATTAAAATCCGCCACCGTCAATCAAATCTAATATGACATTGGCTGAACCATTTTCATCTCGTAAAACTATTGTATTTGCAATATCTTCTCTAGTGGCATTTTCAATTGCTTTGACATAGTATTCACCACCAATACGGATAACATCTCCTACATTATCTCCAATAAACATTGTATTGGAAACAAAGGAGTAGGCTAACTCACCGTCTGATAATGATAACGGTGCAGTATTCGCATAAGAGCGAAGTATCTGTATGACGGTATTTGAATTGGCTGCCACTTAAAAGAATCCTGAATCTAGATCTGGAATAACAGCAGACGCTGGTTCCACAACAAAAGTATTGGTGTTGGCTTGATAAACAATAACATCACCTTGTCTGGCACCAGACAATTCTAGGTCGGAAGCACTTTTAAGTGTTCTACCACCATATGCAATATTATTAACTCTTGGGTTAACAGTTGGTCCTATTTGGACATTGACTGTTCCTATTACTTGACCTGACATTTAGACCCTCGTTACTCTAGGAGATACATCAATAGTACCTTCCAAAACTCTAGTGGTAATATTATGTGCATTATCAATAATGATGGTGTCGTATACATAACGACCTGGTGCAATATTCGCAGTCGTGGCTGCATCCAATTCGAGTGTTATTGAGCCTTGACTTACATTAATTGTTGTTGTAAATGTGGCGGCCGCATTAGTGGAATAATATGATTTACGCATTTGAGAGGCCGCAGTATACCCACTCAAATCATAGATTTCTTGGTACACATCGTCAATAGTAATGGAAGCACTAAAATTGCTTCCCGCTTCGATTAATAAGTTCTGAAATGCAGCAGGCATAGTTTCCTCTTTAAAAAACCTTCTGCTTTATTTAGTTGCCTTTAATTCATCAATCTCCGCTTTAAGTTCTTTGATTGCTTCAATCAACAACGGTACCAATTTTTCATATCGAACTGTAAGGTATTGATTATCAATAGGTGCCGGTGCAACAACTTCAGGCATAATAGCTTGAACTTCTTGTGCTGACACACCAACTTCTTTTTTGACATCGTAACCTAAAGATTGTGCAATTTCATTGGCTTCATAGTAGAAACCACTTAAAGTCATTACTTTGGCCAAAGCATTATCAATATTGCCTAATTTATTCTTCAAACGCATATCAGAATAATAAGCAGTAATATTATTCGTAGCTACAATTTCACCAGAAGTACCTGTTGGACCTGTGCCAACACCTAAAGAGTTGTGTTGAACATCATTTCCTGTACCAACACTTTGATTAATTGTGTAGGCAGAAATATTAGTAGCTGATCCTGCCGTTGTTGCATAGTTTACACTAAAGTTGGATGGGTTATAGACATACATATTTACGCCATCACTACCACCCCACAACCAAGTTGGTTGACCAGATTGACCAGACCAATTAAATGTCATTGCAGTACCATTACCACCACTCTGAGAGAGTGTTGATGCTTTGGATGCTAACGTAGCGGTTGAAGCATTACCACTTAATGTTGCGGAGATTGTGCCAGCATTAAAGTTACCTGAAGCATCACGAGCAACTATTGTGGAACCTGTATTCAAGTTGGTTGCATTACTTGCTACAGTAAATGTAGCAGCACCAGAACCGTTGTAAGTAGTAGAACCAGACAGACCTGTGCCTGACGTGTTCATTGTTAAAGTGTTTAAAGTACCACCTAAAGCTACACCAGAAATTGTATAGTTGGCCAATGCAGAGTTGGGAACAGAAGAAAGACGTGCATTAGGCAATGTTCCTGATGTAATGTTGGAAGCATTAGTAGTATCTGTTGTTGCTGATGCAGCCAAACCAGAAACTTGACTTGATGTAATTGCAATGGCAGAACCGGTAGCAGCAGTAACACGACCATAAGCATCAATAGTCAATGATGTTAATGTGTTGTTGGTTGCCAAACTTCCTGTTAATGTATATGTGGAGTTTGCCAGTGATACAAATTTGGTTCCATCATAAATTAATCGAGCACCAGTTGTATAAGACGCATTTCCTGTACCGCCATCAGCGATTGAAATTACAGAAGCCAAACCAGAAACAGTACCACCTGTCAAACTAGCATCAACAACTGCTCTGTTTGCACTGGTAAATGTTACAGTATTTCCTGTTGGGTCTGTTGTAACATCTTTAACCAAATAGAACTTGTCAGCTGCCTTGCGGAATAGACCAGCATATTTGACACCAGAACTATTGTATTGTCCGTAGAAACCCACATCTAAACTGTCTGCTTGGTTACCATCAGCAAGTTTGATTAGTGAATCTTTTGTCGTTACTGTTGAAGTATTGACTGTTGTAGTTGTACCATTAACAACCAAGTTACCTGTTACAGTAACATCACCACTAAATGTTCCGCCTGTATTTGCTTTACTGAAAGCCGCTTGTGCGTAAATCAGATTGTTAGAAATATTGGTATTTTGTGTAGCATCTACACCACCAATAAAGGCAACGTTAGAACTAATTTGTGATTGCAATGAAGAAACGTTAGAACTAATTTGTGATTGCAATGAAGAAACGTTTGCATCAACATAAGACTTCATGGAAGCATTGGCAGTTACCAATGCAGAGTTTACACTAATGATAGAATTGTTTAGTGTATTGGCAGATTTGGAAGATGCCAATGTAGAAGAACTTGTTGATGTTACTGAATCATTTATTAAATTGGCAGTTAAAATCTTTGAATAACTGGTTGGATTATTAACATCACGCAAGTCCCAATAGGCAGCAGATTCATTCCAACGAATCTGTGCGTTAGCATTTGCTGGATTGGATGCTTCACCACGATTGATTACAAGATAATCATAACCAGAACCAATTGTTTGTCCTGTTACTGCCTTTAATACGATTCTATCTGTATCAAAAAGTGTTGCACCGTTAATAACAAAACTACCAGTTACAGTAAGGTTAGCAGATGTGCCTGTTGGGTTACCAATTACTACATCACCCAACAAATTGGATGAAGAATTTGCAGTAAGAAAGTTTGTATAAGTTCTGTTAGTAACAAATGCAAGGGCAGTATTGGTGCTAGTATTTGCTTGTAACGCATTAACAAAACCTGTACCTGAAACACTTGCAGTAATTGTATTGATATTGGTATTGGCTTGTAATGTATTTGTATAAGTTGTACCAGTTACAGAAACAGTTGCAGTATTAACTTTAGTATTAGCCTGAACTACATCCAAATAACCAGTATTGGTAACACTCAATGTTGTGGTATTAACTTTAGTATTGGCCTGAACTACATTCAAATATCCTGTACCAACAACACTCAAAGTAACAGTATTGGCAGATGTATTTGCTTGTAGTGTATCAGTTGAAGTTTTACCGGTTACACTTAATGTTCCAGTGTTAGCAGAAGTATTTGCTTGTAATGTGTCTGTTAATGTATAACCAGTAACACTTAATGTTCTAGTGTTAGCAGAAGTATTTGCCTGAAGTTTATCAGTATATGTGGTACCAACAACACTTGCGGAGCTCCGAACTATTAATGTGTTCGTATTTGCATCATTAGCAATCTTGGTATTATAACCAGAAATGTCATTAGTTACTGCTAGATAATTACTTACTTGAACATTACCCGCAACACTAGTATTTCCTGTAACGATTAAATTATTAGAAATTGTGGTTGTACCTGTAACCAACAAAGTATTGTCTACTTCTGTAGCACCACCAATAGTTAATGTTCCACCAACTGTTTCTAAACCACCAACAGTTAAAGTACCAGCAACAGTTGCATTATTAGAAACATAAAGTCCTGTACCACTACCTCTTGCAAACAACAAACCACCAACGTTAGCTTGACCTGATGCAACCAAACTTAATGCTGTGTTTGTAAAGTATACTTGCTGGTCTACACGAAGGTTGTTTTGAACATATGCGGATGAACCAGTACCTTGTACCTGTAGAGTACCAGCAATAATTGCGTTATTTGCAATTTGTAAACCTAATGTTGGATCATTTAGAAATAAAGTTCCTGTAGGTTTAATATAATTATTTGCCGCAATATCATTATTCTCTTTGACAAGAGCATTGGTCGTGGTTACCCAATCACCAAATGTATTAGCATAACTTAAAATGGAAACTGTATTAGCCATTGGAACCTTCTTTTAATAATTTTGACAGCATATATTTGATTTCAGCCATGTCATCTTTGATGTCTAACATTTCCGATTTTACTTTATTTATTTCATCTTTTTGGGTCTTTAACATCCGAACCTTAGCATAGTATTCATTCTTTGAATTTTCATCGGTATTCATTAGAGCCATACTATTGGTATCTCTAACAAAATTAGTACCTGTAACTTTGACGATTGGCATATTAAATTCCTGTTCCTGATGGTAGAGCTAATGCACGAACATCAGTTAAGTATGGAACCTGTGTGTTATCAGCAGTAGCCAATACTATTTTAATTGCAAATTGACTAAACGAGGTATAAGTTTGGCCATCAGCATTTGTATAAGTTACATAGTTATCAGGTTGATTATTAATACCTGGCGCACATTCAAATTCAATCAAATTATCCCTAGTATAAGAATATACATTTGCATTTGAAAGTTGTGTCATTAATTGCCAGTTACTATCATCAAAGTTTTGTGTATCATTTCTATTCAATATCTTGTAATAGATATAAACATTTGTACCAAGTGGTTTATAGGCAGTATAGTAAACTCTCAGGTCACCAGAATCATTACCTGGTGTGAGAACAACTTTCTTGGTGAAATATCTAGACCATGAATTACCACCATGTGAACTTGTTTCACCGTGAATAGTCGCAGAAGCTCCTGTTCCTGGTGAAGGACTTGAATCTGTAATTGTTATAATTGGTGTTGTCAAGTAACCTGAACCTGCATACTCAACATAAACATTAGTGATGATTCCACTTTCTTCTGTAAATCCTAGAATAGCTGCATCACTACCTGTATCAGGATTGCTAACTGTAACAGTAGTATTTGCTGCTGTATATCCAGAACCACCTTCAAATGATACCACATTATTAGCCAGACCCATGTTATTAATTACATAACGAATATTATACAATGATGTACCATCATCAGAAATAATAGGACTTAAATTAGGATCAGATGAAGTTAATGTAGCCGTCATGATGAAAGAATTTGCTGAAGATTTCAATAACAATCTTTCACCTTGGCCATCATTCAAATAAATGTTATCTGGAGTTGGTGAACCAAATTTACCTGGTGAAACAGCAAATGGTCCAATGCGAGCATTACCATTAGCTAAAGTGGAATTATATGAATAAGAAACTTCTGTACCTGTTGGAACAAAATCAGTAGTTGTTAAGTTAATAGCATCTGATGGTGTATCGGTTGCAAAGTTTCCGTGTAGATTTGAAACATTGTTTGGATCAATCCAATGTTGAATGTCTTGCGTACCAAGTTTTCTATATGGCAAACCTTCCGGTACAACGAATTGAATTTGTGGAACTTTGGTCGTATCAAATACACAACGGTCAATAACAAACATCAAATCTTTAGTTTGGTCAGCAGTCCATGTGATGGAGTTTTGCGATTCAAACAATGCACCAACATAAGGAGCTGCACCCACTTTAGTTGGGTTGGTTGGATTTGCATCTGTTGGTAATGCTTTTGCAGTAGAAGGCACAGCAATTGAATTTTGTTGTGCAAAGTATACTCTATAATCAGGTGAATTTGTTTCCAACAGGATTGCATAAAGAGCACCCGCTTGAATATAAATTGGGGTTTCAAACATAAATTCAGTATATGTGGAAGCATCCAAATAATGTGGACTTGTAGATGTTACTACCTGTGAAGCATCTAACATAACTGTTGAGTGGTCCAACTTCTGGCCATTTGGATAACCATTTAATGTACCAACAAGAGAAAGTTTTACTGGAGAGTTTGTTGTTGGTTTTGAATAGAAGAATATTTTAACGGATTTAATAAAGATTCCGTTTGGAAAATTATCTTTGGATATGATAAAAGTCTGTGCAACAGGATCATATGGTGTATATGTTGTAATTGTACTAATAGATGTTGTACTAAATTGACTGACTTGTGTAAACGAAGCAGCAGAAGAATCTATTGAAGGTGAAAATTGTAGTTGTTGAGATTTTGTTGCAAGGCCAGATGCTGTAAATGTTGCCTCAGCAAAAGTTGTTGCTGTGGATGGATCCGTTGCAATAGCACGATTGTCTACCCGAAATACTCTTGAACCAGTTTGAAATGTGTTTGATGGAACATTAAAGATTCCAACAAAATTACCACTCTCGTCAGTAGATAGTTTGGATAATCCTGTACCTTGATTAATGGCCTGTGCCACATTGGTAATATTACCTACAATGTTATACTGTGAAGTAACATCACCAATGGTACTGTTATATCCTAAAGAGATATCCACACCAGTATCTAATGTTGCAATCTTAGTGGTTGCATCGTAGGCTGTGATGGTCGCACTATAAGAATAGATACTTGATAGTGTTTGTGTTAAGCCTAAGTCGTAATTATATGACATTTATTTTCCCAATTAACTTGATTATTTATTTTTCAAAATCCAAGCGATTGCGCCTGTCACTTTGAACAATGTTGTAAATGCTTTCTGTGTTAAGGTATGTGTATCATCTAAGAAGGCATATGCCATCAACTTATTAATGATACTAACATTAAACTTACCGAAGAACTTGTTGTTCAAGTAACTACCATATGCACCGTTCTTGCCTGATTTCATAAAGCGAACAATTAAATCAGAAAGTCTTTCAGCAGGTACGAGGCCTTGTTCAAAACAATTACGCATCAGACCACCATCACCAAGGATAGTTGTTGTACCATATCCGTTAACGATGTATGTTGAATCTCCATCTGTCCACAAGTTATAAACTTTTTTGCCTGTAGCTGGAACAAGTTTGTCTACTGTTATTTGTTTGTTCATACCCAACCATGGATAAATTTCATAGTTGAATTCTGGATTTACACAACTCATTATACCATCAATATATAATGGATGATTGGATGTGGCAAATGGTTTAAAGTCTTTGCTTGGTGAGTACAATGTTTCAAAAACGGTATCAACCATTGTTTCAATGAACAATACTTTATTTGTTTTTGTTTTATCAAAGTTGAATACCAATTCACCAACTTGAACATCTACAATCTTTTTGGTTGTGCCATCAGCCATCGTGACCAATGTA
>Ga0208110_1000054_pt1 | contig 19850 bp, 27 predicted proteins | sample CryBogCBH13Jun08_FD_185507 | JGI IMG/M metagenome (GOLD analysis project Ga0208110, IMG submission 185507) | Freshwater microbial communities from Crystal Bog, Wisconsin, USA - CBH13Jun08 (SPAdes) | ecosystem: Environmental > Aquatic > Freshwater > Lake | place: Crystal Bog, Wisconsin, USA...
CACTTGATGCCGGCGAATCTTAGCCGGATAATCCTCCCGATAGTTACCAGTAGATTTTTCATATTCCCTCTGTTTTGATTGTTTAAGCCGACGCTATTGCTGTTTTTGCCCTTTTCTGACGGCGAAAAATTGCGCCGTGAAAATTCTTCACTGCAATCACAATTCTTGATAGCCTTCAAAACGTCTTTGTGCTGTTTCCCGAATCTTTCTGCGATGAGCAAAGATGTTGTCACTGCCTGACCATCATCTTTCAGCGTTACCAGTTCTGTGATTTGCGTGTTTTCCATAGTTTTCGTACTTTTGGTTAAGTGTTGTTTTGATTTCGATAGCCTGCCACCCTTAATGGCAGGCTTGTTTTTTAAGCAATGGCTTGTTTAATTCTCCGATTGATCTCAGCCTTCCTGTTGTTCCCTCTGCTTCTCATCCACTCCATAAGCTCCCTGTCAAAGAAGTACGGCTTTCCCGTTGGAGTGTAGTAAACGGGTATATCCGATTCCCTCATCCATGCGCTCAGGGTCTGCATGGTCACCTGTACGATATCGAGGGCCTGTACTTTGCTGATCTTCTTCCCGTGGTCGGCCTTTTGTAAGCTTATGAGAGCATCAAGCATTTGTTCAACCCGCGCAAGCCGTGCATCAACCCGTTCCAGTGTCCCTGGCATTTCATCGAAGCTCATGGTTGTGCAGTTTTTTCAGTTACGGTTATTGGCGTGGCCGGGTAAGCCGCAATAATCTGTTGGAGCAAAGGCTTCCACTTTGTCCAGCGACCAAGCGCATCAGTTGACATCGAGTTGATTTGATCATCAGTAAACTGCCACCACTCTTCGATAGTGTGACTCTGACATCCTATCCACACACGATCTTCTGAATAGGTAATGACACGCTCAAAGCAATGGATAGACCTGATCTCTTCGAGGTTCCCCGTTGCATAGCTGAGGTTTGCATCGCTGAGGTCTGCACTGTGGAGGTCTGCACTGTGGAGGTCTGCACCGCGGAGGTTTGCCCCGCGGAGGTCTGCACAGCGGAGGTCTGCACAGCGGAGGTTTGCACTGTGGAGGTTTGCATCGCTGAGGTTTGCATCGCTGAGGTTTGCATCGCTGAGGTCTGCACAGCGGAGGTTTGCACCGCGGAGGTCTGCACCGCGGAGGTCTGCACAGTGGAGGTTTGCACAGCGGAGGTCTGCACTTAGCACGTACTTATTCCACTCCTTAACATCGCTTTTCAAGAGCGCGATCATCTCAGATTTCGTGAGCGGGGTGATGATTACGGGTTCCTTCGTTTCATTTGTCATGGCTGTGTTAGTTATCTGAAGGTGATGGTAAAACGGATTTCTTGCTTTCCTCATACTGCTTGACCAGCTTATGAATAAGCTCACGCCCGATCTGGCTCCATGTCGTGTGTACTGACGTTCCAACAATACCATTGCGGTCAACGTAGTTGTACGTGCGTGTCTTGGTGTACCCTTTGCCGTCATGCTTGGCATACAGTACCCATACGCCGTCCACTGAGTGGATAACGCCAAGCTTGTGTAAGAGCTGATTCAGCCATATTGCTGAGTGTCCAAGCTCTTTCGCTATTACGGTGGTGGTCATGTCGTTTTTGGAGGCAAGAACTTCATCGTAATACTCAACCTTTGGTGCGGAAATCGCGGCTTCGTGCGCTTGGAGTAAAATTTGCTCTTGCTTCTGTTCGAGTTGCTTCGTGAGGGACTCCTTATCCTCAATCAGAAACTGCATCGCGTTCAGTATTTGCTGAGTACGGCTGAGCTCTGTTACTGGTAGGGATTGCTTTTTTGCCTGCTCCAAAAGGCTGTTGAATGCGTTGATGAAATCCTCTTTGAGTTGTGCGGCTTGCTTGCCCGTGAATCCAAGTACCAGGAAGGAAAAACCGTCCTTCGTGATCTCGTACATCTGGTACTTCTTCCCTCTTACATCATATTCTGACGGCGAAAAATTGCGCCGTGAAAATTCTTCACTGCAATCACAATTCTTGATAGCCTTCAAAACGTCTTTGTGCTGTTTCCCGAATCTTTCCGCAATGAGCAAAGATGTTGTCACTGCCTGACCATCATCTTTCAGCGTTACCAGTTCTGTGATTTGCGTGTTTTCCATTTTTTCTTATTTTTGAGTTGCGTCTTCCATTCTTAAAAAGCTCATCATACCAGTGGTGGGCTTTTTTTGTTTAACCCGCTTTTGAGTAATCATTTTTGTTCCGGATGTTTTCCCTCCCCATCAAGACAGCTTTTCTCTCTCTCCTGTTTTCCTTCTGCGCTTTGTAAATTTCCTGTTGTTCTTTCCTCCTTTTTTTAAGTGCTGCTGTGTGATATTTCGTCACAACAGGATCACCGTTGTAATACCTTTCTTTTATCGCTGGCTGGCTAAGGTTCCATCCTTCCCCCTTATTCACAGCCTTCTTTATTTCAGGCCATAAGCCGTAAATGGCTTTTCTTGTCGGCTTGCTTGCACTTTTCATTCTTCTTTCTTGTTACTTTTCTGTTATCGTCTCATCTCTTTCGATTTAATTATAGCAAATCATTTGTGATTACGCAAATAATTTGCGCAAATAATCAACAAAAAAAGGAGCGATTATGGACAACCCTGGTATTGTTAAACGAATAAAAGAAGTTACCAACGTGTTTGATATTACCGAGTTATCAAGACTCTTCGGACTTAGCGATAACGCCGTAAGGAACTGGGGTAAGAAAAATAATAATGTAAATGTTTTGACAGTTCTCAAATATTTTGAGAAACACCATCCTGATATAAATGTTCACTGGTTGATAACTGGTGATGGAAAAAAGTTTATGACTGATGTGGATGTTAAATCTCCGCAAGACAGGCGGTACGAGGATATTGGAAGGATGGTGGAGCTGGTTTACAAGCGGCTTGTTGAAGGGTGAGTGATAAATGCAGAAGCCCCGGGTTGGTGCCGGGGCTCGGTGGTTGCTATGCCTACTATGCGACATCTGCGCTTAATATATTTTTCCAAGATATGCCGTCGACCCTATTAATTGCTCTGTGTAGATAGCATCAATAACCCCGTTATGGAAAACAAACTTATATGGCTTATATCCTATGTACCCCCCAAAAGAGTTTTTAGCATTTACCTTGCCGTCAAGGACATACCCGAAATGACTTTTATGTCCATCCAGTAGACCGTCTTTTGTCGCCCCTCTGTATATCGGGTTCCAATCACACACCGCTGATAAAGGGTCTTTGAGGTAGTTATGCAAAAATTGCAATGCCGCCCCCTCAGCACTTACTTGAGAAATAGCATAACCATAATCAGCGGTGTCAAGCTCGGCCTGCGTAAGTGTCGCCGAACACCCTGAAAGTGCAAGCAGTATCGCCACAAATATCCAGCACTTTTTCATACCCAATCCCCCCTCGTTTAAGTTGATGATAATACTTACTCAATTTAGCGTATTACCGCCGATGTGCAAGCGTGGTATCGTGAAAGGGCAGAAAAGCAAAAGCCCCAGTTTATGGCTGGGGCTTGGTATGTGTCGCCATACAGGATTGCAATCTCGTTGTATGGTGGCCACCGAAGTGGACTTCAGCCCGATGCCGTCGCAGAGCGGGTACGTTTAGAATGTACGCAAAATCAACAGGTTTTTACTACATCTCCACAATAACCCTGTTTGCAGCCTCTTCCTTACTCGTCTCAAGCACTTTTGCATATATCTGAGTAGTCTTGATATCGGAGTGAGCCAGCATGGCGCTAACCGTCATTATAGATGTTCCCTGAGAGAGCTGCAATGTAGCGAACGTATGGCGAAAACAATGGAAGGTGATATGCTTCTCAATTCCTGCTCTCCGTGTCCACCTGGCTAACATTTGCCCAAGACCTGAGGCACTTGGCATATCGCAAAAAACCGTACCTGTTGACCTCTCTCCAAGAATCCCCCGTGCCTGAACGCCAATCGGCAGAACGTGTCGTCTGCTGGTCTTGACTATTGTATAATCAAGTACAGCATCTCCATTCTCTTTATCTATTACATTATCCCATTTTAACGCTCTGATATCTGATATCCTCATACCGGTTAATGCTGAGAATATAGCGGCCTTTTTAGCTACCTGATTATTAATAGGCGTAGCTATTAAGGCATTCAATTCGCTGAGTAATAAATAATTGCGATCAGACCCGATCCACTTTATACCATCAAACTTCTCAGTCAGACTCACCGCGATTAAATCTTCTTTATAGGCTATCCTCAACACAGTTCTAAAAGTCGCAAGATAAAGGTGTGCTGTCAAATCCTTTATCCTTCCCTCCTTGACCTGGCCAAGCAGAAAATCTTTAAACTGCACACAAGTCGTGATATCAATACCGCTCATCGTAACCTTCCCAAGACCGGCTTCAACAAACTTTTTTTTAGTAAACTCCCACATCTTGACCGTGCCTACAGTCAGTCGCTTCTTTTTTTGTATATCAAAGAAATCGGTAAACAATAAATCACCGCTTCCCAGTTTTCCATGATAGTTTCCCAACTGTACATCAATCTGTCTTTGAGCCTTTACCGTCTCCGCAATGTCTCTTGTTTGTCGGTTATACAGCTTTTCTGATGCAGTTCTTGGCTTGGAAATTATATACATTCCAAGAGTCTCTCTGCGAGTTTTTTTACCAGATGGTAGTACGATTGGAGGCCAGAAATCAAGATACAAGCTTATTCTTCCTCCCGATATCACCTTCTCACGCAGGAACACTTTTATCATTTTCAAGTTCTGTTTATTCGCCCTTGTATCCGGATACAAATAGGATACAAAATAAACATACAAAAACAGCGAAAGAAGGAAAGCCCCGTATGCTTAAATACGCTATATGTCGTTTAACGACGTGCTTTTGATAGGAAAAAAGGAAAGTGAAGGAAAGTGGCTATATGATATCAGAATTAATATGTATATGATTATCAAAAATATTTAAACTGTTATTTAAAAACAGATTACGAGAAAACTTATTTCTATGAGATACAAATACGATACAGAAACGCACAAAAAAAGCCTCCGAGGGCGAATCGAAGGCTGAAAGTACCTCCTGTAAACAAGGGCATGAAAACAGGAGGTTTAAAAAGGAATATACGTAACTGCTCCTACTGTGACAAATCGTTGCGATAAAACCCACCCTCCAACAAATCGACCGTCACGGGGATGGAAACGCCAGTTGAATCCTTTGCCCACGCCTTGACGTTTTTAACCGTTTCCCTGAGCTGGATCATCTTTGTGGTGTTTTTTCCGAGATACACGACCTGCCTCTGGCTGCTGCAAGCACTAAGACTTAGCAACAGGAGCAGACCAGCCGTCAACTTGTGCCGAGCGAAGAAAGTTTTCATCGTCCTGTGTTGGTTTACTTGCGGTTATCTGCTGGTCTTCATTCGCCAGCCTCCATGCCCTTACCAAACCGAGCAGCACGCCCGGTGTGGCAAGAGCTTTGCATAGTCCGAGCATGGCCGATTCGGTTATTTTTGCGATCCACTCACTCATGCGGCTGGAGCTGTAGCGACTGCGCTCTTTTTCAGGGCAATCTTTATTGCGCCGGGAATATCTGAAGCAGTCTTGACGATCTGATTAAACTCGTCTTTGGAGAGGCTATTATCCGCACTGGCAGCGACAACCTCGCCGAGTAGGTTAAGCAGTCCGTCAGCCCCTGCCTTGACGGTTTTCAAAGCAGTCTCAGCGGCTTCGATTTTGCTTTTATTGTCATTGATAAAAGACAAAACCTTCAAAGCTCCCGCTCCGAATACGATCAATGGGGCCAGAAACGACCAGATACTTGATAAATCCATGTTGTTCTCCGTTTTTTGGTTTGTTGTTGATTAAGCGGGAAGTGTTTTCCCTTTCTGAAAGTCTTTTAACGCCAATCCGCCTGTAAATTGGAAGTGCGGTTCCTCCTTGAAACTTTTCCAGTCACCGGCCCACTCAAGTCCGCAACTCTTTCCTATGTGGCCAATGCTCAACCATAATTCCTCGTTATCCCAATCTGGTTTCCCGTGCACGACTGGCACAGTATCAAAAGCTACACAGTAGTTATGGAAGCTCTGCCCGCCTTTTGCATTCGTTACAATCTTGCCTGGTCTCGTCCTCCCTTGTGCGTATAGGGCGTTCTGGCTCTCGATATCCCTGTACGTGCTGGTAATCAGTATGTCAATGCCTGATTTTTTGCACTCCGCTAAGAAATTTTCGCATAGCGGTTGTACGTGAGGATGGAGGTCTTCAATCTTTCTGCTGTTAATCATGGATGAACTCCAAAAATTGGATGGTTGGTGTCATGAGCTCCTTCAAGCCTCGACACTTTAGTTTCTACCGAGACTATTCTTACATCATGTTTTTCATGTTGGTCTGCGGCGGTCTTGAAGTTGTCACTTACCCATTTACTCCACATAATGACTACTCCTACCAGACCTGTCATGAGCAACGATAAGAGGCTTAATAATCCGACGATAAACGCCTGAACAGCGTCAGGGTGTTGCATCCATGTCATAGTCATAGGTTGTTCCATTTTTCTTTTTTTATTTGCGGCCTCTATACAGGCCATATTAGACTTGGTAAAAGTGCCTCTACATCTGCATAACCTGTTGGCTTAGGCTTTGTCCCTCTTTCAACCTCTGCCAGTAATGTGTATAATGCTGCCCATGTCGTATCTCTTGCGATAACAGCATATTTCCCTTCTGTGCTAAATGCAGGTATGGAGCTGTCCGAATACGTGCAGGCACTCATTATCCCGTCGTACCCTCTCGTTTGAGCAAAGTCATCAAGCCTGCTCTGAGTCTGATTAACAATCTCACGCTGGATTCTTGCGTCAAAAGCGATTATTTCGTCGCTGGTCATATCAACGACTGTCCACTGCGCGTGATATTTCCCTTCGACAAGTTGAACCGGAGCTGAAGCTGTTTTCTGATATCTGCCGGGTATTGGTGACGGTAGATCATAGTTGAGCACCGCGTACCCGAAGGGGGTGATATGCTCATCAGTTAGCATAGCAGGGAAAGATGTATCCGGAAACAGCGATTTGAAGTCACTTTCCTGTGTTTCAATTAATGTGTTTATGTCGATAAGCATAAAGTTATGAGCTAATTAATCTTATTGTTGAAGAGCACATACCTTCGCCAGGAGACGCCGGCGTTCCTGAAAAGGCAACACCACCCATCGATGCACTGTTCGCTAGCTTAAAAGCAGCATCGGCCATGGAATAGCTACTACTGCTGCCGGCTTTTATAGTATTAGTATATCCGGAAGGGATGCCTTCGCTAGAAGAATATGTCGCATGTAGCCCAACCAAAACGTAATCCTTACCAGACACAAATCCTGATAGACTCGGACATACTGTATATGTGGATCCTGCTGTTGCTGTACTCTTATTATATGCACCCATAGAGGCCCCTCTAAACACCTGTAAAGATGCTGTTTGATAGGAATCACCACCAGTACCTCCTGTTATTGAAATATCAGCAGTACTGGTGAGTATTTTATAGTAGCAGTAGCAGGAATTATCTTCCGATGTATAACTATACAATGTTGTCCACCCAGAAGGGCCAGTGAAGCTGCCCCCTTCATTTTCAGTAGTAAAGATGATCCCTAGGTCTCCGCTCTGTGTTCCTGCTGGACAAGTTAAAACGAGAGTATCTAGATGGTCTGAAGATGTCGAACCTATATAAGTAATGCTACTACTCGATTTTGACACTCCAGCAGCAGCCATGATTAAGTCGAAAGTACTCATTATGCCATCCCCTTTCCGAGTAGAAGACCATTCCATGTCGTTCCACTATCATGCGATATAAACCCCACCATATCACGTCCTGAAGACGTGAATGTTGGCACTGATCCTCCTGCCCACTTTATTCCAGACCACCAAGTAATCGTATAGGCTCCAGCATTGGTCAAATCAAGAATAAAACTATTGACAATCCCTGTAGCATTCACATTGAGTAATGTGAATGTTGTTGCTGCTGCAATCGTCTTTGTGAAAACATTTCCAGTATCCAAATCAATAGCGCTCGCTGACAAAGCCACTTTCGTTTCTGTTAGTCCGGTTATCGGGCCAGTCATTGTCCCACCGGCAAGAGATAACCCTCCGAGGCTTGACAAGGAGATATCCGCCGTCAATCTCCACACACCTGCGGAGGGATCGAATTTGACAATAAACATGCTTAAGAAAGCACTATCGGAATTTGAGGCTCAAAGCTTATCGTCGTGGCGTTGATAGCTGCGCCGATTTCCTGAATGACGTTCCCTGTCGTTGACGGAGCTGAAGCGATAGGGACTGCCGTCCCAGCCGTTGCACCTAAGACCATTCGCCCTGCCGTCAAGCCAGTTAATGCGGTATTCATCCCCGCAAGATATACCGTGGCGGATGCTGCGCTTGCGAAAGCGGATAGAACAAATCCGTTAGCCTCTTTTCCTGCTGCGGTAGCATTAGCATTCTGGACGTTCGGAGTCCCTGCATTATTATATATATGCACAAATGCGCCTGCAGCTAATGACTCCGAAGCCAATATTGTGATAGTTTCCGCTCCTATCCCTGTAGGCATGACGCTTGTGTCCAACTGCCCCGCTGTGTTAAGCGCCACAATTTGCCCTGCGTTTGCTGCGCCTGCTGATGTTACTGTTGCTGTGAGTAGTTTCCAAGCTCCGCTTACCCACGTCATGAACTGTTGTGTTGCCATCTTATCTCCTTAGGATAGTTGTACTGGTTGAGAAATGTCTATTGCGATTGATGTCGCCGATATTGCTGTTCCGAGGGTTACTATAAATCCTGTCGATGGGGGCGTCTGTGTAATCCCTCCATTGATCCCCAGATAAATTGGCTTGTTCGGCGTCCACGTCCATCCGCCAAAAGTCAATAACCCGGACGACTGAACTGGTAACTGAGCGCCTTGCGCTGCCGCTTCGGTCGAGATCCCGACGACATAAGCTTCCGATATTGTGCCGTTAATCGTCGCATACGTCCCTGACCCGGTTACTGCACTCTCCCCACTTATTGCTACGTCAGCCTTGATTGAAAGCGTCGCACTGCCGGGTAATCCCTGCGGCCCGGGCAACCCCTGAGCGCCTCTGTTAGGTATCGTAACAACCAAAGCTGGCAGCTGTGAAACCTGTACTGTTACGTCGCTCATGCGTCTCGATAAGTGTTTGGCTTTTCAACGATAAACAGTCCGGGATCGCTGTTTAAAGACAGGACTCCGGCCTCATAGAATTTCAGGTCGTAGATATATTGTCCGATTGCGATCGCTTCCGTGTCTGACTCGGTCAGCGGAATAACGCTATTGGTGTTGTCAATGTGGGCGGTAATCGACTTGCTAATTACCGCTGCAGAATCGTCGCTTAGGCTGTCTGAAGGAAGTTTGACTGTGAACAGCATCGTTACGCCGGCGAGCGAAAAAGAACCGTCAGCAGCGGATACGTTAACCGGTATCGCGGCGATGTTCCCCTTGTATATTTTGATGGTGCCAGAAGCCATTGATATCCGTTTTTCTTGTACAATACCAGATATCACGGCAAATAAAGGAGGGTGATTTTCTGTTTTATGTTGGTAGCGTTGGCCAGTCGATTGTCGCTGGAAATCCGGCCTGTTTCGGGACGTCCCTTAGCGCTTGTCGGTATGGCTGCCAGAGTGTTTTTATTGCGGGAGATTGATCTGCCGTCTGTGTCCAGTCGGAATCGCCGAGTAGTTTGTCGCGCGTCATCCGTGCTTGGAGAGCGAGCATGGCTGTGATCTCATCATCAGTCAGTATCTGCACTACGGCTCTCTCAGGCATTGCCCATTTGTAGCCATAAGTGAGATTGTCCTTCGCTGACTGCTCTGCATCCGTGTATGTAGTTACTGCTCCAGCCAGAACGTATTGCGTGTTTTGGTCTGCCATACCTTCGATTGCGGTTTCTCCGTCATGCGCCTGAAGAGAAAGCATGGATTCTTGAATCACTACTTCTTGCGGTTCGTCATCCTCATTGTGAATCATGCGGGTAACAGCTCCCGGGCAGATCCCTGTTCTAAGGATTTCTCCTGTATCTGTCTTGTAAACAAAAAATTTCATGTGCTCCTTATTTTTTCAATTCGATAATTACCATTTCTGCTTTTGTAAATGGGAGAGATCCAAGCTGTGTTTGTAAGTTCAAATCAAAAGTGTATGTACCTGCACCATAAGCTAAAACTATAAAATCCGAAGCGGGGCTATTTGTTCCGCTAGCAGCAAGGAATTTTTCTGATTTTACTGACGATCCACCAACGAGAAGAGACATCGTTACAAAACTATTCAATGGTTGTTCTGTTATTGTTACTCCAAACATTACAACTAGAGGATATCCAGATGAGGTATATGTTGTTGTAGCTGTATTTATTCCTGATGATGTGAGCGTTCCAGAAGCTGTTAATCCAGAGGCTAAGCCTGTCGCCGCATGATCAAACAAGTTCCCTGTCGCCACCCAATTGCCGTTTAGCGTTCCTGTCGTGCCGTTAAATGTCATGTTGGTGGTCGAATTTCCTATAGCATATTGTCCTGATGAATACCACACAAATCCCGCTCCGGTCATCGTAGTCCCGCTTATCGCTGCGGTATTGCCTTGTACGGTGCCGGTGACGGTAAGGTTTCCTGTATTGACGGTTATTGCTGACAAGCTGCCAACCTTCAGGCTCGTCCAATACGGTATTGACCATGTTGTCTGGTTCGTCGCTGGATTATAAATGCCGTCAGACGAGTACAAGAACTGCCCTGCTGTTAACGTCGGAACTGTAGTTCCCCATGTCCCACTCAACCCCCATAGGCTTGTTGGTACGGTAGTGCTTCCCGTATCGGTTTCAGGGTTTGGAGATGTCCCCGGTGCCGTCGTTGCCGATGCCATATATGCGATGCGGTATGAAGCTCCCGCACTGCCATTTGTTCCGCCAGATCCGTTTTGTCCAACAACTATCGCTGTTCCCCATACCCCGTTTGTTGAGGTGTTCGTTGGTGCGGTTGCAGTAAACACCGCTTGAGTCATATACGTTGGTGTCGTGCTGGATGCTGGTCTTGTCTGTGTCCAGCTACCCATTGTTCCACCTGATAGGATGTTTGTGCTAAATGTGTAAGTAATAGTGCCACTTGGTAGTGCTGGAGCGCTCGCTGCATTCTGAAAGAGCTGAACTATAGCTGTGCTGGTTCCACCTGTCCCTGCTCCACCTGCTACGGCATCAATGAATGGTGTGCTCCAGCTACCTGTGCCGGTAACCGTTCCTGTGCCTGTGAAGGTAAAAGTACAGGCATACGTCGGTGTTGTTGTAGTAGTTGGTTGTGTTATTACCCATCCTGTTGGTGGTGTTAAAACTCCTGTAGAAAAATTGTAAGTCGATGCCGTTGCGACTGGCGTTGCTGGCGGCGTTGCGGATTGCTGATATATCGTTGCAACATAAGACGATGTCCCATTTGCCCCTGCTGAACCTACCGCTGTGATTGACGCCGACGTCCAGTTGAAGGATGTTGTTGTTGCTGTCGCGGAATCTGTAATTGATACCTTTGCAGCCCACAACGTATACCCGGCAGATGGAGCTGTCCCTGGCGTTAATGACCAGCTCGTCGGAGCCGCTCCGAAGAGTCCCGTTGACCATGTGTAAGTTGGAGATCCTGCCGGTGCAGCCGGAATTGTCGCCGCCCACTGATAAACAGTAGGACTTGCAGATTGATACCCGCTTGTCCCGTTTGTTCCGTTTGCTCCAGCAATAAGCAATGAAAAACCAGATGCCCAGCTCACAGCCGTTGTCGTCGCTGTAGCGTTATCACTGACTACTTTATTTGCGATCCATAACTGAATACCGGGAGTCCCTGGGTTCACTGGAGCCGATACCGACCATCCGCCTGCTCCGGTATATGCCGAGCTTGCGTAAGTTGACCATGTAAATGTTGATGTTCCTGACGGGTTTGAAGGTGCTGCTGTTGACCACTGGTAAAGCGACGCAACACCGGTTTTTGAAGCCATGATCGGCACAACACTATATTCTGACGAATAGGACATATTCGCCTTGCTTGTTGTCGTGTACCCTGCAATCCTTACATAATAAGTCGTCCCCGCGACAAGCGCCACTCCTGCGGCGTCGGCAGTTATGGTGATTAAACTGTCTGGCCCAGAATACACGAGGTTCCCCGTCGCAGGCGTGAATCCGCTTGTTGTGCTCATGTAGACGTTTACCCCGCCAAAGTCGGATTGTGTCGGAGCTGTGTATTTTATCGTAAACCCCCCATAAACAGGAGTTAACACAATCCCTGTAAGCGTTGGTACCTGACTAATGCCTATCGTGAACGTTGTCGGCGTGCAGGCTGAAAGTTGCTGCAACTGCGATCCAAATTGATTATAAGCTGGCAGTTTGACGTAGATCGTTTGCCCGATTTTGTCCGGCGTGAACGGCATTTTGAACATTGCCTGATCAACTCTGACAAATTGCGCTCCTGATGCGTGGCTCGCAATCGTTGACCCGTAAAGCCCGCGGTGGAGGGTTGTGAGGTTGTAGTTGTTTGTACTTGTCAGCGTCGCTGTCTGATACGCGACATACTCACCATCGACAAGGGAAAGACTCGCGTAATTATTCCACTCAGCAGTCGTTGCTCCACCCAGTGACTGTCCGCTCAGTACGTTGACCGCAAGAGTATGGGTTGTATCGGGATCTGTCCCTGTCTCAAGGGTCGCTGTTAGTGTGCCCATTCGAGCGGGTGAATCTATTGACCCGACATATCCGTAGCTCACATTGTCATAGCTTACCCAAACTTCGCATCCCCCCCACGTAGATGGCGCAACTCCATAAGCCCCCATCCAGACTTCAAGGCCTGTTGCCGTCAGAATGCTTGGAGGAACAAAAATATAAGGCGTCCCTGTATTCCCCGGCAAGACAAGATTATTAACTCCGCCTCCGCCACCCGATTGCGTCCCGTAAATAGCGTGAGAACTTACGCCAGCTGGGGCATCTTCTGCTGTTATGAGCAGTTCATCTCCACTCTCATCTATCGTCAAAATCCTGACGGGCGTCGAAACGAGCCCCAGAGCCGCATCATCAATCGTTACATAATCGGTAGGCTCAAGCAGGATGTAATTTATCGGGAGAGTGAATGTGTACTTGTTCCTGATGTACAGATTTCGTTGCAGGATGAGCTGTGCAGAAGATTGCGCTATAATGGTATTGCAGATTTGGTGCGCTGTGACATTTGACATGGCCCGGAGACCGTAAACGTCGACGTTGACTTGATCGTTTGCCCGAATAGACGCTTTGTTGTAACTGTTAGCCCTATCAAGGCACTCAATATCAATCTGATTGTAAGCATCGGCTTGTGACCCTCTCTCAATCAGGACAGGATCATCGCTTCCCGACCCAACGATAAACGCATCATCTCCGAGTTCATAAATCGGCGTGATATTTGGTGTGTAGGTGTAGCCGTTCGCCGTTATCGCGGTGTCTCCATACGGCGTGATCTTTAGCAACCCCTCGCTGAAATACGCCTCTGAATTCGTCAGCGCCAGTAGCTCCGTTATCGCTTTTGCTGCGGTTGCGGATGTGTCGTACGACGGCGAAAAGAGCAACCCGTTTGCTATGCAATATGCCTTGTAGCCGGTCCATGTCCCGATATTTGCGGAAGGAAACCCCGCTCCGTACCGGGCATTGGTTAATAAATCGGTGATAATGAATACTGGATCGACGTCCGGTACTCCTGTGACGCTGGAGCCGTATCCATGACCAAAAACTTCAAAGGTTAGCTGAGGCAAAGAAGGAGAGCTGCCTAAGTTGAAGTTTGCCGCAGCTATATAGGCCAAGTTCCTGTATGTGAGAGATTTCGACGAATCGAGCGTCGTTAGATATCCCCATGCCGATTGTGATGAACCACCGGTAAACGTCGTGAACGTGTCTGTTGTGTCGAGAACCCCGTTATTCCAGACAGCGTTAACGCTATTTATAGGGCCTTCGCTGAGGCCAAGCATGAATGAAGCGGAATATCCATACCCGGTCTGAGTTGTTTGGCTGCCACCGCCCTTCCCTGAGCTTGATTGAGTATACTGTGGCGTAGCCGTGAACGCTCCGTACCATATCATATTGCCCGGCACTCTTGTCGCTCCGTAAATCACAGGGAGCGTTAAGCCGTAGACAGACGTTGAAACTGATAATCCGAGAGCTGCCGGCTGAACTGAAGCGTTGTTGCTTGGACTATGTACAAAAAGACCTGCCATTTTATTTTAACCCTTTTGGCGACCAGAATGAATGTAATCTTCCCCTGAGCTCCGCATCATCCGCAGATGCGAGCACAACCCCTTGCCTGATATATGAGTGTATTACCTCCCCCGGCCAATCGACAATAATCGCGGCATGAGAGACGCACCGGCCAAACGTAAACAATGCGATATCTCCCTTTTTTGGGCTTTTCACTTTTCGGCAAAACTTTTTGATCCACCACAAATACTTTTCTTCTGACCGGTGCAAATGCCAGTCGTGAGGGTAATCACCAACATCTATTTTCTCAACAACTCCGGCTGCGGCATAAACTTCAATCAGAATCTGTGCGCAGTCCACTCCTGCGCCCTTTACTGCGGCGTGGTGGTGGTATTTTGTGCCGAGCCATGATCTGGCTTCCTTTATTACCTCGTCTCTCATACGGCTGTCTCCGGTGGCGGTACAAATGGCTGTCCTTTGAAATTATCGCTATTGCTGAACTTCGCCTGACAGGTCGCGTACTGTTTGTCACATCCAGCGTAAAGCATAAAAGTGTCACCGGATGCCGGAGACGTCGGGAATGGACTGAGAAGAGTAAGAACCCCTCCTATCCATGATTTTACCGTTCTGGCCTCTCCGGTTGCCGAACCTGATGTAAAAATTATTCCTCCCTGATTCCAGTAACCTGCGGGCTGGCTTGCTGCTGTCCCTGATATCGTCAGTGTAGTGCCGGTAATCGTACTTACCGCCCCGGATGCTGAGTATGAAGATCGAGACAAGGTGCAAGCCCCATCGTAAAGCGAATTCTGGCAAGCTGCCTGGTAGACGTTTCGAGGAACGTTGACGTTTAATAGGTCAGTCAAAGAGTTGATCGTAATTGAGGCTCCGTTTCGGCTTGGAGAAGCCTTGGCTACGCGCCCGGTAAACCAATTGACGGTACCGATAACCGAATGATCCGCATTAAGGAAAGCCCGATCAACCTTTATCATGGCTCCGTCGAGAACTCCCTGAGTGATTGCCTGCATAAAAGGTATGCCAAGTACCAGCATCGATGCTGTCGCATTAACTGTAATGTTCATCGTTGCGACTTCAAGACCGATTGTCTGCTTCAATCCGTCGCGAGAGAAAACTGCATCGTTGCCTTTGAACGTATGTCCTCCGTTTACTACATCGTAATCTGAGCCGGAATAGTAGTAATTGGTGTAGGTTACGGACAGGCCGCTTGCCCATGCTGTATTGACTACAGAGAGGGTGTAAAGATCAACGACGATGAATTGACTATTTGCAAGCAGATAAGCGCTGGTGAGGCTTCCTGTAGGTGTTTTCATAGTTCAATCCATTCCATCATTACGCAAAAAGCAAACAACTGCCCTGCCACGAAAAAGCATGCGATTATATTGGGTATAAGGTCATCCATGATTACAACTTGTTGCTTAATGATCCGTACAATGTCAAACCACCGTTTGTCCAGTAGTCCTGCATAAGCTGTTGAAAATCCGTTGTGTCGGTGTCGAAACGGCACCGGAAATAATAGTTTCCTGTCCAGATCAACGCCGTACCATTTGCCGGAGCTGATGAGAATGTTACAAGTCCTGTACTGCTGATTGACGCAACTGAACCGCCGGTAATGGTTGGCGTGCCGTTGATGTTCATAACCGGCTCAAGAAAACTTGTTCCTCCGCCGAAATCTCTGGCAAGCTGAAACGTGGTTGTTGAGCCGTTGCCAGTCCCAAACTGCTGGTTTGTCGCGAGGTTGTCTGTCGTGTCCTCAAACAAAAACGAGTCGAATGAACCCTGTCTGTTGATGAAAAACCCCATAAGCTGCTTGAGTTCATCGAACGGAGACGATGGAACCTGCACACTCATTTTGTCCCTAAGGAACTCAAAATTAAGCTTGAAGCTATACATAGGGGTAGCCATATAAGCCACCCGCGTTTCACGTCCGGACACTGCCTTTTTAACGACAGTGTTGAATGTCGGTGTCTTAACCGTATCCCATGTAATGCCGGGAAGTGTAGGGAAAATGGCGTTTGACATTAGTTAATTGTATTTGTGGTCAGGTTCTTTTTTAAGGCGCTTAAAAAGCTCTAAGGTCATTCCAGAGGTAAATCCATAAAGAAGAATAAGCTCTTCGCCCTCGGTCAATGTTCTTTTAAGCAACTCTTCGACTCGTTCAATCATGAACTCCTCGTATTTTTCGCTTTGTATTAATGCTGACTCCATTGCTGATTTAAAAAGAGAATCTTCTGTCATCTTCTGAGGTTCCTTAGTTGATGTTTAAGACTGTCCTGTAATGCGCCCCCGTTATCCATAAGCACCTTTCTCACTGAAGGCCCGTCCATGGCATGGATATGGACATGGATATCCCCTCCATTATTCCCTCCTCCGCCGTTATTCGAATTGTTTCCTGACATGCCTCGTATAACATCCGCATACCTTGCAGGCAAAACCATCTCGTTTTGATGGAGCTGAGTGAGAGGGTTTATTCCTGAGGGAATGTCATAACCTCCGGATGCTGAGTGTAATCCCCCCATGACCATCGCAATAGTCGCCGCAAATGCTGCAGCCGCAAGCGCTGGCCCTATAATCGGGATTCCTGCCTGCGATGCTGCCGCTCCTGATCCTGCCTTGATCGCGTTATCGGTCACAATCGGCACTGTGGTAGCCGCCGATATTGTCGTTTCCTCTGCGGCTGACTTAAGGTGTAATGCGATAAGCAAAGAACTGAACGCTTCTGATATTCCGAGCTTCGCAAGTTCACCGGCCCCCCAGTCAACGACTGCCTTTCCTATCATTGTAGAAAATGCGCCCTGAATGGACGTGTATATACCTTTCATTGCACTTGCAAAATTTTTCGTTCCAACAATAAAATCTCCTATTGAAGAAGCAAAGCCATCCTTAATCGTCTTGAAAAGGTCAGTCCATTTCTTGGCCGATTCCTTTACTGTCGCGTCCTCAATTTTCCGCACCGCAAGCCCGTGCGCCTGCGCGAGCTGCAATAACTTGGCGTTATCCTGGCTTACTTTTACAGCATTGTTCGGATTATTCTTATCGAGAGCGATAAGCTTTTCCTGAGCTGCTTGCTCAATCTCAAACTTTCGGTTCTCAAACTCTATGAGCTGTTTTTGGTACTCTGCAAATGACGTTTGATCGAGTTCATACTTTGTTTTTGCAGCTTCTTCATCAAGTGCGAGGCTGCTCATGGCTGCGGCCTGCTCTGCCTTAATGGACTCGGTTGCAAGACCCTGCGCGGTTTTCCGCTCTTCTTTCTGTATTTCAAGCCTTAGCCGTGATATCTTGCGGGATATTTCGAGCTTTTCTTTTTCGGTAGTCCCGGCCTGATCAAGCGCCGACTGCCAGAACAATACTTCCTGTTGCTTGCTTAATTCTTGCAGGTCATGGGTTGCGGAATAGTATACTTTTGCTTCTGCGAGTTGAGCATCCCATTTCGGGACGTAGCTTTCTTCTGCGCTTCCCCCGCCTTTTCCTGCTTTTTCAGGGGATACAAAGTCGCGGGTTCCTGTTGCGCCAACTTTTGCATCCGGGTTTGTCGCGGTAGGTGCTGAGGGCTTCTGACCGGCACTTACTAATCTTTTTGCATCTTCAGGACTTGCAGTCATCCAGTCCCATGCAGATACTTTTCCCTCTTTCATTTTATTGAACAAGGCTACCGCATTGCCGAAAGCCGCAAACCTATCAACAGTCCATGCTATTTTCTCACCGATAAACTGAAACGCATTGGCGATACCTGTTTTATTGTTCTCTATAACCTCGGCCATCCGTATTACGGCGTCCCCAATCGCCTTGGTGCCCGCTATCATTTTCGGCATGGCGACTTCCGCTACTCCAACAAATGTTTTTCCAAGTGCGGTCAACCCTGGCATAAGAGCTTCGCCGATATGGGCCATAAGGGACTCGTTGACAAGCTTCACCTCGGACATTGCCATCTTATAGCTTTTCGCTTTTGCCATAGCGACATCATCCAGCTCTCGGCCAAATATCCGGGTAAGCTCTGACGCTCTTGCTGTAGTCTGCTCATTGAGCTTGAGCAAAGCATACGCAGATTCTGCTGACCGCCCGAACATTGTCATAGCGGCTTCATTACGGTCAACCCCTGCCTTGTATGTCATCATTGTCGCCGTGGCGTTCTTCAGCAATGTTTGCTGGTCAAGCAGTTTGCCGTTTCCGTCACGGGTGACAACCCCCATACTGACAAGACCAGCCTCATTCGTCTTGAGCTGCCGGTTGAACTTCATAGCGATGCCGACATATTCCTCTGAGGACATGCCGACAAGTTTGAGCTGAGTGTTGAACTTTGAGGCTTCCTCTGAAGTCATACCGAGGCCATTCATTAACCGCTTGACCTCCGCCGTCTCATCCTTAAAAGCGTTAATGCTGGCAGAAAAAGCAGCTCCCCCCGCAAGTAGCACCGTTAACCCTGCGAAGAGTCCGGTAAACTTTCCTACAACCCCGCCAAGCCCCTCAACGCCGCATTTTACGCCGTTGACGTGGCCCGTTATAAGGTCTTTAAGCCTACCGAAAGAGTTTCCTGTTTCAACCTCCATCTTCTTTACGTCAGCCACTACTTTCTGAGTGGACGTGCCCGATGATGAGTTGAGTTTTTGCAGTTCCGAGATGATCTTCTCAAGATTAGAAGTCATCGCATCACTAACGCGCTTTACGCCTTGTTCGAGGTCTCCCGTACTTGCGCCAAACCCTACATTGACCTGCGTATCATTATTACCCATCAGCCAAGCATGGTTATGAATTGAGCGATTGCCGCGTCATTTTCTTTGTTTGAGATGTTCTGCACGGGCTGTTCTGATTGTCCTGCGGTTTTTGATGGTTCCCATACCCCGAAATAAGCGGCAAGCTTAGAGACGCTTACATGTAATGGCGGGAACTTTCCTGTGTAGACGGTAAAAGCATGAAGCCGGGGAAGATCAAATTGGTCTCGCACCGTCTCGATATCCATTCCTGTGCTCATCGAAAGGTGCAAGAACAATTCATCCCAATCTACTTTTTCTCCACCGGCGGATTTTCCCCCGCGCTTTCTTCCTGTTCTTGCGCTTTCCTTACCAGTCCGCCGATATCAAGCACCGCGTTAAACACGTCGAGCATGTTGCTGACGTCAAGCAAATCATTTTTGATATGATCATCAGTCATATCGGGGTAGTTCCGCTTCAGCGACAATCCGGCCAGCTTACACACCATATCAACATTCGGGGCCCATGTCGAAACCTCGCCATGCTCATTCTCAAGGACTTCGATAGCTCCAAGAGAAAGTGGCGGAATAGTCAGCTCTTCACCGTTTCCAAACTCAAACCTTACACCTTTTACCATTTCCTTTTTTCCCTTTGTGTTTTTACCGGTTATTTATCGCTGAAAGAAATACGTCCCACTTTCTGGTTTGCGTCCGCGTAGCCAGTGAAATCAAATTCAGGGATAGCGAAGTCATCTAATTTTGTCGCCACACTGAACTTGCTTGACGTGCAGGAATTGAGAATGATCGTGCCGTTTTTCCCGTTATAGTTTATCGAGAATGAAACGCTAAACGTCGGGGCATATCCCATAAACGGATTTGAAATAATCAAATCAGCCGCCGTTGCTGCAACAGCGGTGTACGAGTAGTTGATAAACACAATCTGGCCGACATCGGCGGTGGCGAAAGTGTAAACTCCAAGAGTATGACTATAC
>Ga0208110_1000057_pt1 | contig 19673 bp, 10 predicted proteins | sample CryBogCBH13Jun08_FD_185507 | JGI IMG/M metagenome (GOLD analysis project Ga0208110, IMG submission 185507) | Freshwater microbial communities from Crystal Bog, Wisconsin, USA - CBH13Jun08 (SPAdes) | ecosystem: Environmental > Aquatic > Freshwater > Lake | place: Crystal Bog, Wisconsin, USA...
GTATGTGAATCCTTCTTTATTTGTATTTAATAATAATAATAATAATATTATTATTACTATTATTAATAAAATGAAAATTATTTTCATCTACCTATTAACACCTAATCTTTTTCAGATTCCATATCTTCCTTTTCACGTTCTAGACGTTTTACAAGATTTGCTAGACCATTCTGCCATGTATATTTTAGAACAGTTTCACGAGCCGCCTTTCCATGTTCTTCGAGTTTTGATGAATTTAATAAATATTCTTCAATTGCCACACATACATCGTGAGGAGTACATGCTTGAGCCTCTCCTCCTACAGGACAATACACCATTGGTAAATGATAACGAACAGTTGGTTTTACAAGCATTGAATTATTTGTATTACAAAACTCTTTGAATCCTCCAATATCGGGGACTACTTGAGGAACTCCTACACCCATTTGCTCGAATTGACATAGACCAAATCCTTCTCCATCTGCCGTATTAATTCCAATATTCGCAACATTATAAAACATATTAATATCTTCATCACGGAAAGTCATATCCATAGAACTTATCATTAGACGATCACCATATTGTTCTACTGGAACCTTACGTAACATTAATTCACGCTTATACAATCCAAATAAATCCCATCCTCCTTTCTCTCCTTTATCACACACACAGAATAGATATATAGGCTTTGTTGGATACTTTGTTACAAGTTCTACAAATGCCATAATTAAAATATCATATCTCTTACGAGGCTGATTACGATTTAAATTTAGAATAATAAAACGATCATTTGGTAAATTCATTTGTTTTCGTGCTAATTCTCTTGGAACTGGGAAAAATTTATCCTTATCATATCCATGAAGAATTACATCTAGAGGACGAGTAATTCCTTGTTCCTTTAAACACTTCTTCCAAAATGGTGTAAAAGCAAATACTAAATCCGCATCACGATTTAGTATATCTAGATAAGGCTGAAGTTGAGTATTATACACTTGGTCACAATACACCCAAATCTTAAACGTACGAGGAATTCCAGATTTACGAATTTCTTCTAAAAATCGTGTCACAACTGAAAGATCATTATAAATCATAACTATATTTGGATCATTACGACGAATAAAATCGGGAAGTTGTTGATATCCAAACCCTTGTTGAGGAGGTTTTTCTCCTTCCACCGCATCATATACATCAACATTTGAAGGATATGGGCGATATCCTGCTGGTACTTGTGGCATCTTCTGAAAACCAAAATGTGTTAATTTTAACCAAGGTTTCTTTGCTAGTTCAAGAATCATATTATGAGATACTTTAGAATATCCAGTGAATTGATGCATATGTGTAGATACTAAAAGAAATTTTAGTTTATTAGTCACTTCTGTTGTTGTTTTTGCAATAATATTTCCAAAGCCAATTTTAGAAAGATCTAAAGATGATGAATCTTGTTTTGGATTTACTTCTTTTTTGAGTTGCTGTTCTAGAGTTTTAAAAAATGATGGTAGTTCTTGCTGGTTATTCATGGTATTCTAAGATTTTATACAAATAACTCTTTAGATATTAAATTTGAGTTTGAGTTGTTCTTTTATTGTTTGTTTCCATACTTTATAACTATTTAATACAATAAATCTATATTGTTGTAATGTATCTTTATTATTATATAAATGTTCTATAAATGTTGGGACAACAGACCAATTTGGAAAATTTATTAATGGAATATATTCTGTTATAAATTTATAATATTCTTTATTTTGTTCATCATTTACTATAATTGGAATACATCCACATTCTAGACATTCGTAAAAACGGAATGTTTCAGAATTCTGTCCTCCTATACATGGAACAAATACTGTATCTAAAAGAATATTACAATATTCTTCTTTTTTTAAATTATTCGCATCATTCCAATTATCAAATAATTTTAATTGATATTTTCCTAGACTCTTTAAAGATTCAAGAATTATATCTCTATTATTCCAATTTGTTCCAAAAAAACTCCATATTGTAGAACGGAATGGTAATTGCGGAGTTCGTTCGTATGGACTTTCTATTCCTTCATTTATTGTAAAGTGATATCCTAGAGGAATGACATATACTTTGGATGGATAATTTATTAAATCTTTTCTAACATAATTTCTTACAATATTCTCACAACAATTAAAATTATAAAAATCAATAGTATCTTCTCCACGTTCATCACTCAAATGAAGAACATTATATTTTATTTTTTTTTCTTCTAATATTGTAAATAATTTCATATAACTATTAATATGATTACTTTGAACTAAGAATATAGGATTGTCTATTGTAGATACATTATTTATTTGTATTGTTTGTAATTCAATAGTTGCTGGTCTTCCTAATAATTCATGTAACCATGAATGTTCATATAATAAATTCCATTCTAAGTTTTGTTCTTCTAAAACATATATTTTTGTAAATCTCTTTTCATTTATTTGAGATACAATTGGTTGGCTTGTTAAACTTACTTTAGTATTATTATTATTATTATTATTATTTGTTTTAGCATCATATAATACTTTTGCAATATTAATTTCATTATTATTACTAGATTTTATTATTTCTTCTTCGCTAAATCGTTCATCATTATTCCATAAATCACTATCAAATTTATCAACACGATTAAAATTATTAAAATCACTATTTTTATATATTGGATCATCATCTTGATAACATCCAGCAACTAATGGATCTAAAAAGTAAATGTTCATTAGACCAATAGGGTTACAAACCATATGATCCGCTGATGTATAATATCCATCGTTTACTTGTATAGTTGCCATGATTTTTTGTGCTCCTTGTTTTGATAATATATAGGAATACGCACACCAATGGAAATATCTATTTGCTTCATTCTGACCAAAGAAAGTATTTTCTTTTACTTTACTAAAATATTTATTTATGGGATCTTTACATGTTTCAAATCCTTCTCTATTTGGTGGAAGAATTCCTCCTAAATAAATAACATCATAATTTTCTGGTAAATGAGGCAATGCTTCAATCCATTTTTCTTGCCATTTATTAGCAAATTTCACATCATCTTCTAAAATTAAATAATTATTGATATCTGGTTTTTCATTTGCTAATTGAAACCATAAATTTAAATGACTTAGAGCACATCCCATAATTGCTTTCTTCCACATAAAATCATGAGGTCTGAATAATCTTGCTAAATCTTTTGTTAGTATTAATTTTGATCCTTCATATGCTTCAAATTCAATAACTTTTGATTTAAATTCTGGAGAATTTGTATATAATCTTTCTAATCTATCTTTTCTTCGCTTCAGATTTATAACAAAACAATCATCAATTCCTGGCATAAATGGCTCATGGACTTTTAGATTTCCTCTATGAACATATAAAAATTTATTTGTTATAAAAGTTCTTCGCAATGATACATCACAATATAGATTATGAAGAGGATATTTTATTAGATTATATCGTAATGAGAGAATTGAAAGAATACTTTGATCATGGCGATGACCAAATGGTTTTCCATTTCGTATTCCTTCCCATTTTTCTCCAACAATACAATCTCTAATCTGAGCATATTTCCATGCTTCATTAAAAAAATTCTTTGCAATTTCAGAACCACTACGGAATGCCATAATACCAGCAACAATTTGATTTTTAGAAAGTTCTTCTTTTGTAATACCCATAATATCTACAGATTTAGAATGACACCATTGTTCATTATATTGTTGTTCATCTTCTAGAACACATATATCATTATCTTGTACTAGTCGTAAATATTCAGAAGGCCATCTACACATAAAGATTCCAGCATCTAAATAAAATATTATTTTTCCTTTGTATTTTTCATCATTTGCTAGAATATGATAAATATAAATTTTCCAAGCATAAAATTTTCCATCAAATATATCTTTAAAATTCTCTGGAACCTCTTTTGGTAATTCACGAAATTCAATAAAATTATATGTTTCTTGTAGTTTTTTTTTAGATTCTTCAGATACATCATTTCCAGTAAAAACTATTGCTTTTAAATCAGTTACTATTTTTTTTTGAGCATCAAAACTACTCAACCATTGATGAAGAGATGGTAAAAATTCTCGTGTAACATATGTTACAAGTACTGGTGTTTCAATTGATGTAGATATTTCTTTAACTTCTCTAACTTTTGGTTCTTTAACTTCTATAGAACCAATAAATCTAGGAATATGAATACTAGTATTCATAATTTCTAAAATACGTCTTGAACATTCACTCATAGTTCTACGAGCCCAATCAACTCTATACGAATCTAACGCAGGAATACTATATTTTTTCAAATATTCAACATCATTTGTATCAATAGATTTTACAGCGTTTATTAGTTCTTCTTTTGTGTGAATATTTCTAGCATCAATTATACTATTTACATTAAAATCTCTTTCTACTTTGGGATCACCCCAATAAATTGGAATACATCCTGCCGCCTTTGCGTGTAGAAGTTTTTCACTTGTATATCCTTGTGAAGAACTATTTTCATAAGTGATACAAAACTTATAATCTTTTAGAAATTCTAATTTTTTCAATTCTCCTCCTCCACCACCTCCTCCCGCAAATATTATATCTCCCATTGTATTAAAAACTCTTCCAGCAGAATCTACATTTTTATAATCATTTAACCATAAAAATGCGTGATTTCTAATATCATTTGTTGGATTTGAAACAATAAAAGCACAAAATTTCTTTTTTCTATCTAATTCATTATAATATACCTTCGTACATCTTTCTAGAGGAATTGGTTTTGGATTTGCGATTTTATCAACATCACATCCAAACCAATCAATCTCAAGAATCCATAAAGGAAACCGAATATATGTATTATTTACCATATCAGAATGTTGATATCCAAGATTTAATAACACTGATGGATCTATGATTGGTTGCGTGTTTTCTCCAGTAAAATGTATTTTAGGAATATTGGTATATTTATTTTTTTTCCAATTCTCTCCAAATGGACCAAATAATATAGCATTTGGAATAATACTATCTGGAATATTATGTTCTCCATAAAATTCAATTTGTATATCTGTATTTTTAATGGAATCTAATAACATTAATGTGAAAAAATTATATGAAGAATTAAAATTCTCCCACATATCAGTAAATAATATTGCTAACTTTTTAGATAAAGAAGGAAAAGAAGGAGGTGCTACAACAATACAATCTTGAACAGTATTTCTATATATATTTTGAATATTTTCATTTAAACATGTAAATGTATTCAATACTTTTTGTCTAAAATTTTGAATATTTTCTACATGAAACCATCCTTTCCCTTCTAGAAAATCTTGATTCATTAGTTTTAATTTTTCAACAGCAATAGAAATTTTATTATTTGGATAATAATATCGTTCAAAACAAGAACCAAAAGATTTACTTAGAAAATCTGAATTATGAACAAATGGAATTCCAAACCAAGCAAGATCTAGAAGCATTGGTTTAAATGGAATAAAACGATTATGACTTAGAACACAACTCATAGATTCAAATACCATATCTACCATTCTTTGTCTTCCAACATATTCTCCACTCAAATCTGTAGTTTGTGAATGTTTTTGAATATTCTCTTTAAAAAAATCTGATTTTATAATCTGATCCATATTATGAATTTTGTATTTTTTAAATGAAAATCCTTCTAGTTTTGCTTGTTTCATAGTTACTATAGGAATAGTAGATGATGATGATGATGTAGTATTTGTTTCACAAATATGAGGTTGCCATACAATACTTTTAGATTGTTCATTATTTTCTGATTCTAATAGTTTTTGAAATTGAATCCAAAGAGGTAAATTATTTTCAGTTTTATATGCTTCAATAATAGATGGACTCCATACATAAGGCATTGTTATTACTGGCTTTCGTGTAAGAGTTTCTAGAATTTGTATCTCATCATTTGTAATAAGTTCTTTAAAACACCAAATTTCTGATATTCCATCAAAATTATCTTTTTGAAGAATAATTGGATATAAAGAATGTTCAATTGTTGGAATTAAAATATTTTTACGATATAAAAATACATTTTTATTTGAAAATATTTTTCTCTGTTTTTCATTTTGAAAATATTGAACTAATTCTATAATTAAATCAAATCTATTCTCATATGATGTAATATTACAATCAATATTTTCAACAACTATAGATTTTGCTAATTCATTACAATCATCAAACCACTTAACATTTGAATTCACATTCAAGAATACTACATCATAACCTAATAATTTATATGTTTCATATAAAGCAATACTAGTATTTGCCAGTCCTCCACTAAACATAGAGTACTGGCAAGTAGAAAGAATTCCAACTCTCATTTATATCTTTATTTAAAAAATAACTTTGATTTAAGCGGAAAGAATTTCAAACCATTTCTTTTGAACCGAAGGATTATAAGGAGAATGAGTCCATATTAAAGTTTGAGCGTGAGATTTATATGTTTCACGGATACATTCATGGTTTCTTGTAAGATTTAATTTTTTTCCAATTTCATCTAAATCTGAATCCTTATAATAATATCCATGTTCTTTCCATGAAGTCGCATTATGAAGAACTGGATAACCATTCTTTAATAATTCAAGAGTCATATAATTATATTCATTATTCACTTGATGAAGTAAGAATGTAGAATATGGATATATTTCCATCGTTTTTTGAATATCATTTCGTCCAATAAGAGTAATTTTATTATCTTTTACTAAATCAAGTGTATTCCAAATATTTTCTTTAAAATAAGGAGTCATTAAAAGTCTTTCTCCATTTACTACTACAATTTGCCCATCCCAGTTCAATTTAGATTCTTTATTTTTTCTATACCATCGTTCTAGCCCAAGAATTGGAATAATAGCAGATTTTTGAAAACTAATATTTGGTTCCGTAATTATAAATGTTTCCTTTTCAGAACCAGTTCTTGGTCTCCATTTAAGATTCTTTGTTGTATTTTCTATAAAACATGAATCCCATACATATGGTACAGTTAGATGTTTTTGTTTTTTAGGATCTAATTGATTTAAATAACAAGCATATTCTTCATGCATTTTATAATGAGGTGATACCCATACTTCGTCTAATTCTCCAACAACATGATGAGAAAAATTAGTTCCTATATAAAACATAGGTGTTTCAATGTCTATATTTAATATATTTCCAAGATATAATTTATATGATTTTGCTCCAATCATTCTTAAAAATTTTCTTATAATCGGATCAATAGACATTCCAATTTCAATATATGAATACACTGGGATAGGTTGTTTTAATAATTCATCTGCTACCATCATACGACATACTTTAATCATAGGAGGAGTTCCATCAAGATTCTTTGGTTTGTCATTTACAATTAATATAGGACAGAATCCCATTGATTCAAACATATTATATAAAATATATACATTTTGAAATAGTCCATTTGAAAAAACATTTCCATCATTAATTGCTGCCGTTGCTAATAAAATAATTTTACGTTTATGAATTTCTTCTTGCTGAATTGGAGCAAATGGAACTTCTTTTAAAATTAACGATTCATCACATTCTGTTAGACCAGGATACGAAACATCCATTATTTATTATATATTTGTTTTCTTTAGAACGGATATTTACGAAGTAATTAGTATTATTATAAAGAACCATTCTAACGCATAACTAGATATGTCTAATCAAACATTTATAAAAAAAGATAGAATATCATTTGCTAAAAATTTAAATGAAAAATATGTAATTGCTCCAAATAGCAATACTGTATTTATAGGTCCTAATTCATCTATTTTATACGATACTAATTCAAATGTTACTAGTATTAATACTTCACAAGGTGTTACATTTTCAAATCAATATATATATGCTGATGGAACATATATACGTAATTTAGCACCCGGTAATATATCAGGATGGGCTTATTTCCCAGCTAAATCAAATGTTGATATGAGTGGTAATAATATTTTAAATGCTAATGAAATTTATTCGGCAGAAGTTAGAACAACAAATGTTTTGACTGACAGTCTTTATGCGCCAAATGGTGTAGGTAATATTAATGTCAGAAATACTATTAATATGAATACAAATATTATATGTAATACTGGTGGTATTGAAACATCTTATGTTTCTATTGATACTTTATATGGTTTAACGAATCCAAATATTACTGTATATGGTAATTTCAATATGAATTCTTTTGCTATTTCAAATACTGGAGATATTATTCCAGCAACAGATTTAACATATAATTTGGGATCATCATCATTTCGTTGGGGAAATATTTTTGTAAGTACTATTACTTTTGCTGATAGCACAATTCAAAATACTGCTGGTGGTGGAGGAGGTAGTGCTTCTAATTGGTCTCATTATCCAGCAATTTCAACAGTTGATTTTTCTAATAATATTATAGAAAATGTAAATACTCTTCAACTAGCAACATCTTATCCATATTATGCAAATATGAATTTAACATATACATTCGATACATTTTTAGATCCTATGAATGGATATACTGGAACATATGAAATATTAAATATTGATAATCAACCATTTTCTTTATATAATGCGAATAATGGTCTTTTTACATTACCAAATTTATATTCATTAGTTTTTCTAAGTCATAAAACTAATATTTACTTATATAATAATTCAAATGATAATCATAGATTTTATTATAACGATACATTATCAAATAGAGCAATCGCACAAGATTGGTTCTTCTATAAAGCAGAAAGTAATGTTGATTTATCTGGAAATGGAATACAAAATATAAGTTCTATAGGATTTTATGATAGTAATGTTCCAACTTCTAATACTAGCATACGTTATCAAAGTTCTCTATTATATTATAATAATTCTAATGAAATTATTGGTGGAACTTTACAGTATTTACCACAATTAATAAGTTTTGCTCCATTTAGCCCATCACAAATACCTTATTTAGGTTTATGGTTAGATGCTGCGGACTTTAATACATTTATATTAGATAGTGGATATATAGTTCAATGGAATGATAAATCTTCAAATTCTAACTATTTTATTCCAACAAATCCTCCTCCATTATATACTGGACCTAGTGTTATATTTGATGGAACTTTTCTTATGACATCTTCAAATGTTTTAACCTTTGATACAAATACATATATTTTCTTAGTTGATTCAATAAATAGTACTTCTTTTGAAATGGCATTTGTGTTAAACGATATAAATGGTGGTGATTATAGTTTACGTTATGTCAGTGATGGATTTCATAATGCTGATGCTGGTGATGCTTTATGGCCTAGATATTATGCGAATGGATATTTAAATGGAACAGTAGATTTTACTCAAACCCATATTATTGATGGTGTTTTCAATAGTTCTGGAACAAGTATTATGAGGTTATCATCAGATTTTATGGGAAGAGTATTTTTAGGTAATATGAATGAAGTAATTGTTTATAATGGTCCCACTCCACTTACAAGTAATCAAATAGCACAAGTGCGAACTTATTTAACAGCAAAATGGTCTATACCAGCATTTAATCCAACACAAATACCAAATTTAGCATTATGGTTAGATGGTAAAGATCCTAACAGTTTTACAATATCTGGTGGAAATATATTACAATGGTATGATAAATCACCAAATTCTAATACTTTTACTCCTTCTTATGGTGATACAGCATATTTAAATGGTGCTGTTTTTACTGGAACTTCTATTTTAACTTCATTAGCATCTCTAACATATGATACAAATACATATGTATTTATGGTTGCTTCTTTAGTAGTAACAGGAACAGGGGATCTTGTTAGAATGTCATTTGCAACAAATGGTGATTATAGTATGAGATATTATAGCAGTTATTATGCTGCTCTAGGAGGAGGTGCTGATATTTTAACTACATATAACGTTAATGGAACACCATTTGGTACAATAGATTTTACACAAACACATATTATAGATGGTGCTTTCAGCAGTTCTGGAGCAAGTGTTATGCAATTATCGAGTGCTGTGAATGGTAGATTTTTTACTGGTAGTATTAATGAGATTATTGTATATAATGGATTAACAAATGATCAAATCATACAAGTGCGAAATTATTTAGCAAATAAATGGAATATTACTTTATAAGTATAGTAATAGGATGAGTAGTAATTTAAATTCAAATACAATGGTAACATTATTAAATACCTCCACGATTAGTGGTGTAGTGAATCTCCCACTGACAACAAATATACCCTTCCGTTCAATAATGTTTAAAGATTTTACTGGTTATACAAACTCGAATAGCACAATTTCACTTTCTACTGTTGGGACAGATACATTTGAAAATGGTAGCACATCTTATATACTAAATAGTCCTAATTCTTTTGTATCGTTCTATGCGAATACATATACGAAACAATGGAATACATTATATACTTCTGAATGGTGGAGAACTCCCGCTGGTAGTAATGTAAATATGAATAGTAATGCGTTTGATAATACTCTTTATACACAATATCTAGATCTTATAACAGGATTATCAAATTATCTATTTTCATTTAGTAATGGTATATTTTGTTATTATAATTCTAATGTTGGGTATCCAACTCCTATCGCATCTGATTGGTGGCAATTTTCTGCTGGAGGCAATATAAATATGAATGGAAATGCTATACAAAATGTAAATGAAATAGATGTTAATTATATTTATGGAAATGGAATGGGATCTCCAGTAACATTTGGCGCGAATCTTGATATGGGACAAAATAATATTACTAATATAAATGTTGTTGAAGCAAATGTATTAAGTATTGGATATTCTGGAATAGGAGTTCCAACTGTTACAAGTTTACAGTTTATTAATGAATTTGGAAGTAATTTTTTTGTAACATATAGCTATTATGGTGTAGGAGTTCCTATTCCTATAGCATCTGATTGGGCTTATTTCCCAGCAAAAAGTAATATTGATTTGAGTAATAATCAAATATCCAATATACAAGTAAATTATTCAAATATATTCTCAAATACCTCTATTGTTCCATCTCTTATTGCGGCATCTCCTCAAACATTTAATGGTCCAATTTATGATCAACCACTTAATGTTATACCTTTTACTTTAGCAACAACAAATGCTGAAAGTAATTATTTATATTTTAATTCAAATCAATCTATTTGGAAAATACATATTACATTAAATGGATTTATACAAAAAAACGATACATTAAATATTTATTTTACATTATCAAATATTACATCTGGAATTGAAGCACCATTTACTATTTATACATCAAATAATACATTTAAATTAGTATTTAATGGGGAAAATCCAACATTAAGTTTAAATGATACTGTTAATTTAAGTGATATTATTAATTCATCTATTACTCCTTATACACCTATAACATTAAATATGTATTGTCTTGATAAATTTGGTTATAATTTTTTTAGTAGTAATATGAATAATTGGTCCAATCCAATTAATATAAGTGATTTACAATTTGTAAATGGTGTTGCCTATGGAAATAATACTTGGATTGTTGTTGGAGGAAATAGTATATATGAAGCTTATATGGCAACATCTTATGATAATGGAGTAACATGGGTTGGATCTGATTTAAGTAATTTTGTATATGAACCATATTCTGTAGGTTATGGAAATGGAATATGGTTGATAGGTTCTTATGGAGGCGCAAATATATTATATTCTAGTGATGCTACTAATTTTGTTCCAGCATCACTTAACTTATTTATAGTAACTCTTGGTATCGCATATGGAAATGGTGTTTATGTAGCAGGGGGTATTCCAAATTCAAGTAATAATCCTTCTAATTACAGTATCGCATATTCTACAGATGGTATTAACTGGACTCCTTCATCAACAACACCTAATAATGTATATAATATTGTATATGCGAATGGTATCTTCTGCGCAGTTGGTAATGATTTTTTTGGTGCTGTATCAACATCACCAGATGGTATTAATTGGAATCAATTTAGTCCAGCTAGTAATTTTAATTGTCTTACTTATGGAGCTGGGCTATGGTTTGCTTCAGATGGTAATAATAATTTATACTATTCAGCTGATAATTGGTATAGTTATAATGTAATAAATCCAACACCTAATTTTGGTTCAATTGTATTTGGTGATACATTTGTTGGAACTGATTATTTTGGTAATATTTGGTTTTCTAGAGATTTTGGTTCTAACTGGAATTCTAATAATTTAGGTCTTTCAAATGCTTTTGCTATAGCATATGCTAATGGTGTTTATGTAGCAGTTGGTGCTAGTAGTAATAATTCAAATTGTATTGTTACTACACGAGCCACAAATATGTTAACGTATACTTTAGAACCAGCTACAATACAACCACAAACCTATGTCTTACCAGCGCCAATTATTGATTGGGAAAATACTAATTATGATGTATATGGAAATTTAGTTATATCATGGTTTCCAGTACCAAATGCTACATCATATAAAGTGTTTAATTCACATAATTTTAAATATATAAATAAATATACTACGAAAGCAACTACAATATTAAATAAATCATTAACTGGAAATTTTTTTACTTTTGATAGTGGGCCTATAATAGGAAATTCATATTTTATTTCATCCAATGATTTATTGATTTTAGATCATAATTTTACTGTATTTTCTTACAGAAATGGTGTTCGTTCTTCTTTTCCATCAACTCAAATTTGGGCAAGTAATGCTATACAACTCTGGCCAGTTCAACAATGTGAATATCATGGAGGAAGTAATTTCTTTAATTTTACATCTATTACTGCTCGTAATCTTTATACAAATCAATCAATGATAATATTATCAAATGAATGGATAAATGGTATTTATAGTCCTATTACTAGTAATAGTTATCAAATACCTAACATAGGAACAAGTACGCCAATTTCAAATAAATAAATAAAATATTTAGAAAAGTATGAGAATTCTGATAAGTGAAACAAAAGATAAAGAAATAAGAAAAATCCTTGATATACCTAAACAACATTTGATAAAATTGCTAGAGTCAGATTATGGTTATCATGAAGTGATTCCGATGGAAGATCCAAAAATACTTCTAAGAATCTATTTTGATATTGAAGATTATGATACAAAAGATATGTTAAATGAAATTCTAACTATTTTAAATAATATATTTCAAACTACGAATGATGACTGGTCTATAAGTTGTGGCACTAGAGCTAATAAAATATCATATCATATATTATCAAAAAAATATAAGATGAGTTTAAGTAGCCTAAGAAGATTAGCAGAAAAAATAAATAAACCATATATTGATACAACGGCTTATTGGTTTTCTATGGAATATAGTTATGATGAAGGTTCACTTAGGTTACCGAATCAATCAAAGAATTCTATAAATAAAGAAGGTTCTCCAATGAAAATTCTACAAGGAGATATACAAGATTTTTTTATTACGCAAACTGAAAATTTAGAATTATATATTTTATAGTAGTATGAATAATATTTCTACGATTCGTTCTTTTACACCAAGTTTTGTAAATAATTTTTCATTACCTCCACAACAGCAACAACAATACCAACAAATCTATAGTCAATGTGTTTCTCTTAAAAAAGATTATGATGCTACAACGGATATAGATTTAAAAAATGCTTTACGGGTTGTTCTTACTAAAAAGACAGAGCAGTTACAAGGTTTATGGGCTTCTTATACATCCACGATTAATATTCAAATTCAAAGCGTATCACCACAATAGATGGCGACAACTTATTTTTCAACAAATACAGAGTTAGGTCTCGTAAATGCTCTAACTCAGTCTTTAACTGTATTTTTACCCCAAAACTCTCCTAATGGCAAAAATATTTTCATAAAAGATGCTGCTGGTAATGCGAATAAATCAACAATTACTATACAAACACAAGGTTCTGATACATTTGAAGTTAATGCCATCACTAAACAAGTTATAAATCAACCGTTTGGTTCGTATCAATTTACATATAATTCTGCTCCAGCAAAATGGTATATCACTGGTGGAACTTTTTTTGATACTATGAATATATCATCTATAACAACAAATTTTCTTAGTAATACTAGGAATATAAGTAGTTCTTATGTATCATTAAGTTCATTATCATTGATAAATCAATTTGCTTCTACAAATACTTTTAATACAATTTCTTCATTATTATATTACAATAATAATCTTGTGGGTGGAGGATTTCGTGAAGCGATTCCACAGAATGTGAATAAATTTAGTTTTAGTCCTTATCTTATATCAAATTTAGTATTATGGTTAGATGCGGCTGATACATCTAGTGTTATTACAAGTGGTGCTAATTTAACTCAATGGAAAGATAAATCTGGAAATGCTAGAAATTTGACTACTAAAAGCGGAACTATCACGTATGGTGCTTATCAAGGATTAAATTGTATTCAAAATACTAATAATAGTTATATTTATTCATTAAATCCAGTTGATTTAACACAATTTACCTTTTTTATAGTATGTCTTAGTATTACAAATGTGACAAATCAATCTGTTTTTTGTGCTATACCACAATCAAATATTTATAATTCATATAATAGTTTTGATTCATTTGGATTTTTTGTTGATGCAGATATTCCACGATCACGATTTTATGGTTCATTACTAGGAAATAATGTAACTGATGTTGCTGTTAGTTCAAATGGTAATAGTTATCCTTTACGTATGATGGCTTATACGGAAACAAGTAATACAATTTTAAATTCATTTGTGAATGGTAATACTGGTTCAACAAATTCTGGCACATCTACTCGTTCCAATACTTGTGCGGGATTTGGATTAGGAGCTAACTTTAACGGAACATCTCCAAGTGGAGCAACATCAGTATCTTATACACATGAGATACTTGTGTATAATAGTGTTCTTTCTACATTTCAACGACAATATGTAGAAGGATATTTAGCATGGAAATGGGGAATTCAAGGTAATCTTCCAGCAGGGCATCCGTATAAAAATGCTCCTCCATAATAACGTATATAATTAAGTAAAACGTATGGCAACACTTAATTTAAATACAGAACTTTTCTTAGCCAATACGACAAACAATCCTGGCACTATAAATTTACCAGCAGCATCATCAATTCCAGGACGTGTAATAAATTTTAAAGATCCGAATGGAACATTTAATACAAATGCTTTAACATTAATTTGTAATGGTAGCGATACTTTTGAAGATGGTTCTTCTACAAAGATTCTAAAAGAAAAAGGAGGAATTATTCAAATAGTGGCTTCTGGTTCCAAATGGTATATTCTAACTGGAACACAATTGAATTCTGTCAATGTTAGCACATTTCAAGCACAATCAATATCAACAATTAATATTAGCACTGCTTCTTTAATAACATCATCTATTTTTACATCGTCAATATATTCTCAAAGCACTCTTGCTGTCTTCAATAGCAATGTATTTGCTGGAACTCGTGTATGGCCGAATCAAGGAGTAAATAAATATATTTCTACACAAGTTTTTCAACCAACTATGTTAATAAATGCGGTATCAACACTTTCATTTTGGTTTGATGCTTCTATTTCAACAAGTATGATAATATCAACAAATTCAACAATTATAAAATGGAATACTATAAGCACATTAAATACAGTTATTGTGCCACAGATGTATGTATCAAGTCCGATTGGTATTATATCAAATGCTGCTTCTTATGTTCCAAATATATTAAATGGGTATGGAGGTGTAAGTTGTGGAACAACATCTTTTGCATCATCCAATTTTTTGAATCAAGAACTAAGTTTTTTTACAAATTCTTTAAATTCAGAATTTACTACATTTACACTAGTGAATCGCACTGGAACGGGAAACAGTGGTATAGGTATTCAGTCGCAAATATTATCTGGAAATTTTAGAGTTGCATTAAATGGAGCAAATTATGCTATAATCGCACCAGGATTCTTATCAAATATTAACTCTATTGTGGTATCATGTAATGTTCCTACTATTATTGTAGGGACAAAACAAGGTGGAAATTTTAATGTTCGTTTTAATGGTAGTAATACTTCTTTATCAAATTATAGTTTTGATGGTGTTATAGCAAATGGCAATGCTTATAATTTTTATATTGGCAATGATGGTTTTGGTGGATTTTGTCCTCTTATTATGTATGAAATACTTCATTATAGAACAGCATTGGCAACATTTGATATACAACGTGTTGAAGGATATTTAGCATGGAAATGGGGATTACAAAGTAATTTAATAAATACTCATCCTTTCTGTTTCTTACCTCCTTATTAATTATAATGGCTAGTCTATATACAAATACAGAACTTTTTCTAGCCAATACGACAAATAATTCTGGCACAATCAATTTGCCAGTAGCTTCTTCTATTCCAGGACGTGTAATAGAATTTAAAGATTCTAACGGAACATTTAATACAAAAACGTTAACACTTGTTTGTAATGGTAGTGATAAATTTGAAGATGGTTCTAGCACAAAGATTCTAAATACAAAATTTGGTAATCTACAATTAGTCGCATCAGGTTCCAAATGGTACATACTAAACGGAACACAAGTGAATACATTTCAAGTGAGTAGTTTAACGACTATAGCAATTAGTAGTTTTCTTACAAATACTTCTAGTATTAATGTAAGTACATTAGGGTTTATAGATAATCGTAATTCTACAAATACTTTATATACATCAACATCATTTTTATTTTATAATAATTTTATTATTTCTGGCACACGAGTTGGGTATAGTAATATTACGAATAAATTTAGTTTTACACCTTTAATAATTCCAGGTATTGTATTATGGCTTGATGCTCAGAATGGAAATTCTTATACTGCGTCAGGAACTACTGTTACTTCCATTAAAGATTTAGGACCAAATAATTATCAATTTAGTGGAACAACTGGCACAACAATCGGTGCTACATTGTTTAATGGTTCCTATCGATCTTTTTATTCATCTGCTTTAGGAACTTTAGGAATTACACCAACCAATACATTTTCATTACCCGAACCATTTACAGTGTTTGTTGTAGGTCTTGTAGTATCAAATTATAGTATTATGGTGTCATCTGATACTAGTTTTCTTCTAGGTATGTATACATCAACCTACGGTCTATATACACATAGACAGATATTCAATGATTATTCAAGCACTTCAGTGAATGGCACACATACAAGTCCATTTTTTGGAAGTGTAGTATTCACAGCAAATCCATCTGGATATACGAATGGAGTATCTGCAGGTAATAACGGAGGATTTATTGATGGCACTCAATCATTTTTTACAGGACAAAATGAGTATGCTGCGATTACAAGTGTATCCGGAAATGGAACTACAGTGACAGTAAATTTTGCTTCTACAACTACTTTTATTGGGATTACTACAATTACAATTATAGGAGTAACTGGATACAATGGAACCTATACAATTACAAGTGGACCTATCACAGGTGCTATAACATCATTGACATACGCATCTACTACAACTACAACACCTTCGTATTACTTTGCTTATGTGTATTATGGAGCAGGACGGACCCAAAATGGAACATTGACTATTCAAAACTATGGACATCTTTGTGAAATGATGGTTTTTAACGGTGTGGTAACAACAACACAACGTCAACAAATAGAAGGATATTTGGCATGGAAATGGGGTCTTCAAGCAAATCTCCCAGCAGGTCATCCGTATATTAATGGCCCTCCATAATCATATATATAATTAAGAGATGGCAACACAATTATCAACATTTACAGAATTAGGATTGGTAGATGCGCGAGCATCTGCTGGTGCTATAACACTTCCATCATCATCTCAAATTCCAGGACGTATTCTTACATTTAAAGATATTTACGGTGCTGTTGCCAATTCAACAATTCTTATAACAACTTCTTCCCCTGATGTATTTGAAGATGGAACTACTTATAGAACTTTAACAAATCCATATGATTTTTTAACTGTGTATGCGGGTTCTACTGGTGCTTGGTATGTTGTTGGTGGAAATCAATTTAACTGGGTGAGAATAGTCAATCAAAGCAATACAGGTACATCATATTTTAATAACATATCTACAAATTTTCTGTATGCTATAAGTAATGTTTCATCACTAATAATGAATACATCAAATTTGAATGCTACAAATATTATTACTACAAATATTACTGCTCCAACTATAATCACAAATACTGGATCACTTATTTCAACCACATATTTATCAACACAAGTTGGTGTTACAACTGGTGCTTTATTAAGTAACTCTTTTATTCAACCAGCCTTATTTTCAACAGTAAATGTAACAACATCATTAAATACATCATTGTCTCTTGGTGAATCAATATATATAGTAAATGGAGGTTATTATCAAGTTATGAATAAGCCAAATCCAACTACAACAACATTAATGAATTTAGGATTCTCTCTTAATGCTTCTACATCAATGGTTGTTCAGCCTAACGTCGTTTTACAACCTTCTGGAGTCCCAACAAATATTATATTACCAAATGCTTCTACAAATGTTATATTTTCAGTTCCTCCAGTTGGACTTGCTTCAACAATTGGTATGCTCTATACTTCAGGTTTCAATCCTGGCAATCAGATTTATATAAGTGGTGCTGGAAATTTTCAAGTATCGAGTATTATAAATTCTATTTCAACAAATATTGTAAATCTTGGAGGTTCCAATGCTGCTGGTCCAGGGCAATTTGTATCTTCTGGACTTATTACAACATTGTATGGTGCTCCTTATCCAATGTCTGTAAATCCTATAAACTATTTTGGAGATGGTGGTGATGGTGATTTTATTGTTAATAGTAATGTAAATACATCATTATCTAGAGACCAATATTATAGAAATGTCTTTTGGCAAAGTGCTGCAACGGGTGTAATAACTCTCAATCAATGTCGTATTTTTGTGAATGGTGTTTTGGATTTAACAAATTGTCCTACGAATGGTATTATAGCAAATACTGCTGGAACAGCTTCTTCAGCATCTGGTGCTACGGGAGGAAATGCTGATTTACCATTAAATACTTCAGTATTTGGTTTAGTAGGTGGTGTACAATCGGGAGGAGCTGGTGCTACTGCTACGACTGGTGTGGGAACAAATGGATTTGCTGGAACTGCTTTTTCTACTCTTACTATTGGGGGAGGATCAGGGAATGGAGGTGCTGGTGGAACGAGTGGAACCAATGCGGGGGGATTAATAAATACAGCATCTACAATTACAACACCATATAACTATATATATCGTAAATATACTGATATATTATCTGTAAATAATGGTCTTCAAACTGGTTATTCTGGTGCGGGAGGATTTGGTGGTTCTGCTGGTGGTGGTAATGGTGGAGCTGCTGGTGGTGGTGGAGGTGCTGGTGGATATTTAACAAATACATTAACTGCTTCTCTTAATACTGCTTATACAGTAACTGTAGGTGCTGGTGGAGGTGGAGGCTCTAGTGCTGGTGCAATAGGAGTAAAAGGATCAAATTCTGTTTTTGCTTCTATAACATCTACTGGTGGTGGTTATGGTGATAGTGGACTAATTGGTGCGGCGGGTGGTAATGGTGGTTCTGGTGGAGGAGCATGGGCATCATCAGGATATGGAACAGGAACAAGTGGTCAAGGCTTCAACGGTTCACTAGGGCACAATGCTGACAATACAGGTGGAGGTGGAGGAGGTGCTGGAGGTGCGGCAGTTCAACCCACAACAAATGTAGGTGCTGATGGAGGTATTGGAC
>Ga0208110_1000059_pt1 | contig 19432 bp, 31 predicted proteins | sample CryBogCBH13Jun08_FD_185507 | JGI IMG/M metagenome (GOLD analysis project Ga0208110, IMG submission 185507) | Freshwater microbial communities from Crystal Bog, Wisconsin, USA - CBH13Jun08 (SPAdes) | ecosystem: Environmental > Aquatic > Freshwater > Lake | place: Crystal Bog, Wisconsin, USA...
GCTCTAGTGCCGTATACAGTCTTTTATTCAGAGAAGCGTGGCAAGTTTATGGCCGTCAATGCTCAAGGCCGCACAGAGGCTGCTCGCAAAACGGTCGAGGCTGCTCTCGCTTTTCTGCTTAACAAGTATACAGTAACCGGTACAGTAGTGGAGAAATAGTCATGTATATCTGCTTCGGTCGCCTATTTGATAACTTCACCCAAGCAGAGGCGATGGCCGATTGGGTATATGAGGTAACTGGCCTTGTGGTGGCAATTACCTTTATATCCAATTAATGCTTGACTTTCCATCCAGATAGTGTATAATGGTAACATCAACTCAACAAAGGAAATACAATGAAAAAATTAATTAAAACAAAATCTGCTCTTCCACGTATGGTCGCTTCACAGACTCGCCATCCAGACGGGTACTTGCTAACTATCTGCAAACCAGCAGTGTGCCGCGGTTCATCAACTTTCAGTAAGGAGTGCAAATAATGGGCGATAATCTATTAATACTAGCGGCAGGTGCTCTAGTGGTCTCCACCATTTTTGTTGTTGGGTGCATACTGGCAACGGTGTTTGATTGGAAATAGTATTAGCGCTAGTGCTTAGCGCTAGCGAACTGAGCATTATATCATAGGTAGCAGAGGAAGTCAAGTGGTATAGCAGCAGCCCGTGTATAGTTGTGGAAAGCGTGAAATGCCAGAACGATGACGGGCGTAACTGAAAATCTAACCCAAGTCTAGGTCACGTTCTGAATTTTTTCTCGGAGGCCGTTACGAGTCCAATGTCCCATCACCATTCTTTGCAAGTCTAGCCTGCACGAAGTTACCTTGACCGAACTCTCTGAACATCATCTTTCTTCCTTCTTCACCTAGTTGTTGGTCCATAATTTCTTTCACTCGTTGTAACATACCACAAGCGAGCATCACTACCTCTTCACGGTCATCACACATCATAATCTGCCTATCAATGGGCTTCATTAACTCTGCCATTTTCTGTGAATGTATTTTTTGCAAATCATTAGCCATTATTCTATCTCCCCAAGCATCGTCATGTTTCGTAGTGTCCAAGAACCATCATGGTTATCAATCCACTTGACAACATCACCCTCCATCCAAAGCAACTCAGTAATCAGTTCAGACGGGAAAACAATAACAGAATTACCCTCTGAATCCTCTTGTACTTCAGTAATCCATTCCATACACTATAACCCTATAACAAATTTCGATGAATCGTATTTCTTACTATACAGAGAAGACCACACTTTAAGCTTCTCAATTTTTTTCGCTTTAGCAACATTCAGGTTATCTACATTAATAAGACCTTGCTCTATAAGAATATCTACAAGGCATAACATATCGCCTATCTCTTCTTCTAAGTTGGATCGTTGAGTTATTCCTGTCTTGTGTTGGTTGTCTATCCCAAAGCGGAAACATTTGGAGATGGACTGGATTACTTCAGCACATTCTTCTTGCAGTATAATCATGGCCTCTCTATTGTTTTCATTCATTATTTTTCTCCTGCTAGTTTCTGTACATACCATTCAGATAGTATATGGTAAACTACATAACCACCGAAGGCGGCACCCATAATGAAACTCCCTGCGTAGCATAGTACATACTCTGTTAAAATTCCTAAATCTAAGTTCATGTGTTCTTCTCCTTTGGTGGTGGTGGTAGTTGCATCCAGTGGGTGATATTGCTATAAGTTAGACAATCACCTAAAAATGAATTTTCATCTTCTTCAATTTCGCCATCGTTATTTTTATTCCATTCATTTTCTTCATAAAATTCTGGACTTTTAATTCCAAATCTCATTCCATACCATAAAGTAAATACTGCTTTTGTTGGCTTCCAGTAAACTAATACTCTTAACCTCCTACTTGCATTACCTACAATGTAATTAGGTAAGCTATCTTCTACGCTAATCCAATCGTTCATTTTGAATCTCCCTTTGATTTCGCCTCAAATAAACGATACACCATTTCTTTAAATAAACTATCCTTGCCGCTAATCATGTAAGCATTAAATAAATGGTCATTTTCCATTTCTGTTACTCGTAACGCATGACCATCTTTTGTTACCCATTTAGCATCTAATCTATCAACTTTAGGGTTTGAGTTAATACCAGCACGGTTGAAATCACTAGCATCATAAGCGTCATAGCCATCATCTTCTGCCCAACTCATGTGTTCTTTTCCTTTTTAGATATTAAAGGCAAGCCATCTTTAGAATCTTCTTTTTCATAAAATGCTTTCAATAATGACTCTTGCCATAACTTACGCAAAAGTTCTAGCCATTGCTTTCTAGTAAGTGGGGTAGCATTAGCCATGATTCTTTTCCTTTAATGCTTTTATTTCATCTTCTTGCGCTGGTTGTTCTAGTGCTGTTAGCTGATTAACTAAGTCAATGTTTGCTTTTCTAGTGGCACTCTGTATCGTTTCCAAATCTTTATTTTCGGCTTGTAGTTGTTCAATCACGTTATCTAATTCCGCACAGTGAGTTTCGTGATAGCTAACTATTTCTTTAAGATTTTTGTCCTCAACAAATACGCCTTCATGCCCAGCAACTAATTTGCTTCCTTGTGCTAAAAATACAGGGTTACTTTGGCTTTGTTGCATTGCTTTAGTATTTGGTATCATAGCTTTTTCAATCGCCATTTTTAATGCTTCATCTTTAGTCATGTGTTCTTCTCCTTTAACTTAGCTTCAATGGCTCGGGCAACTTCAATTTCTTCTTTGGTGATATCAATTACATTTATATCTAACGCTTGTGTAATTGCTAATTTTATCTCATCATCACTCAAGGTCTGCCATTCTTTAGATGGGTGGGTGTAGAGTGCTTCAGCAGGAACTTTGTGTTCCCATGGCGATTCAAATCCTTCCCAAAAATCTGTAGTCATTGCTGTGTACCTCTGAGTTGCTTAATAATTACATCTATCTCGGCTATGAGTGTGCCGTTAAACTCTTGGATAAGGTTAACTTTGCACAGAGTGAGTATTCTAATTAAATGTGTTGGATCCATAAAAAAACCTCTGTTTGGAAAAGACTACGAAATTAAACCAATGAAACGATTGAGGATAACTTTGTTCTGAATGTTACCTTTTGTATACTTTTTGAAAGCGGTGACCAATCCACGAGTTGTAGTCGATTTCACATCTAATGATTCTTCATCGGTGGACATTGAGTCAGCCTTGAGCATATAGTATTCATCAAACCCAACTGACTTGGCCACATGAGATTTATTCTTTCTAAAATCTTCAATTATAATATATGTGTTGGTACCACGATAGGTGTACGAGGTAGTATCTCTAAACTCTTTCAGGTTCATTATACGGAATCCAATAATATTACATTGAGTTCTTTGTTTCAGTATATGCAAGAAAGCCTTAGAATTATTGCGACTGTTATAATCAGCCTTCATTGATACATGAGTCTTTGGATCTCGGATGATTAGGTTACCAGAATAATTCATCTTACCATTGTGGTCTTTATATTGTGTCAAGGCATGGCCTTCACCATCAGTCAAGAATACCGTATTCACTACTTGTAACTTGTTGCGAGATTGGAACTTAGGAATTATATCCAAAGCAGCGACAATCGTTTCATTCAATGGAGTGCTACCTAGACTATATGCAGAATAACTAGAATCCCAATTAGCACCATCTCCTAGGTAACCTTGCCAGACACCAGATAGTAATGCGTTAGCCACCAAAGAGAATTCGGTAGAGGTCATCTTAGACGAAAATAAGTTCATCAAGGCAAAAGGCTTAAGGTCTAGGTCACCTGGCTTAGGTTCAATTTCAAATCGTTTGGGGCTATACCGTGTACTGAAAGCATACACTTCATATGGAATCTGAACCATCTTACAGAACATAACTAAAGTCATTAACTGCTTGATAGTGTCTGCCATGTGTTTGCGCATTGAACCTGACCAATCTAAGAATAGGACCAATCCATGCGATTTACCATTAGGTGTGATAGTAATCTTCTTAAAGATATCATCGGTGAACTGGTAAGCATAAATGCGTTGCATGTTCAAGTCACCAGTCTTAGCAATAGCTGCCCGTTTAAGTTGGTCAGCATTCTTGCGGAGTTCAAACTCTTTGGCTAGATACGATACAGTCTTACTGGAATCTTTTCTAAAGGTAGTAAATAGAGTAGAAGATATCTTGACAGAGGATTTAGCATCCGATGTTCTTAGGTCTTTACATAATTCTTTGTAAGTGAGGATGATATCATCTGAGTTAAGATTAGGCACATTAGCATAAGCATAGTCAACATTTGAATGTTCATATAATTCTTTCTCTTTATCTCGGAAGTTATTGTCTGTGATAGAATCTAAATCTTCTTCTAGGTTATTACCTTTATCTGAATCTCCAGGTTTTTCATCATCATTGGATCCATAATCAGGTTCTCCAGAAGGATCACTATCCTCTTCTTCATCTTCATCATTGCCATGAGCTTCATCTTCACCAACTTCTTCGCTTTCTGAATCCTCATCTTCATCAATCTCAAAGATTTCTTCTTTGCGCTTTTCGTTTTGCTCTTTCATGTAATCTTGAATTTTTTGAGCTATGATAACAGTTTCAGCAAAGGTTTCTGTATTTTCAGATTCCATTAATAAAACATACTCTTCTGGATTAAACTTAATTCCTAGAGTACCACCACACTTGGTGTGAAGATTGATACGGTCAATCAAACGAAGCGATTCAAGGTTGTATCCATTGATACCAAAGAAGTCTTGTTCTAGTAACTCTTTGTATGCTTTGATGAATGAAATCTTGAGGCCTGGGAATTTGCGGCGAATGAGTTTCTCAATACGAACATCTTCACACACATTGAGTACAGAACGATTGACACCACAATCCATGATTGAATCATGCCAACCTTGTTCTGGTGTGTTTAGAGCGTGGCCTACTTCATGACCAATGAATAGGTCATATAGGTTGTTAGATAATTCCTGTTTGAGAATAGGAATAACAAGCGTACGGCTTTTCAAATTAAAGTGAGCAGTAGGAACTTTCTTTTGCTCTACGATAATATTTTCCGTAGCCATCAATTTAGCAAGATTAGATTTTGAGTCTAGTAACATAATATAAGTCCATCACAAATTTCAGAATATATGGTAATTATCTCACAAAAATCTAATCTTGTCAAGCACTATTTGTGAATTAAATCATATTCTTCGATATCAAGGTCATTAAGTTCATAACCTTCTACGATTTCCTTAAAAGTAACTTTTTTACTTTCTTTATGCTCATATCTATGTTTAAATTTATTATTGATTGTTTCAAAATCATCCACATAGTCGAGATTATTGTGAAACTTGCCTTGCGTTTTTGACACTTCTTACACTCCGGTTAAAATAAAGATGGATACAACAATTTAATATCGGCTAAAGACAAGCCTAGGTCTAAATCACCTTTCAAGATGCCAATAAACACTTTGGCTTCATTTGGTTCCATGCCTTCTAGTATGTTAGTCAGCAGTTGGTTTCTCTTTTCAGGCGACAATGCGTCTGCCGTAGGGTTTCCTTTGCTAAAAAGGTATAGTCGCTTCATCTCTGAAAACAAATTAGTCATGGCTATGCCAGGTAACGTATCAATTGGCTTGTACTGTTTAGGTAAAGCATCATTGTACCACTGAGCATTTGGGTGATAAGCACACTTAATTACCTCACGGAGAATAGGTGTATCATTCTTTGCTAGAATATCATGCTTAGCCATAAATGTTGGTGCTTGTCTTACTTCATTTAATATTTCGTATATCTCTTTCATTAGAAATCCTCTAGTACATCCATTAAATTTTTAAGTTTCTTCACTATAAAATAGTTGAGAAGCTTAGATTTTGGTGCTGGTTTAGCATCTTCATATGCTTGGACAATATTATCCTTGATATCTTTAGGTATTTCTCGTAAGTCAATCAATAGTTGATTGCGAGAAAACCCAATTTTGATGTTTTCATCAGTCCAAGTTGTCCAATCCTCAGATAGCAATTTAGTAAGAACACCTTTAGTGATAGGTTTCTGTCTTAAATCACGCACAAAGCAGTCAGATGGAGAGTATATATTAGGAATGCCATCTCCTTTATCACCTCTGATGATTTTTTCTTTCAATTCCGTCATTGGTTCAACGGATTTCAAGAATTTCTTCATTGCTGGGTTGTATTGTTTGATGGAATACTTGCTATCTTTGTGATTATACTGTTGCAACTGCAAGAAATCGCCATCCGATGACACAATCACTACATTTTCGTGCATTACCTGTCTTGGAGCTAGTGTTCCGATGATATCATCAGCTTCAGCACGGTCAACATCAATGACTTTGTAAGGGAAATGTTCTTTTAGCTCAACTTTTAGCTTGCCCAAGATGTCAAAAATCAAATGCCAGTCTAAATCTGACTTTTCTCTTGATTTTTTACGAGAAGCCTTGTAAAATGGGAATACTTCTTTGCGCCAATACTGACGGTTATCACAACACAAGACAATTTCACCATATTCCCCACGAAAATTCTTAACATGAGTGCGCAAAGTGTTTAGAGCCATGTGCCGGATCAAATCTTCATCATATTTACCAGCACCCTTACCTGTAATCTGTGCCATTAGCCCGGCCAATAAGACCTGGTTCAAATCAATCAATACCATTTTATATACCTTAGTTGAATACTTTCACTAGTATTATATCACCATTAATTCTGCCTGTCAAGCTTTGTTCGGCAGCTTTGATTCCGTCAAATGTGAGTTTGTATTTGCGTTCTGTTGCCTTTTGGAGTTCCAAAAATATGTCTGCTGGTTTGCGTAATGTCTTTGAGCAAGAATTGTCGGTGTAGTCATGTATAGAAGTCCCCTTAATAGTTAAACCACTTTGTGTCCAAGCATGATATACTCCTAGTTTTCTTGTCTTGGTATTAAACACCCAAAGTTGTTTAGCACCAATAATTTCAACAGGATTAATACTCACCAATTTAAATTCCATATCTTCTTTTTTATACTGTAACTTTAATACTAATTTATCTGCCGGTTGGTTCTTTTTAGCCTTCGGCTTTCGAGTAATCTTAGAATTATTGACAATCCTATTAGCATCATTAACAATTTGTTCAATGAATGCCACAAATTTCTTAATATTAGATTTAGTAAAGCAACTATATGCTTCATCTAGGTCCTCACCTGCTTTGCCAGACAACACCAACTTAGGCTCATCTAGTTTAGCCGAAAAATGAGTCACTATCTTACGAGCATGAGGTGCCTTGACCCCGTTGGTTGCCATCCATTCATATGGAGAGAACGAAACCTTATAATCATCAACGTAACCCTCTAACTCGCCTATAAACTCGTTGGATTGTTCTTGGATGCGATCCTGGATGTTAACCTTAGGCTTAGAATCTTCAAGTTGAATCTCACGCTCTTCTTTAGCAGATAATCCAAGATTAATTAGAGATTTTATTCGGTTAACTAACCAAATTTGTTGATGGTCAGCTAATACTAGGCCTCGTTCAGTTAACCGGCACACAAATCCTACATTAGAGTAGTTATTCTCATGTAATCCAACAAGTAAGGCGATATCTTCTTTGGGATACTTATTCTTGCTCAAATATTCTAATAGATACTTCTTACTATCCTTGGCATCTTTGTAATAACTATACCAATTCAAAGCACCAGATAATCTCATATCTGGAGTCTTAGATAAATCAGGTTCACCACCAGACACAACTTTCTGTTCAGCTTCTTTTACATTAGTAATTCGCATAATTCTTTCACTTTATTCATTTTCATTATATTGGACAATTAATTTGTCTATAGCGATTGATACTCTTCCTACCATATCATCTGAGGTTGTAGTTCTTTTAGCAATTAGACCAAAATGTCCACCCATCATTAATTGTTCACTGTAGGTGTAAGGACAAACCAAGATAGCTTGAAAGTAATCTTTGATACAATCTTCTTCTGTAAGTTGGAAGGTGAGAATGTCATATGAATGTCCTAATTCAGAACCACCAATGTTATCACCTTTTTCTTTATATGTCAAGCCTAAAATTACAGTTTCGTCTTCTTTCTCATGTGAAGGCAAAAATGAAATCGCATCACATTTTTCTTCTTTAATCTTTTTGAAGGTCGGATGCATTTTTAGTATTCTCAATTAGTTGTTTAATATGCGAAGCTCTTACTCGAACCATTATCCATATGTTATAGTAATCATCGCTTTCAATTACATTACGGTTAAATTGTTCTTTAGCCTCAAGATAAGAACATTCGCCTTTTGTTTTACACAAAAAAAGTATGGTTCTACTGAAGTTTTCTTTCCCAAGTTCTTTAACATCTTCAAGTAGCTTTTCATTTGATCCATAATAATCAGGCCAATCAGAAGGTACTTTAAATTTCTTTTTCTTCTTATTGACCTGTTTAGTCTTAGCGAACCAAAATAACTTCTTACCTATGTATTTTCTACCTGTTACTTCATTTGTAATAATATACACGAAACCGATGTTATTGTCAATATCACTTTCTAAAAATATTGCATCTTTATACATCCACTCTAATAATCTTTGTCCCACTGGTCATCCTCAAAAGTTTCTTCCTCTTCTATATATTCATCGGTGATATCTTCGATATTATCACCACAGAATGGACAGAAGGTTGGATACTGAGATGAAACATATTCCTCATGATAAGCCAGTTCAAAACCTGATTCACAACTATTGCAGTTGCCTGTAATTACTTTTTGTGTCATTTTAATTCTTTCCTTATCGTACAAACCAAATGTATGTTGCAATTATGTTGACGACCAAGAAATATGAATTCTGAAACATCAACGCTTTGTTTTTATGTGTTCGATGGAAGTCATATAGCAAAATACAATGAGCTATCGTAAAACACGGAAACGCATATTTAATCCATGGAAACTTAAACGCCACAGTGGTGCCACCAAAAATAAACAAACAGGTGGCAATCCACTTAATATCAAAATCTTTCATATTTATTATTGGCCTACTTCACAAGCTCCACCAGCACAAGCAATTTCATCCCTAGCGGCAGTATTATCTTCTTCTTCAACCACTTTACTCAAGTCAATTGAATGTAGGTGTTTAACCATATCATTGAATTCGCCTTCTGTGATATCCTCGAACGGAGGTTGTTTATATGAACCACCATCGTAAGGTAAAACAGAGATGCCGGTGTAATGGTCTTTGTTTTTCCACATCCAACGACCTGCACGATACCATTCATTGTTCTTTAGAGAAATAGTACATGATACATTGTGGTAGTTATTACCAGTCCTGTGGCCAGAACGAATCCATTCAATATTGAACTTCTTAACTCGCTCTAATAATTCCATGAAAGATTCTGTTCGTAAGATAGCGCCTTCTGGTGCTTTCTGTGGGAATGACATAACAGCTTCGATATGCGGTTTGAAATAACAATCTTCAATTAGGTCTGGAATGTTTTTAGACATATAACCATATAATGGTTCATTCTTACCTACACGCATTCTGCGTACATAGTAGTCATTGTGCCATGCGTGAATGCCTGAGGATGAACCAACAGTCAAGGATGAAGTTCCAGATGGTTTAACTGTTGTTGCTCGTGCAGCTGGATTGATTCCTATAATACCAGCAACCCTTGCATTTTCTTCTAAGACTGCAACACCTGCGGCTTCTAAATCTAACTCTAAAACAGCACCAGAAGCGATGCCTGTCATACCGACACCGATGAGTGCCTCTTTTTCTGTCTGTTCTTGCCATTCTTGACGTAAGTAATGGAAATCAGTATAACCAGCTTGTAGTGTTCCTAAGAAAGACCCTGCTTTTGCTCGAGCAAGTAAATCTGCTTGGTCAACAATGTCTGAAGCATTGATTTCTGTTAAATTACAGAACTGGAATGGATTCAAGGCAATCTCACAACATGGGTTAGTTCCCCATTCGTAATCATTAGTCCAGAATACTCCAGGTTCACCTGCACCTGATGCCTGGATACGTTCCCAGATATCCGCAAATTCATCCTCTGTAATATCTTTACGATTTAATACAACTGAGTTATTAGCACGGCCTCGTTGAGGATTTAGTTCCCACCACATACCAGACTTACAGGTCAACATGTCCATATCTGTTTTACTGAATAACGAAATCATTGCAGCACGGCGGATACCACCGGTCAATACAGAGTCAGCAATATGACAAAGAATATCATGGACTTCTAATGAGGTAAGTTTGCGACCAATGGCCACATTGAGTTTTGAACGAATATGCTCAATACAAATCTTTAATGGGTCTGGACCAGGAGCTTTACCACCTGAAGTGATTAACCTAGAACCCTTAGGACGAATATCACGGAAATCAAACACTGGATCAGATTTACCATGGAAATAAGACTCCACTAGAATCTTAATTGCATCAGCCCATCCTTCAATTGAATCTCCAACTAAGAAGCGTCTAGTCTTTTCTTTTGGGCCTTGTACCACAGGTAACTTAGCGACATGTTGTAACTGAACTGAATAACCAACACCTGTTCCACCTAATAATAGAAACATAGTCTCGGAGAATGAATCCTCATGTGTAATTGGTAAGAAGGCACAATTATATACACGGTTGTTAGACAACTCAATTGGTAACCCACCAAACTGCAAGGAACGCATTGATGGTAATACTTTCTTTGTCATTACATAGTCAGCATATACCTTTTTGATTTCTTCTTTGAGTTGAGGATACTTCTTGATGTGCATGGCCATATTGCGGTCACATAAATCTTCCCATGTTTCTCTGCGGCGCAATTCAGGTAAATACTTGGCATACTTATTGAAAACCGTAATATCTGATAAAATACTTTGTGTGATATCCATAATTTTAATTCTCTCTATACTATATTGTTATTATTAAGGTTGCTAATTTTACTTCACGAATTCCATAATCATTGGGAAGATTGGTTCAATTGCTTGTGCTGCAGCTAAAGCAATTTCCCTGTGTTCTTTTTGTGTTTCTACTCCTGACCTGAGTTGTATATAGTGGAGCCAAGAACGAAGTGTTCCGTTCATATACATCCTCGAAGTTGTGAGTCCTTCTGGTAAAACAGCACGGGCTTGTTCTTTAGCGATACCATTTTCAATTGCCCATTGATATGCACTTTGGATATCATTGATAACTTCTAATTGCTTTTTCTGCCAAGCTAATTGTAAACGAACATCATCACTCTCAATAGAATTTTGACGGTTCTTCATATCCTGCAAACGTGCATCCCTAGTTTCAAATCCTAAGTCTTTAGTTGGATCAGCATATCGTTGAGAGAACTCTTGGAATGAGAAGGATCGGTGTCGTAGTATCTGTCGTGCGATATCTCGTGTGGTTTCAATCTCCATACACACGGAAGACATTTCTAATGGAGAAAAATGTTTATGTTTTAACAAATATGCAATTAATTTTTCATTTGTTTCTGTGTTGAGTTGATTGGATGGATTTGATACTCTCGCACAATATGCAACCAAATCTTGCATATTATTCATTCCCAATGTTGACATTTCTTCTGTCGGTTTACTATATGATATAAGTTTCACTTGCATTTTAACATACCTTCTACATAATTAATATTAGGTCTTTCTTTTGACCTTTTGTTGATAATTCCATTATTCCACCATTTAGAACCTCTAATTTTAATATGCATATCACGCATCATTTTAAGTTCTAATTCTCTGGATAATTTACTTCTAGCATATTTGCCATTTTTACTGGCCAATTCATGATTGGAATTTATTGCGTGTATTCCAAGGTTTAATCTAACTGTTTTTAACCCAGCACCTCTTGATATTTCACTTTTTTCATTTTTTGAAATCTTTTGAAAATTATGTTTTCCTATTGAATATAATTGTTTTTGGTGTTTTGACGCAACAATACTGAGTAATACATTTTCTTCTGGTGTTCGTTGCATCCTTATCAATATTGCTTGTGCTGCACCATAATCATTTTGTGAAATGTGAATTTCTAAATGTTCTTGTTTTGTCACCATTTTTAAATTTGAAATATCATTATTATTTCTATTTCCGTCAATATGATGTATTTCCTCATCTTCGGATAATTTTAATCCAAAATATTCTTCCCATATTCGTACATATTTTTTAGACAACTTACACCTTCCTCCAATTATTTAATTCAAATTCAGCTCTGATACCTGTATAGGTATGTTCATCTATTATACTCATAATTTCATCTTTAGTCAAACCAGATAAAATCATATCATTAATATCTTTTTGTTCTATGGTGTCAGGCCAAATAACAAGACTATATCCATGTTTAATATTATCACTCATTTGCCGGATAATATCTTTATTCCTTGGTTCATTGTCATTGACCAACACAATATCTTTGGCCACTTCAGAAGCAAAGGCTAGTGATGCATCAGCAGTAGCAAGACAGTTATCCAAGAACATGGAATCAATCGGCCCCTCAACCACATACACCTTCCTACTTAGGTCTACTTTATCCAATCCATAAAGTTTTTTAGCAGAATCGTCTATCTTTACCGTTATGTATTTCATCTTGGATTCAGATAAAGCTCGACCTTGAAAAGCAAATAGGTTCTTATCTTTGTCATAGAAAGGAATAACTAGTCTAGGATCATCAGCCTTGAGCCCTTTGTCAATACCAAAACTCTTGACAAACTCAGAATAGTCTGGAGTAAAATATAATTCATTCCACCATGATTCTGGTATCATTCTAGTCTTAACATACTCTTTAGCTAAATGACCATCAGGTAACTCTGTCACACTAGTTAAATTTATCTTGGTCTTGAATACAGGCTTAGGTATATTAGTCATGGATTCAGGTTTAGGATAATTATGATTGCCAGTCTGGCCATCTTTGTATCGTTCTAACTGATATTCTTTAATTAGAGAAGGGTCTACATGGTTTAAGAAGTTGTAGAAGGTGTGTCCCTCGCCACAGTTGTGGCAGCTGAAGAAATAATCATTCTTCTTGCGATAAATGAAACCTCTGGCCTTGGATTTGTTCTTTTGGGAGTCGCCACAGAAAGGACAACGGAAATTAAAAAGGTCCGTCTTTTTCTGAGCGAACCTTTGTAATTTGGGAGATACTAGTAATAAAAACTTGCGGTCAATAAAAACACTCATGATATACTCTTCTAATAATTATTTCATTGCTATGATTCTCAATATTGTATCAGGTCCTACATGAGATGTCAACCATGAAATAATAATAATAATTATTACCAACGGCCACTTGTATTTCATTAGCTTTTCAATGATGCGTTCTTCGTTTTCAGTTTGAGCTTGAATTTTACCACTCAAACATTTAAGTTCTTTCATTATCTTTTCTTCGTGCTTTTCGAGTTTTTCACCCATTTCTCGACTGGTCGTGGTTATACGGGAGTGTAAATCCTTGATGTCATTATTTGTATCTTGGTTTCGTCTGTCCATGTCGTTATATATTTGTTTGATTATTACGTCTTGATGGTCTACAAGTTTTTCAATAACTTTGTCCATCTTTTCGCATAATCGGGTTAAGGTATCTACATCTTTTTTTGTAACTTCGATGTCAACTCGCAAATCATTTACAGCTTTAATATCCATTTTTATTATCCGTTATTATAATGGTTAGTCTACGGAATCGTGAATTTTCTTTTGAGTGTTATACCATTCATTCCAAGAATCAACTTTAATTTGACACTCGTGATAGTTGGAATAATTATCAATAACAGAATCAATCACAACACTTAATTTAGTTGTGGAACTATCAACTCCCTTTAACTCCGGACATGCTTGCTGTAATTCTTTTGGCACAGCTGGAAAACTTGACATCGGGGGAATCTCTGAACAACTAGTTAAAACATATAATAAAGGTATTAATAATATTTGTTTTTTCATTTCACTACTCCTTTTGCTGCTGAATTAATTATAGCAATAGCTTCAGGAGATACTACACAGGCGGAATCAATCTTTTGACTTGATTCTTTTAATTTTTCTTTTTCTACTTGTACAGTTTTAGTTACAACCTTAGTTCTATAAATTATTTTTGTTTCAATCTGTGCATTTGCTTCTTTAGCTCGTTTTTCTGCATCTTGTACTTGAGCTGCTAAACTATCTATTTTAGCTTTCCAATATACATCAGAATTATAAGCACCTTCATAGTATATACTTATCAACATCAATATAACACCAACAGTGCGCATCATGATGGCATAAGGTGTAATCTGGTCCAATAAACCAACAAGAACACCAGTAGAATCAAATGATGCTACTTTTTTATAAAAATGACCTAGAACATAAAGAACTAATCCAATAGCAAACATAATATGAATAAACAAGCCATACCAATTTGATGAGAAAAGTCTCAATAAAAACATTAACATAATTTCACTCCTTCAAGTATTCGTTTAGCTGTTTCATATTTTTCATGGCGCTGGTCTAACCCATTAGTCCCACCATTAATTAATCTAGTCATCTTATCTATGTTATCAGCATCACAAGCAGCATTAACACTTCTACATTTCCAAAACCAACAAGCAACTTCAACTGCACCTTGTAGTGAAGTTAGATAATTGGTAATATCTACTAATGTCAGGCCTATACTACTAGCAAATAAAGTATAATTGTCATGGCCAGTCAATTGAATGGCACCACGACCACGATATCTGTATCCATCTCCAGAAGATTCATCGCCGTTACCTAAACGATTAGCATAGATACGATTAGCAATCTTTTCAGGTTGATAAGCATACTGGTCAGCATCACCGTGAAAATGTGAACCAAAAATACTAACTAAAGCCTGAGACGAATAATTTAAGTTTTCAATAAACACAGTAAAGTCAGCAGATTCAACACCACATTGAGCTAAGAAGCCAGCAACCCGATTTGTTGTATTAATTCCATATCTAGGTAATAACTTATTCAACACTTGACACAAATTGCCTAGGTTTTGAGCTCTAGGTAATATTTGCCTCAATTGTTGTTCTGTGATGTTCATACTAACTCCATTACATTTGTGGTGGACTTCTTCTTATACCCGCCATATATTTCTTTTTCTTTTTAGGATGAACAGCAGTAGCACTTACTGGATCCGTAGATGCTTTGACACCAGTTACATTGGTTGGTCCAGCTGAACCACCTGTTGACATGCCACCACCGCCAGCACCACCGGCACCACCATCTTCTTTCATGTGTTTGAAGTATTGAACTTCTCTTTCTCTTTTCTCAGCGCCAGCTTTAGTTGGATATGTACCCAAGTTTTTACCTGTCTTTTTAGAAACCAATTTGAATTGACTACCGGATTTTACAATATGTTCATCCACAGTATCTTCTGTCTTAATCGTGCCTACAGGCTTCAAACTCTTAGCGTGCCTTTTGATATCATGACCACGGTCATGTGTTGGCTTAGATTCTGGATGAGTCGGTTGTTCTTTCAAAAAACTTCTAAAAGTTAGCATATTAGCAATTCCATTTTCTTAATGCTTTATTGATACGAGAATCTGGATCATGTGCAGTTTTAGCTGATGTTAATCTTTTCTTCATACCACCCATTCTAGCACAGAATGATTTTCTGCGTTTAGCTGATTTACTATCAGGATTAAGTTTTGAAGGTTTAGTTGTAACTGCTGTTTTTAGTTTAGAACCAGGATGTTCTCTACGATAAGAGTCAACGCCTTTCTTATTTAAACCACCTTCTGGATTTTTGCCGGCTTTACGTTGCCATGCTGCACTTTTTTCATCAAGGTGGTCATAATCTTCTTTCATTTCGCTACGCATGTAGTTTGATGAAGTCATAAGATAGTCTTCAGCTAATGTGATTTTAGATTCAATCCACTCAGGTAAATCAGTATCATCACCAAGTAAATCTAACATTTCTTGAGCATTATGAATAATACTTCTTAATTGGTTTATGGCCATATGTGGATCTTCATACTCCATATGGTCTTTCTTCTCATCTATCTCAACTTCTTCTTTTGAGACAGGAACACAATTAGGAACTTTACGGCCACCTTTGTCTTTAACTCCGATGGCTTTGTAACCTTTCCAGCATGATTCAGTTAAATGCGATTTAAATGTTTTCATAATTTCCTCAGTATTTCTGCTATGTCCATATTTATTAAAATATTAGATGATTCAATATTTTTTCCATTGATGCTGGCAACTCTAACAGGCATATAATTCAAATAAACCAAAAAGGTCTTTAGGATATCATAATCCCGTTCATCTATTTTATAGAATAGAATTCGAGTAGTAGCTTCAATTGAAAAAACATTATACAATAAAATGAGGTGGTTTAGAATCAACCTCTCTTTAAGGTCTTTATTCGTTTTGTATCTGCGAAATAACTTCTTCAGATATTTGGTTCTTTTCATATCCGATTCAAACTCGGCCATGATATAATGCGGTGAGGTGTAAGCCTTCATAGCATATATCAAAAAGTTGTCATCATTCAAATCATCAATCATTAAAATCTTCTTATGTCAAAAATAAAAGGGACCGAAGTCCCTCTTATTTAGACTGATTTAAATTAAACTCCGGCGAAAACTATTGTTTGGCCGTTTGCTGTATTTACTGTAACAGTTGTACTTCCTGTTTCTGTGCCTGGAGGTGTAACTGTAATAAGAGCGCGGAACACTGATGTATTGCAACTGTTAATTGTTTTAGGAGCAATAGTTAATGTGGCTGTTGTATTTCCAGAAACAGTTGTGTTCGATAGTGAAACAGCAACACCATTTGCAATGTTTGTCCAACCAAGTGCACCATCAGCAGTATTATATTGCCATAGATAAGTTGTAGCAGCACCTGTAGGTAAAGCAGTAACTGCTGTACTGAGTGTTACTACGTTAGCATATGCTGTATTAGAATATACATATTGAACTGCAACTGGTTGTAATGTTACAACAGCTGAAGCGTCTGGATATACAGCATCATCAGCATTGTTATCTGAACGAAATGAAGAAACAACTGATAGTGTTTCTTCTTGTATACGACCAGCACGACCACCTGTACCTGTTGTTCTTAAAACCCATCCAGCATGTGAACCTGTACCACCTTCAACAATTTTTTCATTATCATCAACACCAAACAAACCTACCGTTTCATTTTTTGGACGATAAAACGCATTTAATGTTGTGTTATCATATAATAGTGTACCAGAGTTAGTGGTGTTACCACGAAGATGAACCGATGCAGCTGCCCAATATGGAGCATTAGCGCTGTTATCGTAATTACCTTGATTTGAAGCCATTTTGTATTTCTCCTTAATCTTTTCAGAATTATATTGCTATTTATTATTTTTGTTGGCCCATATCAGCATTAGATACGCCCGGTCTAGTTTTTTGTAGTATTGGATCGATTTCAACTGTATCTCTCTTTTGTCCAGTCAATGTTGTTCCACCACTCATGACTATAGAAGCTTTAGACTTCCTATCTCCGGTCTGGTCACCGTCAGGTGCTGTTATTTTTGGCTTCTTACCACCATAATTACCGGCATCTTTATCATCTTTCTCATGGTCATAGAGTTCTTCACGAACTTCTCTATGCTTCATGTATAACTCCTTGACCACAGAAGCCTTTTTAGATAATTTCTTTTCTCCAACTACTTTGACTGAAGAACCTTTAGCATCAAAGTCACCTTGAGGAAACTCCATTGCTTCTTCCAATTCAACTTCTTCATTAGTAAATTCATTACCAATGCGAGCAGCAAAGTTTTGAAATGCCCTAGTTTTAGTGAAAGCCATGCGTTTGTTTCTATCAATAGTCTCTGGATTATAACCCATCGACTTGATATAACGATCCACAACTTCTTTAGCAAATTCTTGTAGTTGTTCCATATTAGTTCCTTGCCGTAGCACCTGGTGACATGTGGTTATCTTCATCTTGGCCAGGAGATTTGCTATCTTCTTTGGCTAGTTTATCTGTTGCTCTTTCAATGCCACGATACCGTTTAGCGATGTGTGAGCCAATTCGTTTTTCAGTATCTTTTAATTTACCATGAGTCTGTAAACGACCTAAAGTATTACCTAGGCGAGGTAAATCAGTAGCAGCACCTTTGACATAAGAACTTAATGTGCCTTTTGATAATTCATCTAATTCTTCAGCTTCTTCTTTCATCAGTCCGTGCATTTTATTGAGATGCGCTAAACCTTTTTTAGTAGTTACAGTTTTAACACCGTGAGCTTCAGCATCACCAAATGTTGGATGAATTGTTGTGTGTACTTTCTTATTATTGATGAAATGTAAAACATGATGGTCACCATGTACGCCATCTTCTGTATTATGAACTACAGCAGCCATAGCATTATCTTTTGTATTATGGAAGATGGCTTGAATTTTGCCTGCATGTTTATGTAGTTCTTTAGCAACCTCTGGATGTGTACCAACACCATATGATAGTGTTTCTCTACCATGTTCAAAACTATCTTCTGCTTCTACAATTTGAATTTCTTCTGAGTATGTAGCAGGAACTCTAGCACGACCTTTAGCTTTATTATAACCAGTCATTAAACCAGCACGGCGTGTAGCCTTTTTGTGTTCTGAAGTTTTTGGGTCATTATATTCTTTGCTTGCTTTATCAGAATATCGACCAACTAAGTCAGCAGAAATTTCATCTAATTCTTCAGATTCTTCATTAGCCATCTTAGTAGTCTTTTTACGAGCGAAGTCACTTAGATGAGCAACTTTACCTTTACCTCTTTCAGCACTAGAACCAGTAGATTTCTTCCAGTCGCCTGTATGTTGCCATGAAGTAACTTTACCTGAAGCATCTTTAGTTTCAGTATCAGTAGCTTCTTTAACAGAAGTATCTTTTTGATTTACAATTTCAACACGACTAAGGTTTTTAGCATCTTTAAGTCTGTCTTTGATATTTTGAGCGGTGGTCGACATATCAGGTGATACACCATGTGACTTAGAAGCAATCTGGCGAAGTTTATCAGCAATAATTTTATGGCCACGAGATTCACCCATGCCAGTAGCATTAGAAGGTGCAGCACCCATCATTGATTCCTTTTTAACTACTTTTTTCTTGCCATCCATTTTCTCACCTTCAGTCAAGTCTAAGTGTAACTCATATTCTTCAGCTTGATTGTATTGTTTTTGGCGAGAATTGACTATTTCATTAGAACTATCAGCTTCTTCTTTCTTAGCTTGTTTAGTAGCAGTAGCATACATTACACTCTTAGCTTTATCTCCGTATCGAGATTTAAAACCAGATAAGTTCTTTTTCATTGACTTAACAATATGTTCTTTCTTTTTAGTTTCACCTGCAGAAAGTTCACGTTCATCAATTGTTTGTTCGTGCATCGCTTTCTCATGACCCCTAACTTCTTTTTTAGCGATATCTTTTACTTTAGCGTAATTACAATCAACTTTACCATCTTCTGTAACTTTAACTGGATATTTCTTACCTAAGAATTCAAATTCTTTTTGGCCTGCTTTGTGTGCAGCATGTGCAGCCATGCGTAAGCCAGATTCATCCATAT
>Ga0208110_1000067_pt1 | contig 18687 bp, 19 predicted proteins | sample CryBogCBH13Jun08_FD_185507 | JGI IMG/M metagenome (GOLD analysis project Ga0208110, IMG submission 185507) | Freshwater microbial communities from Crystal Bog, Wisconsin, USA - CBH13Jun08 (SPAdes) | ecosystem: Environmental > Aquatic > Freshwater > Lake | place: Crystal Bog, Wisconsin, USA...
GAGAAGCAGGTTGAGACATTTGTATTCTCTATTATAAAATAATTTCTAAGAATAAGATGAGCGACGAAGAGGTTTTAAATCCAAAGGCAAACTTTGATGTTGAAAATGAACTGGGAGAATTAATTCAAGAGATAGAGGAAAATACAGCAATCAAAACTGCTATAAAAAATAGGATCCTGAACCAGCCCCAATTGATTACATTGTCGTCTGCAAATGCCCAAGAATTCGGCCAAAATCCAACTCAATACAACCAACAAAGTTACACTCAATTTACTTGCAATTTTGTGCGTCCTGCATTGGATGTTGAGTCCATACAGCTTGTATCCGCTAATATTCCCAACGCCAATCAAAACATCCCCGATACAGCTTGTGTTTTTTGGTATTACAGAATGTCTGCATATTCGGGAACTACACCTTCTATTGACAATCTATATATGGTTCGTTTGCTTCCTTCTTACTACAAACCTGAATGGATAGGACCCTACGGCCAAAATATTTCATTTCAAAATTATACGGGACTCGCAACACAACTTGCTTTGTCTTGCACTGCCGATATTGCATACGATAATATTCAATTCATTAATCAACACGATGGACCTCTTGAACCATTTCCTTATACGCCGTTTATTCCCAATGACATTTCGTTAATTTACAATTCCGTATTAAACAAATTTCAATTTACTGGAAATGCTTCGCAACTTGCATATATAGTTTGGGACAACACTGTAATTTATGATAAAAATGCAATTGTCGAATATAATAACAAAGCATACAAATCGCTTCAAGCAACAAATACTGGAAATACTCCTTCAACATCGCCAACTTACTGGTCCCTATACTCTGGCGAAATCGTAGCTCTTTGGGATACAAATACTACATATAGCACAGGAATGATTGTTGCATTCAGTAATATTTTGTATCAAGCCATTTCGTCTTCACTTGGTCACGAACCAGATCTAGGTGGTGCATATTGGGCCGAATACGATAAGACAGAAAATTATTACTACTTATCTACAGGACCAGAAGATCCACTTGTTAAACAATTGCAAGGAACTATTTTTTACAGACAGTGGAATCCAACACATGTATATCAAACAAATGATAGAGTCCAATATGACGGTATTTGGTATTTTGCACTTCAACAAAATATAGGTAATATTCCTTCAGCAGGTTCTATATATTGGAGCGATAGTGAATGGAGCGATGCATACCAAAATGTGGTAGGAGTTATTGTTCCAACACCTCCTTCATATTTTTTAGGGAATACTTTAACACTTTCAGCAGGCGGTTCTGCATCGTCAACTCCAATTACAGGATATTCCAATATGGGAAGTGATAGTATTGATGTAACATTCCTGATTCCATCTCTCACATTAGGAGATGGATCTTTTACTATTGGATTAACGGATGGAGCAGGATATAATGTATTTTTTTTCATTTCCTATTTAGGAATTAGTTATACAGCAGGTGCTAATGTAGCTCCAAGTGCTATTGCTTATGCAGATAATTACACATTTCATATTCAAATTGGAGCGAATTTAGCGTATTTTTATTTGAACGGGACATTATTAAACACAGGAGGATATACCGTCAATGTAGGGAATTATAAATTTTATGCAGATGCTAGTGGATCTACAGGCATAATTACAGTTACAAATTTAGCATACACTGCAGTCCAACAAACAATATACAACACTGGTGATATTGTTTTTTACGGAGGACAATATTATTCATCTCGTGTCGATAATAATTCAGGTCACACACCCGTTCCTGCTTGGAGTGCAACAACTCATTATGTAATAGACAATCTCGTATTCTTTGGAGATGCTGTATATATTGCAATTGCAAGTTCTACAAACATAGACCCTACAAATACATCATATTGGTTATTTGCGACACTGGGATATTGGAATCCAACTACTGACATTCATACATTGTATTCTTCCCCGACAGGATTGAATTATATTTCAGGACAATATGATATGGTTGATTCATCATACGGAGGAGCCATTAATTATATAGCATATCCATTTCCAAAAAATATTCCAGCACAGCCGTTTAATCCAAATCCACAAAGATTATTAAATTCTATTCTTGGGTTTGTTTGGAATGGCGTTTTCAATCCAGCACAATTTACTCAATATTTTGCGAATGCAACAAATCTAGGAGAACTTGGAACAATTGGAACAACAGAGACTTCGCTATTTAATCGAACACGCCCTGTTCTATCCTATGTAGTAGGAACTGGATATACTGCAGGTCTTGGAACGAGTCAAAATCCTACCGTATCTCAAATATATACTGCTGATACATTTTGTAATTTATTGTATTCATCAATTGTTTCAGTATACTGCGATTTGTTGACCACAGGAACGCTCGACTCACAAAGAACAAACAATATTCTCGCCATCTGTCCACTTACATCTTCACTCGGTCTCGCTTCATTTAACAACTTTATAAATAATCCAATTTTGAGAGTCATGGATCATATCCAAAAAATTACAATTCAAATGTTCGATGAATACAATGAATCATTCTGGTTGCCTACATCCGCAGTGACCACATTTACATTCAAACTAACGTATAAGACTCCTGTCTAGGGATTATTGTCTGGAAAATATTATAAAGGAATAGAATATAATTCTACTATGTCATTTGCTAACAGAGCAAATCGCCTAACTTTGGACGCATTCAGCGATGCTGCCTTGGATAATACCGATGGGACATACGCTCAATTTACCAATCGTTTGACCACTCCAATTCTAAACGCAAAGGGTATTCAACTCTTATCGTGTAACTTGGTCAATTCATCTCTTCAACTCAATGATCTAGGACATCTCATGTTCTTTTACTATGCGTCATCTACACAGGCATCGATCGCAACCTCTAGTAACTTAAAGTGTGTTCGTCTACATCCCTCCAACTTTGTTCCCTATGCTGGGTTTACGTCATTCACGCTCAATTCATACTTTAATACCGTTCAAGACGTAGTCACTCAACTGAACGCCGCTGCGTCTACAGGCGGAGACAGCGTAACATACAATCCATTTTGGTTAGCGAATGGTGTTATATTTTCCTATAATTCAGGGACTCGTCGTATTTCCGTTCAATCGGGTATTTCCGGAAACTATATTGCTCCCGCTGCGTTTGATGATCCTCTCGTTCAGGCAATTCTAAAAGGCACGGCGACAAGTGCTCCTATCAAAATGAATACCTATAATTCCAGCAATACCTACGCAACTGCTAAAACTCAGCTTACATCGTTGCTTGTAACAATGAATTCTCGTCTTGGATTCACACTAGATTATTATGCTCGTGGATTTTGGTGGAATACAAACTCACAACTTGGATGTGCAACTTCGACGGGCGTTCCACAGTTATACGGAACAGTTATTCCACCAGACACAACTCCAATTCTGCTTGGATCACAAAATGTGAATATATATGCGGATGTAATTGTTGGAGGTGGTATGGATTCACTCAACAATAAGAATTTACTCTGCTCCATTCCCATATCTGCACCTGCCCTAAATGTAATTCCATATACGGCATCGGGAGTCAAGAGAAGTATTGTTTCACTTCCAAATGAAATTTATTCTATCACAATTTATCTTCTGGACGATCAAGGACTTCCCTTCGTATCTCCCACGAATTACAACGTCCAAATAGCATTAGCAGTATTTTATTAGCACATTATAAAATACACGGTAGTATACAATATGTCGTGGCGAGGAACAAATCAAAATACTGCATCATGGAATCCCGAAAATGCTACTGCAGGAGGTGGAGGAAGTGATGTTGGTAACTTAGTCAATACTCCAACTGAACCGCAAACACAACCCTACGTAAATCCTACACTGACATTAGTAAGTCGAAATACAATTCCATATCCAACCCAATACGATACTATGTCTATCAATAATTTGACAGTAGACAAAATTAATGGAAGTTCGCCTTCTGGCGGTTCGACTTGGTCTTTGTATCGTGCTATATCGGATGTAAAAGGCACTCTGGATAGTTTTGGAAGTCCACAATATAGTATTTCAGATTTTGCAGGAGTTCGTGCTGTAAACTTGACCGCAACGTCCAATGTGTATGCCTCATACGTATTCGCATCAGGATCTGTCCTTGCTGTAGATGTCGAAGCGGGATCGACTATGTCCGTAGGAACAATCGCCGCTCACAATGGTTCGCTTATAGTCAATGGTGGAACGACATTAGATGGAGGAACGTATCACGGAACTACAATTGGATCTTTGCCTGTATCCGGAATTAATACAGTCCGAATTGATGTATTGCCTATTGGAATTGATATGGTCTCACCCACCTATATCACGATGGAAGCAGGAGGTGCAATCAATATGGCTGCGGGTGGTGCTGCGTCCGTAGCAGGAGGATCCTATGTAGAATTGAACTCTGGAAGTGGAGATATTCGCTGTATTTCAAGTGGTTCTGGAAATGATAATACTGTGCTCTATACTGGAAAGATAACTGCAGGATACTCGGGAAGTGCACCTCTTCACATTTATTCCAATCGAGGAGTTCAAATAGATAACGGGACTACTTGGAATACTACTAATTTGAATAGCAACATTTCTAATAGCACACAAACATCCGTAAAATCATATACAACATTTAATTCGTATGGCTTTTCAACTGTATACATACCAGGCGACAAAGTTCTATTTTCAGGTGTAGATTATACGGCCCAATTCATTACACAAAGCGTAACTCCTTCTACAAATGTAGCTCCAGATTGGGTTTCAGGATATACAGGATACGTTATAGGATCTTCTGTAACATCTGGAACGTATGCATATTCTTGTTTAGTAAATAGTCCTAATACATTTGAACCACCAAACATAAATACAGATCAATGGTTTTCATTAGGACTTGCTCCACACACATGGTGGTATCCTACAGGAGATACAAAGGGAGAACTTTTATTCACTCCCAATTCAGGTGATACATATACCTATGCTATTATAAAACCCACAGAAACACAAGATGGACTTTACATTCAAAAAACAAATGCGTCTGGAGTTATTGTGAATCGGGGTCTCATTTATGACTCTACAATCAATCCACCTCCAGCAAATCCCATAATTACCGCTGATCTAAACATGAATGATTATAACATTTTGAATACTGATAATTTGTATGTAGCTACATTGAATGGTAACAACGCATCTTATATTACTATGGATGCAGACTTGTATTTTTATGGTGGAAGTAAAACGATTCATGATTTGAATATTTTGTTTACCAATCAAATTGTATCCAACGGAAGCACAATTCACATAGGAAGTGATCTTATTGCTACAGCAGTCAATTTGACCGGATTAGCTCAAGTAGGCACAGATTCATTATCAGACGGTTACTCTTCAAATGGTATTCTGCTTGGAACAAACATCAAAGGCAACGGACAAAATATCGCCAATGTGGGAGCATTTAGTTCTGCAACAATTGGTGCTTCTACGGGCAATACATCAGTTGGATTCACTACGAATCTAAATATGAATTCAAATAACATTTCTGCTGTAGGAACGATTGGAACAAATAACATATCCGCTCCATCCGGAACAATCACGCTTCAAAATAATTTGAATGCAAATAGTAAAAATATTTCGGGTATTGATTTCTTGTCTACCACAAACTTATCTGGAAATGGTGGTGGAGCTATTGAACTCGGCGGAAACATTGCAGGAAATGATTATATGATTGATGGTTTGGGAAATGTAGGAACAACCAATATTTCAGGAGTGTCCGGTTCAAATGTAACGATGTCCACAAATTTGGATATGAGCGGACATTCTATTCTCAATGTAAGTCCATTTCCAATTATAAATGCAACAAACATTCACGCAGACAACATTTATTCATTAACCGGAACTACAGTTACATTTCACAATGACATCGTTATGGCCGGAACTACAGAAATTACAGGAGCATATTTAATTACAAGCGATGCAATCAATACAGATACTATTGCAACACAACGAGCTACAACTATTGAAGTTCGTAATGATTTTGTTATGGATGGAAATAATATTACAAATGTTGGAACCGTATCCACTACCAACGAATATGTCGATAATTTATACCCTTTAACTGGCTCTACAATCACTATGAATGGAAGCTTGAATTTGAATAATAATAACGTATCAGCTATTCGAAACTTGAGTGCAGATCAAATAAATACAGATGTGCTTAATTCTTTGAACGGAGCTGGAATAACTTTACAAGATTCTATTTTTCTAAATTCACAAACTTTGTATGGAGGTGGATTTGCTTCGATTCTTGATGTAGCTACACTCACCGGATCTACTCTTCAAATTGATTCTATATTTCCTTATACCGGAGCAGGTGATATTTTGCTACACACAAATTTTAATATGAATAATAATAATATTTACGGCATACAAACTTTGGGGACGCACCAAACAAATACTGATTTATTGACTTCAAATACCGTAGGTGCAGATATAATACTATTGACAAATTTTAATTTGAATAATAATAATATTTATGGCGTCCAAGCGTTGAGCACCTACCAAACGAATACAGATGAACTCAATTCTTTGAACGGAGGTGGAATAACTTTACAAGACGATGTTTATCTAAATGCACATAACTTGTATGGAGGTGGATTTGCTTCTATTTTTGATTTGAATACAGTTACAGGAAATATCTTTCAAACTAATTATATATATCCTTACACTGGAGGAGGTGATATTACAATGTATACAAACTTGAATATGAATCAAAACAGCATTAATAATATCAATATCGCTACGCTAAACACATTATTTATGGGAATTAGCGATACCGCACTATTTTATGAACTACATTTTGATAGTCTAGCTATTGGCTCCGGAAGCCCTCCTTTCTATTTGCAATACAGTGCGGATTTGACAAACTTCACGCCTGTAGCAGCCGATTGGTCTGCATTTGCTGCGTATCAAAATGTAGATTTAGGAGGAAATAGTATCGGGAACGCCTATGGTCTCTCTTGCTATTCTTTGTATGCCGATGTAATACGACCAACATCAAATCCGACAACTTCAATAGGGAAATTCTCGACTGGAGGTGTGCAACAACCGATGATACAGAGTGGCTCCGGTAATACAGGGACTACGTATTATCAAGTCACCTTCCCTACAGCCTATACGAGCAATACTTATAAAGTGTCGGTTTCTTACACTCAGAACCCAACAGGAAATTCACCAGTCTACGTTGTCGCAGGAACAAAAACGACTACAGGATTTCGCGTCCACGGGCAGAATAATACGAATTTTGATTGGGTTAGTTTTGGAACCAGCTATACTTAGTGTCGTATAATAATGGATGCAAACGTATTAATTAACGGAGGTTTCTCTGCTTCGTTAATTGCTATTTTATACGCTTTTTACAAAGTATTCAAGCATAGCAAATGCACGTCCAAGTGCTGTGGACGGAAAACGAATTTCGAAATAGACTTGGAAAGTAATTTACAACATGAAGCAGAGGTTTCTTACCAAAGTCAATAAAACGGACGGATGTTGGAACTGGACTGCACATAAGGATAAAGATGGATACGGGCGATTTAGAATTGATGGAAAAATTCATCGAGCACATCGTGTCTCATACGAATTATACAAAGGTGAAATTACAAAAGGTTTAGTAGTTCGTCATTCGTGCGATAATACTTCTTGTGTAAATCCAGATCATCTTGAAGTGGGAACAGTCCAAGATAATACGGACGATATGATGAAACGAGGACGGCAAGCAATTCAAAAAGGTGAAAAAAATGGAAATGTTAAACTTACAGAAAACGATGTTCTTGAAATCCGTCAATGGTTAGAATTTGGATATACAGTAAAAGTTATTGCTGAAATGTTTGGTGTTTCAATACGGGCGATTTATGGTATAAGGTCCAGAAAAAATTGGTCTCATTTGTGAAAATATTTTCTGTAGAGAATGAATAAATGGCGACAACTCTCGATGAAGACACCGTGCTCTATAATTTGATGAGAAACCTGGAGGATTTTGAATGCTTCCCAATTCCTGAGCGATGGTTTAAGAAATTTAACATTCCTCCTCGAGAAGCCCAAAATCCAAAGCAATTCACGAATGATAATTACCAAGCAAAATTAAAGACTATGAAGTATGATCTTGAGCCAATCATTATTGACACACCGCAGAGAAATGGCGAGACTTTTCCAGTATTTCCTGATGAAAAAATTGATGTCGAAGTTGTATCTCGTCCTTTCGTGCTGAAAGAAGGCGAGCAGTTTCCATCTACTTTACCTTATCTAAAAGAATTAGCAGAGAAGGAAAATAATCAAGCGTGATAAAGACCGTGAAAACCAACATCATAATTTATTGTAGGGTTTTTGTAGTGTCCTTTGTAAAAGTGTTCTGGGCGGAACTCAGAACCGCTCGGTTCTTCTACATGTCGTGCTAGACTCTGGCGGGGCGCAGGTCTAATTCCATTTCCAAACAAATTGTGATAATCTACAGCAGGAGAAGGTGTATGTTCTTGCACCATAGTCTCAAAGTGGTCGACCTTCATGCCCGTATATTCTTTTTGGATACTGAGGGGTTCGGTAGATGCGGGAGTAGATGCGTAAAATAGAGATGCGCCTTCAGCGTGGGATCCAGTCTGTAGACATTTGAGCGGAACTGTATTATCGACAGGCTTAAAGTTCTCTGCGAATCGAGGACGTCGCGTAAATGAACGAGTGTGGTGCTGAACGAGCTCACCGTGTGGATTCACATAATAGGGTGGAAACTCTTCACTCTTTTCTAGCCATGCCTGGGCGCAGACGGGACCTTTGCGAGGATGGCGTTTGAACAGAACGAATTGGTCGGCAAGATGGGGTGAAACTACAGACATTTATGTAAAAACTATATTTGATTTTCGGTTCAAAGTCTTTGCTTTTTGAAAAATATTTCATCGAGCAGAGCACTTCCAGACAATCGCCTTTCTTTCACGACAGGCTTTTCCACAATCTTTTCCACAATCTTTTCTACCGGAACTTCACGGATTTCTACCTTTGGTTCAGGCATCGCCAACTTCGAAAAACGCTCATCAATAAATTTCATCATATTCTCCATATCATCACGTGTCGCAATCTTGGTTGGTTTGCGATTGGGCTGTGGAATACCCGTGTCTTTTCGCAATGCTCTCGATTTAGGAGGTAGAGGGACACGCACAGGAGGTTCAACCCTGTCACATGCTTTTGGTTTGCCCTTACTAATCCACGCAGGTGCTTCTTCGTCGCTACTTACTTCTTCGCCCTTCGCCTTCTTCTCTTCACGTTCTTTATTTCGCTGTTTTATTTCTGCTCTCTTCGATGCAAGTTCTTTGATCTTTGTCTGACCTACTTTCAGTGCTTCTTTCTGCTTTTCACTCATCTCTTTTTTCTTTTTTGGAACTTCAACTTTCGGTTCTGTAGCAGGTTGAACTTGCGTAATAGGCGTTTGGATTTTGGATACAGGTGGAACGCCGGACATTTTTATATTACTACTACATTTAATATTCTGTTAAAATCATGCGTTTATAAGTTGAACTTGTAGGATCCCGAATGTAGTCTCGAATGTAGTCTGTTTTCTTGACACGCAAGGTCTTGATCGTCCCGTCACAGTAGAGCACACGCCAGAACTGGTGAGAGAGAGTTAATTCACGATAGACCTCGGACATTCCTTTTATTAAACATATACATTTAAATTAAAAACGGATTGTATATGTAATATATGATTTGTATATATGATTTTAGCGGTTACCGGTTACCGGTTATAGGTCTGTTTTGAAAAGTATTCTACTTTGGAAAAAGTATTTTATTTTGAATTTTTTGAAAATCCCCTATAGGATACTTTCTATAAAAACCAGTAACCAGTAACCAGTAACCACCTTATTCATTTGTATATATCTTTATTCCCTTAATAACAACTGTAGTTTTTCTATCAATCTTGATCCTATCTGAAACAAGACCTAGCTTCTTGAGTGCTCTTCCAAGTTTTGTATCACTTAATATGTATTTTGCATCCTTCACAATTCTTGCAATTTCTTTAAATGAAACAAAATCATCTTCATTACCTGTAATTTCAAAATCACATAAGATACTTCGCAAATCAAGTTCTGGTGCAAGTCCTTGAATGTCCTGTATCATGGATTGAGGCAATACAATTTCAGTATAGTCATTTCGCTTCCACTTCTTATACATATTTTTCATGATTTGAAAGAATGCGTAGTAATACTTTTGTTGATTGAGCTCTGTTTTAATATCAAATGCTTTTTTCTGTGTTGCAGGATTTACGATTACATCTACAAATGAATAATCGTATTGAATGACTACAAGACGATTTGCAACTGCTTCGGGCGGTGTAAAAGCAGGTATGTCCTGTGCAAATAGTATAGGCATAGCACGATTCACAAATGTTTCTTCACCTTGATAAATTTGTCTTCCAGTAATAGTATCTCCACCCGAAACTATAGTCTTCAAATTGTTTCCATCAATACTTTGTCCTTCTACGATTCGCATTTCATTGGATAGAAGAAGTCTTCGATTTGCATGAGGCAATAACCATCCCATTTCACGATGGGCGTCGCTCTGTTTGTTTAGCAGTAATACATTTGGATTGAATGTTCCTACATTTCCTTGAAACGCAGATTGTAAAAATGTAGTCGTTGTTCCTTTCGATGAATTGGTTTCTCCCAACAATACAAGCATCTTTTTCATTCTGTAATCACCGATCAATCCACGCATGAGAAAATGAAGAAATATGGAGGGTGTTTGTGCATTTGCGAATGGTTCAATGAATAAATGTTTCATTACAAAATACTCATCTACATCATTCGATTCACAATGCGGATATGAAATAGCAAAATCAAATACAATATCTTTATTAAATCCTTTGTTAAATGTATCGTTTTGAAAATCATAAACACCATCTTGAAATAAAAGTTTCGCAAATGATTTCGAACGTCCCTTTTCTAAAAACTCTGTTTGTGCAACAACTGTTTTCAATACCTTCTTCATATTTTCTCGAAGTTTTACACTACCCGAATAATTACAAATTGTAATCAATCCTTGTTCATTCATAGTTCGAAAGTGAAGAATAGAACCTGCATCTGTAATACGCTGGTTCAATATATTTTCATCACGAGACCAAATACCTGTTTTTTCATCAAAGATATATAAGTCATTTTCCTTACGCAAAGTATCGCCCATCCATTCTGCAAATTTTTGTGCTGCGAATACATCGTCCACAATTGTTCCTATCGGTAATGTCTTTGTTTCAGGAATGTTGAAATTATGTTCGAAATGCTTACCAACAAATGTAAGTTTATACCCTAATACTTTCTCAATATGTTGACTCATTCCAATAAGCAAATCTGCAGGACAATATGTTTCATTTGGTAATTTACGAAGACCAAATCCATCATGAATGTAAATACCAACAGTTCGACCTTGTGATTTACAATACGCATCTGCTTCAAGCAAACATTTGCGTTCTTCGGTTTGTAGAATGTATGAAAACAAACTAAATTTTGGATGCACCTTTTTCTTAACTAATTTTTGATATTTCTCATTCGTATTCCACACATAATCGACAATCTTTTCAATTTCAACTTCAATTTCTGTAAGCAAAGTTATATCCCCTTCCGGATTGGTTAGATCGTTGTAATGCTCATTGTATAATCGAATATTTCCACCATAGGCAACTTTCAAAAACGCATTCTTTGCAACACGACGATTCGAACTTACTTTTGTCAATTCAGTATCTCTATTCTCTACATATTGACGAAGTGCAGTATTTTTCAATCCCCAATCATTTGTAAGTTTCAATAGAAGTGTATAATGGGCGTTCGTAATATCGCAATCAAAATAATTCAAATCAAGCAAAGGATTACGAATATCATGTGGAAAGTTTTGTAGTCCTAGTTTCGGATACAATCGACCCAATTGCACTCCTTCAAGTCCCTTTCCAAATGTATATATCACTTGGACATTACTTCCATGTGAACGACCCTTTTTATACAAACTTATATTTCGCAAATCTTTCGCAGAAAAACGCTTATCACATTGAATTGCGTCCATCACATTTGGGTCATATTCTTCTATCTTCACGATCGCAAGATCCGTATTCGTGAGGATATAAGTAGAACTCATTTTATTTATATATACATACATATTATTTAAACGACATCGCCCTCGGCCTCCTGTTTTGGAAGTTCAACTTTGCGAGGACGACCTCGACCTCTGTATGTTCCTGCATCGATTTTTGCTTGTCGTAGTCGAGCATTTCGGTTATTATTTGCCCGAAGCACTGCTTGATAATGCTTGATTGCGGATTGAATGCATGTGGTCTCCATTGTTTATGTATATATGATATTATTTAAACCTTTCAAAGACTAACTCTTCGTTTTTAATCTATTATTTCTCGACCACCAAATTGATTGAGAGACCCTGCGAGACTGAAGAAACTGGAATCAATCATACCGAACCGTGCAGTCGCAAACATGATGCCAAAGAAATCGCACAGAAGTTCGATATTCATTTCTCTTTTGGTTAGACCGTGGACTTGTAGTTCTTCTGGAGTTGATAAATGGGTAATCCCTGCATACAATCGCGGTGTGCTCATAAGTGGATTGTATAGACCACATGCAGGGAATTCAGTGATCCACTGTTGTAGCATTTCATTATCGTCTGCTACAGTAAGTATGAGTCCGTCTTTCCACTGTGTGTAGACATCACGGAATCCTTCAATCATATTTTCCATAAACCCGTCTACTTTACGATCTGTGCCTCGCAGATGAACCATGAGATATTCGCATGTAGGTAAACGACTACGAACAATATCAGCAATGTCCTTTTTCAAGCGTAATGTGATACAAAGCAATTCAAAATTAGTTGTGCGTCTACCAAGGCCATTTGTGACGAGAATTTCTTCCGTAGGTTGTTCGGTATGGAAGCGAACAGCGTCATCTGTGGCCATCCAATCGCCCACATACTTCATATTCTTTGTTTTTTCACAAATAGGGTTTTTAACATCTTCGTATGTCCAGTGTTTTGTTAGAGTAGAGCCCTGTTCAATCATAGCAAGAACTTTTGCTTTGGGAACAGAGTAGACCCCGAGCAGTTCAAAAAGTTCGTGAAATGGAATACCCCATGTAGAGTCTTCCCAATCTACACAAATAACGGCATGATATTTGAGACAATACAATAAACATTGGTTTAGCACCATAAGACGATCTGCGAATCCTTGGGGTGACTTCATAACGACAACTTGTGCTTTGCGATACGTCTCCATTTATAAAGTAATGTGTAAAAGAATTTCCCATTGAGAACCAAAGGATGCCGAGGAAAGCAAAATCAGATTGGACTGCAGGTTTGGAAGTGCTATTGAACAATCCAAGTGCGAACCCACTACGAAATCCAAAAGTATTTGGTGAGGTTCATAAGGAAAGCGGTATGTCGTTGTCGACTATGATCCGTCATTTAGGTAAGTCATCAAAACAGCGAAAGGAACCTACAAAACCAACGGATGCAGAACGAAGTGAGGCACGATTATCTGCTATGGACAAAGACTAACTTGTCGGATCGCCAGAACCACGCTTCGTTTTAGAATAGTTTTTAATCTATATTTTCGTCTGTGAAAGAAGTATAACCAAATGTCTTTTACAAACGAGTCAGGGTCGCTTCATCCTTTTACGGAAGTTGTTCCGGATTCCGCTGCCCTAGGTGGGCTCACAAAGTCATCGATTCTCACTCAACGTCGTCGTGCTCGCATTACTCCTCAGACTGGAATTTCGTATGGTTCATCTGGTTCGGGTGCTGCGAACTCTCAGATCCAGTTCCTACTTGCAGATCAGGGTGGCCTTGTAGATCCCCGCAGTATTTGCATTAACTACGCCATCCAGACTACCGGAACAGGCGATGAAGTGTGCGACGATGGTCACGTATTCAACACGGTGCAGATCCTACTCAACGGGCAGATGCTTGATAATATCCAGAACGCTGCGAAGCTCACAAACATCGAAATGAAGCTCGGTGGTTCAAAGACGTATTACCAGACTGCCGGTTCGTTTCAGGGTTTCGAACTACTAAACCCCGACCTGACTTGCACGGTCGCTCTAGGTTCAACGAACGTTACCGCTGCGATGATGCCTCAGTATGGGTATGTTGCACAGAATCTTACCGACATGTCTGCCCGCACAGCTCGCGCTGCGAACGTGCTTTGGAACGGCATTGCGGGCGAGTTCCGCTCGATTCCTCTTGGCCTAATTTCGGGTGTTGGACGCATGAAGCAGTATATCCCAGTCGCTGTGCTCGGTGAGCTGGTCTTTACGCTCATTACGGGATCAGACAGCGATATTATGTTCCAGAATAACTCCACACTGGATGCGACCTATTCTCTATCGCAGGTGAGTATGACATACGATGTAGTTGTCCCCGATCAGCGCTACGCCGATCTGCTCCGTAAGGTTGCAACGGAGCACGAGGGCCATGGCCTCACGCTGCCTTTTGAGTCTACAGTTGTTACGACGGGCGGTGTGATTTCTGGCAACTCATCTGCTTCGCTACTGGAGAGTTCAATTATTGTTTCTCGTGCGACGAATCACCTGCTCCGCACTGCAGTCGTCCAGATTCCAAGCAGTCTACTTTCCAGTCGTGCATATCCCGATCAGTCCTGCTTCTCTCACGCAGGAACCTTCTCAGTCCAGTGGCGTATTGGTTCGCAGACCTACCCGCTCATCGCTGCGCAGGGTGATGCGGATATGTTCTCGGTTGCACTCTCATCTTACGGCAGTGTGGAACAGCAGAATGGCTCGTGTGTTAACCGTGTCCTGTGGGGCAACTCGACAAATGCATCGACTGCCGGAACTCCTGCCGTCTACGAGACCTCGCAGGCAGCGTCGGGCGGGTCTGTCAAGTTCTGGGGCGCAGATTCGTTCATCCCTGCCTACGGCTTTCAGACCGTGAAGGGTGCTGCCGAACCACTCGATGTTGACGGAGTTTCTTTGGCTGGTGCATCGGGTTCTCAGCTCATCACAACACTCGTATCGGCTCCCTATGTGAATTATACCCCATATGTTTCACTCGTAGCATTAAAATTTGTTAGCGCGCGTGGTGGTGCTGTATTGGTTCAAGGAGCCTGATAAGGGCGTAAAACGGATTTACAACTACAACTATAAAAACGGATAGATTTTGCTATATTGATAAATAGCAACTATGGAACAGCGATTTCTTTGTAAGGTTGATAAACATTCAGGAGTCTATAAAAATTCATTGACTACTGAATGCTGGAACTGGATTGCGTTTAAAAATAAAGCGGGATATGGACAATTTAAAATGGATGGAAAAATGCACAGAGCACATAGAGTTTCATACGAATTGTATAAGGGTGAAATTACAAAAGGTTTAGTAGTTCGGCATTCATGCGATAATACTTCTTGTGTCCGTCCAGAACATCTGGAAGTAGGGACACTGCAAGATAATACGGACGATATGATGAAACGAGGAAGACATAAATGTGGAATTACAATTCAAAAAGGTGAAAAAAATGGAAATGTTAAACTTATAGAAGCAGATATTCCTCAAATTCGTCAAATGCTACAAAATGGCGTTTATCACAAAATTATTGCTGAATTGTTTGGTGTTTCATCTCAGCAGATTAGTAAAATAAATACTGGAAAAACTTGGTCACATATTTAATTATTTTGAGTTCGATTCCGACTCTCAAAACAAAAATGGGCGGCGGACAATCTATAATCTTATAAGTTCTGCAATTGTTTACTTATATGATTATTTTCCAAAGACTAAATTATCGCCCAGTTCGTTTCAAAATTGATTCCAGAATCCGCATTTGTGCTTCTGCTTTGGATTTTGTAGTCAAACCATGCGATTTCCCAGTCGCTTTTGTCACTACTTCATAGCGGTGTCCTACTTTCTTGAGTTTATAGGGCATATTATACTATTATTTGAAGAATATTTACTCTTTCTAAAATATGTTGAAATGTATGTATTGTGCGTATAAAGATTGTCCATGGAACATTTTATGTCCTGTATTTAACACTTGTTACAAGTTACAGTCTCCACTTCCTTCTGTGCCCAACGTAGTGCTAAAACGGCCTTCTGTTCTGCGACAGGAAGTTCAGATACAACCCACTGTGCGAGTTTCACTTCCAATAAATCCAGAAGAAGAAGAGCGTCTGTTTTAGTTTGCGGTTTCTTTTGAACTAAATCGGCGATGAGCGTTGCGAGTTCAGTAGAGCCTGTAGATCCATTCATTCCTGTAGGTCCTGTAGAGCCTGTAGGTCCTGTAGGTCCTGTAGAGCATGTAGGTCCCGACATTTTAATATAAAGTCAAGAAAAAATTGTTCGCATATTTAAATAGAGTTCATTTGTAAATGGATGATGACTTTATAGAGATTATGCCGGGAGAACGGAAGACGGAAGACAAACGAATGAAGAAAATGCTAGGCGCGGAGTTCTTACCAAAACTGCCTTCTACGATTCTTGTGCTCGGTTCGGCAGGAGCAGGAAAATCCTCATTCCTTTGGTCTGTAATGACGAAGGGATATGTGTATGGTTCAAAGAAGAAATCCATATTTGATGAGATGATTGTGTATCTGGGCACATTGGATGCGAAGTCTTCATTTGAAAAGTTTCCCGTAGAGAACCAACAGATATTGACGGAGTTTGACCCTACTATTTTTGAAAACTATTGTGATGATTTGAGAGCACACCAATTGGAACGATTGGATGAAAAGAAACATGCATTGAATACCTGTGTAATATTTGATGACTTTTTTGGTGAGAACTTGATGAAGCGGTCTGCATCGGGGAAAGCGAGACCTATTGAAAAGATGGCGGTTACATCACGTCACGAGTTAAATATGACTTGTATTTATCTGTCACAGGCATATAAGAATTCGGGATTTGCAAGTCCTACGATTCGTGCAAACTTGACAACTATTGTTTTGTATAAAATGCCTATTAACGAAGTTCGTAAAATTTTGGAAGAGTATAGCGATTCCTACGAACCAGACGAATTGATGGCACATTATGATCGTATTATGATGTCTGCACCATTCCAGTTTTTAGTATGGGACCGACGCAGACCTATGGACAAAGATCGATGGACGCATGGATTTACGAAACCGTTGCCTCCAAGCAAAAAGATTCAAGAATATTCATCGAAAGAATGAATCTAATCGTAATATAAATGTCTATTGTTTTGGAACAACTTTGTGTCGCTCCAAACTCTACGGATCAGGCACAGATTTATAATAACCAAATCTACACTCAAGTGACGAACTATGCAGATGGTGGTAGTGTAGTTTCGACAACAGGAGCTACAGTGAACGTTGTGCCAAATACATATTTAACCAGTTCTATAACCACTGCTATGGTTTCTGGAAGTGCGGTTACAGGAATGTCTTTTGGGACTATCCAGCCTGGAACATATACAGTTAGCTGTCGATATGTGGCTATCGAGACAGCGGGTGTGGCCGGGGATTATTTGAATTTTCGAGTGTTTGCATCAACATCGCCAGGAATTACTGCATACGGCACGACACAGCGAACTTACTTTTTGACAAATGCGACCAATTCGTCGATCGATTCTACTTTTACTGTTACATTTGTTTTACCGATAGCGTCTCCACTGTTATTGCAGGGAAATTATTCGGGTTCGACAGCATGTTCACTTACGATCTATCCGGGTGTGACACTTCAAAAAATTGCTTAAAGTATGTCCCATTATATTATATATGAGACCAATTTTTTCCAGTATTTATTCGACAAATCAGTGAAGGTGAAACATCAAATAATTCAGCAATAATTTTGTGATAAACACCATTTTGTATCATTTGACGAATTTCAAGAACATCCGCTTCTGTAAGTTTAGCAAGTCCATGTTTTTCACCTTTTGAAATTCCATATTTATGCCGTCCACGTTTCGTTCTATCATTCACATTATCTTGGTTTGTTCCCAATTCAAGATGATCTGGATTTACGCAGGAAGGATTATCACACGAATGCCGAACATGCAAACCTTCGGGAATTTTGTTCTTATACATTTCGTATGAGACACGATGTGCTAATTGCATTTTTCCATCAATATTTATTTGTCCGTATCCCGCTTTAATTTTACATGCAGTCCAGTTCCAACATCCGTCCGTCTTGATAAATTTGGATAGAAATCGGTGTTCCATATTTGCTATTCTAGGCAGATATGAACTCTATCCGTTTTGAATGAATAAATCTGGATTATAAATGTGTCGTTCGTGCGCTAGCGGGGGCAATATGTCACCCTATGGCTTCTATAGGGCGGGGTGCGGGAGGATAGGTGCTTTAATCTGGTTTTGTTTTGCGGTTACCGGTTACTGGTTATAGGTCTGTTTTGAAAAGTATTCTACTTTGGAAAAAGTATTTTATTTGAAATATTTTGAAAATGCCCTATAGGATACTTTCTATAAAAACCAGTAACCAGTAACCAGTAACCACCTATTTGGCGTATATATTGAACCATAGGAACATCCGTTTGTATGGTTCAATAGGACGCCGAGGGCGACCTCTTGATTTTTGGGGGAGGGGGTCGTCTAAACCATCCGCCAAAAAAAGAGTCGTAGTCTACTATTGAAGAGGATTGAATAGGCGGATGCCCGAACTTCCTAATAAGGCGATTTTATAG
>Ga0208110_1000070_pt1 | contig 18175 bp, 20 predicted proteins | sample CryBogCBH13Jun08_FD_185507 | JGI IMG/M metagenome (GOLD analysis project Ga0208110, IMG submission 185507) | Freshwater microbial communities from Crystal Bog, Wisconsin, USA - CBH13Jun08 (SPAdes) | ecosystem: Environmental > Aquatic > Freshwater > Lake | place: Crystal Bog, Wisconsin, USA...
CTCAAACCCACCTTGCGCTGATCGACATTCGTTCGACTGGTGTTAACGGCAAGGTTGCCGATGAGCGCTGTGGACTTTCAGGGATCACGCTTAACAAGAATGCAATTCCTTATGATCCAGAATCACCTGCAGTGACAAGTGGAATTCGTGTTGGATCAGCTGCCACTACCACTCAAGGCATGGGCGCAGCCGAGATGACAAAGATCGCAGAGTTAATTGCGCGCGCAATCAAAGACGGATCCGAGCCTGCAAAGGCAGCCGAAATTCGCAGCGAAGTTCACGCCCTCACCGCTCAATTTCCTGTTTATCCCCGCTAAATAATCGAGTAGCGATGCGCGAATACCTGCTTACTGCAGCATTAGCAGGAATCTTCTCTTTCATGCTGACACCCCTAGTGCGCAAGCTCGCGATGGTCTCTGGCGCTTATATTGAACTGCGGTCTCGCGATATGCATACCGAGATCACTCCACGCTGGGGTGGACTGGCGATGTGGGCTTCTATGTCCCTCACCTTTCTGATCGTCAGTCACCTGCGGTTGGTGGGTACGGCGTTTGGTCGCGAACTCACAGGAATTTTCTTAGCCGGAACTTTCATCATGCTCTTAGGTGCACTCGATGATCGCTTTGATTTAGATTCGTTGACAAAGTTTGCGGGGCAAGCTCTTGCGGCAGGAATCTTGCTACTGCACGGGGTGCAGATCTTGTGGCTGCCCATCAACGGCATTCTGACGCTCCCTTCAAATATCGGCGCGGTACTTACTGTTGTCTTCGTCATGCTTGTAATCAATGCCGTGAACTTTGTGGATGGGCTAGATGGCCTGGCATCTGGCATCGTCGCAGTCTGCGCGATTGCCTTCTTCGCATTCTCATACATTCTGGCCGTTGACAATGGATTTAGCAGAGCGGGTGCACCTTCACTTGTCATGGCGATTGTCGTCGGACTCTGCCTCGGTTTTCTTCCGCACAACTACCACCCTGCAAAGATCTTCATGGGTGACTCTGGTGCGATGTTTCTTGGTTTACTTCTTTCGGCATCTGCCATCACTCTTACGGGTCAGATCGATGTCAATGCGCTTTCGGGTGCAAACTCGCGCTCTACCTTTGTCCCTCTGATTCTTCCCTTCACGGTTCTTGCTATCCCACTTCTCGATCTTGGAATGGCGGTGGTGCGTCGCCTGCGAGCTGGGCGCTCACCATTTGCTGCTGATCGCGAACACCTGCACCATCGCCTCTTGCGGATGGGCAATTCACAGCGTGAAGTTGCGATCATCATGTACCTATGGACCGCGATGTTCGCATTCCCCACCGTAATTGCCGCCTTCTATCCACTCTGGACCGCGCTCGCGGTGGCGGTGGCGATCGCGCTTGCCTCGATCTTTAGAATCTGGCGCAATCGTCGCGCCTTCAAAATTGCCAAGGTGGCTGCGTTGGCTTCAGGAGAGTTGGTTGACTATGAGTGAAGATTCCACAACCTTGATGTGGCGCGGGGCGATCATCCCCTCCACGGTGGTTGCGATTGCCGCGATTATTGGTTCCACCTTGGTCCGCCACAAGCCTGGATTCTTGGGAGCGCTTATCGGTAGCGCTACCGTCATCATCTTCCTCGGTATCCACCTTCTGATCTCGGCGATCTCCAAGAACCTCGACCCGATCGCGGTCATGGGGATGGCGATGTTCTCCTACTTCGCCAAGGTCTTGGTGATGGGGGCCCTGCTTTTGATCGTCTCGCGGGCCACCGCTCCCGCCACGGTCGACCGAACCACCTTTGCGATCGCTGCGCTCGCCATCACAGCCGCCTGGCTGGCGGGGGAGATCCGCGCCTTTTTCAAGTTGAAAATCGGGTTACCATTACCCCCTGTTCAGAAGGGCGACTGACCCTCCCCGAACGCCAGCTTTACCCACTCAAAGGAGAGTCTGCATTGATGGCTTCAAATAATGAAGAGGGTGCCCTCTGGTCGATTATGGGGTACCTGATCTCAGGCCTCTTGATCTGGGGTGGTATCGGCTTCGGGCTCGACCACTGGCTCCATACCCACCACTACTTTTTCCTCGGCGGACTCCTTCTGGGGGCCGGCGCCTCGATCTACCTGGTCTGGCTCAGATTTGGTCGCCAATAACACATAAAGTTCACCATTCTAGGTTTTGGTTTTTACGGCCTTCCCAATAGGGTTGCGTCGTCTGAAATTGGTTCTCAGGAATTTGTAACCAAATCCTGCGGCCCTAAACAAGCCAGCGTTGGCGAAAGGTGAGTGCGAGAAGTGCATATAACTGGCCATCTAGTTGCCAGCGGCCCGGGATTCGTTCCGCCGAGTACATCCGACTTCAATTTGCCCTCCATCGTGGGGCATAGCGCTTATACAACCAAGCCAGTTGTCGCCGTATTTTTCTCAATCATTTTGATCTCTGTCTTCTTTATTCTCGCTTCACGCAAAGCTGCTGTCGTTCCTAGCAAATTGCAATTTGCTGGTGAGTCGATCTACGGCTTTGTTCGCAAGGACCTGGCACAAGAGATTATCGGTAGTGGATTTCTCGCCTACGTGCCGTTCCTCTTCACCCTCTTTGTTTTTGTTCTCGTTAATAATCTCTTTGGAATTATTCCTTTCATTCAATTCCCAACGATGTCGCACGTTTCTTTCCCATACGTCTTGGCGATCTTTACCTTTGTAATCTTCCACGCGATCGGAATTAAGAAGCAGGGGCTCGTTAAGTACCTCAAGGGCATTGCATTCCTGCCTGGCGTACCAAAGTTCGCTTACATCTTGCTTACACCAATCGAGATCGCAACCTATTTCTTGATCCGCCCAGTAACTCTTTCGCTCCGGTTGTTTGCCAATATGTTCGCAGGTCACTTGCTGCTTTTGGTCTTCATCGGTGGCGGCGACTACATGCTCCATGACACTCACCTCTTCATGAAGATCTTGTCGCCCTTCTCCTTTGGCTTCGGCATCGTCATGACATTCTTCGAATTCATGGTGCAGTGCTTACAGGCCTACATCATCACTCTTCTATCAGCACTCTTCATCGCAGGAGCTTTGGTAGACGAGCACTAATTTTTCCCACAGTTCATCGGACTCCCGTCCGGTGAATCCCAAACAATGGAAAGGCAACAAAGATGCACGGCACACTCAACCTGGTCGGTTATGGCCTATCTGCAATCGGACCCGCAATCGCAACTGGTTTGATCTTCGCCGCCTATATCAATGGCGTCGCTCGTCAACCTGAGTCACGTAACGTCCTACAACCAATCGCATTCCTTGGCTTCGCTCTTGCTGAAGCTTTGGCGCTCTTTGGTCTCGTACTCGCATTCGTTCTCAAGTAAGAAGTAAGACTTCACACTTATGAGAATTCATCTGGAGGCCGCAAGCACCAACCCACTAGTTCCCAACGTTGCGGAAATAGTCGTTGGCGTTATCGCCTTCTCACTCCTCTTCATCGTTTTGAAGAGCCGGGTTGTCCCGATGTTCGAGAAGGCTTTCGCTGCACGTACCGCGGCGATTGAAGGCGGTATTGCCAAGGCCGAGTCAGCACAGCGCGAAGCGCAGGCTGCTCTGCAGGCATACAACGAGCAACTCGCTGATGCCCGTGGCGAAGCACAGACAATTCGGGAAGAGGCGCGCGTTCAAGGCGCTGCCATTCTTGAGGATCTGCGTGCCAAGGCACAGGAAGAGGCAGCTCGCATCACCGCTGCCGCTCATGCATCGATTGAGGCAGAGCGCCAACAGGCGATCTCCTCTCTCCGCCATGAAGTCGGCACACTCGCAACAGAGTTAGCATCAAAGATCGTCGGAGAGGCGCTGGAAGATCAAGTGCGCCAATCAGGGATCGTTGACCGCTTCCTCGCAGATTTGGAGCAGAGCAAAAAGTGATCGATCTCGGAGGAAATAGTCGTCAATCATTCGCCGCTATGCGCGGTGTACTCGATGGGAAGCTCGCTGGAGCCTCGTCGGCTGATTGCACTGCCATCTCCGCTGAGCTCTTCACCGTTGTATTCGCTCTCAACTCCGCGGTCGGCTTACGTCGCGCCTGCACCGATCCATCGCGCGATAGCGCTTCAAAGGCCGTCCTTATAAACGATCTCTTTGGGAAGAGCGTTTCAAGGAAGGTCCTTGATCTCTTGATCGAGGCAGTTGCCTTACGTTGGTCAAACTCCATTGATTTTGCCAGCGCCTTTGAGCAACTTGCGATTGAGGCCGAAGCCACCGCTGCAAATCAGGAGAACGAGATCGATCGTCTGCAGAATGAACTCTTTGATTTCGCAGGCATACTTGCAGAGAATCAAGATTTGCGCCGCACCCTTGGAGCTCAGATGGGTTCAGTAGAGGGCAAAGCAGAACTGATTCGTTCGCTGGTAGCGGGCAAGGTAGCTCCTTCAACCCTTCGCCTCTTGACCTATCTGGTCAACGATCTAGCCGGTCGAAATATTGATCACGTCCTTGAGGTCTACGTTCAGGCAGTTGCGGCCAGGCGCAACCGTTTGATCGTCTTGGTCCGCTCTCGCTCGGCACTTTCCGCAGCGCAGGCCGAGAAACTGACTTCACTTATGGCCGATCAAGTTGGTCAACCAGTACATCTCAATTTCGAAATTGATCCATCGGTCATCGGTGGGGTATCAGTTCGATTCGCCGATGAACTCGTTGATGGAACTATCAGCACTCGTTTGTCAGAAGCAGGTCGCGCACTAGCAGTTTAGAACCGAATAGTTTTCTCACTTTGGCAAATGTCTGAAGTGGGGTTTAGTTAGAGGAGAAGAAGATGGCCGAACTCACGATCCATCCCGAAGAGATTCGCGATGCGCTGGCGAAGTATGTCGAGGCATACAACCCCGGTACAGCTGCCCGCGATGAGGTCGGAACAGTTACTGAGGCAGGAGATGGCATCGCACGTGTAGAGGGCTTGCCTTCCACGATGACCAACGAGCTTCTAAAGTTTGAAAATGGCACACTCGGATTGGCGCTGAATCTAGATATTCGCGAGATCGGTGTGGTTATCCTCGGTGAGTTCACCGGTATTGAAGAGGGAACCTCAGTCCGTCGTACTGGCGAGATCCTCTCTGTTCCAGTCGGAGATGGCTTCCTCGGTCGCGTCGTTGACCCACTTGGACGTCCAATCGATGGCAAGGGCGAGATCGTCGCTGAAGGAATGCGCGCCCTCGAACTACAGGCTCCATCTGTTGTGCAACGCCAACCTGTTAAAGAGCCAATGCAGACAGGTATCAAGGCGATTGATGCGATGACCGCTATCGGCCGTGGACAACGTCAGTTGATCATCGGTGACCGTCAGACTGGTAAGACTGCTATTGCTATCGACACCATCATTAACCAGCGCGATAACTGGAAGTCCGGAGATCCTAAGAAGCAGGTTAAGTGCATCTACGTTGCTATCGGTCAGAAAGGTTCTACGATCGCATCTGTTCGCGGAGCGCTCGAAGAGGCAGGCGCCATGGAGTACACCACCATCGTTGCATCTCCTGCATCAGACCCAGCTGGTTTCAAGTACCTCGCTCCTTACACAGGTTCGGCAATCGGACAGCACTGGATGTACTCCGGTCAACACGTCCTGATCGTCTTCGATGATCTTTCCAAGCAGGCTGAGGCCTACCGTTCAGTCTCATTGCTCCTTCGCCGTCCACCAGGTCGCGAGGCTTACCCAGGCGATGTCTTCTACTTGCACTCCCGTCTCCTAGAGCGTTGCGCAAAGCTTTCCGATGACCTTGGCGGCGGTTCTATGACCGGACTTCCAATCATCGAAACAAAGGGAAATGACGTCTCTGCCTTCATTCCTACCAACGTTATTTCGATCACCGATGGTCAGTGCTTCCTAGAGACTGACCTCTTCAACGCGGGTGTCCGCCCAGCTATCAACGTTGGTATTTCGGTATCGCGCGTTGGTGGATCGGCACAGACTAAGGCTGTGAAGAAGGTTGCTGGTCGTCTGCGTCTGGATCTCGCGCAGTATCGCGAACTCGAAGCATTCGCAGCATTCGGTTCCGACCTAGATGCCGCTTCTAAGGCACAACTCGAGCGCGGTGCGCGCATGGTTGAGCTCTTGAAGCAGGGCCAATACTCGCCTTACTCAGTAGAGCGCGAAGCTGTTTCTATCTGGGCTGGTACCACCGGCAAGATGGATTCCGTTGCAGTTGCTGATATCCGTCGCTTTGAGAGCGAACTTCTCGATTTCATCGCAACTCGCCACCCACAGATCTTCGAAGCAATCGCAGCGACTCGTGAACTCTCCGACGATACCGTCGCAGCGCTCACCAAGGTTGTCGATGAGTTCAAGCTTGAGTTCGTGGCAGGACACTAACTAAAAAATGGGTGCCCAACTTAGAATCTATCGCCGCCGAATGCGTTCGGTTAAGGCGACGAAAAAGATTACGCGCGCGATGGAGCTGATCTCTGCCTCCCGCATTGTGAAGGCGCAGCAGCGAGTACAGGCCTCATCGCCTTACTCCACTGAGCTGACCAATGCTGTGCGCGCAGTTGCGCTCTCCTCGAACACCTCACACCCGTTAACTTATGCGGCGGAACATCCAAAGCGCGCTGCCGTGTTGATCATCACCGCTGATCGCGGAATGGCCGGCGCTTATTCAAATGCTGCAATTAAAGAGGGCGATCTCTTGATCGCAAAACTAAAAGCTCGCGGCCTTGAAGTAGATGCATTCTTGGTTGGTCGTAAGGCTGTTAACTTCTACCGCTTCCGCGATCGCGCTATCAAGGGGTCTTGGACCGGATTCTCCGATAACCCATCCTTCGAGAATGCCCGCGAAGTATCTGCGGCTCTCATCACTACCTTCTTGACCGACTCTGGAACACCAGAAGGCGTCGATGAACTCCACATCATCTTTACCCGCTTCAAGTCCATGATTCTGCAAGAGCCTGTCGCCGATGTCCTTCTGCCACTGGGTAGCACTGGCGAGGCTGAAGCTGCAGGATCTACTTACGAATTCGAATCTAGCGCCGAGAGCGTGCTCAACGCACTCCTCCCTCGCTACGTCGAAGCCCGTGTTTTCAATGCGATGTTGCAATCGGCTGCCTCTGAGCACGCTGCGCGCCGTCGCGCCATGAAGTCAGCAACTGACAATGCTGATGAGCTCATCAAGTCCTTAACCCGACTTGCAAACGCGGCCCGTCAAGCCGAAATTACACAAGAGATCAGTGAAATTGTTGGCGGCGCAGATGCGCTTGCCTCAGCTAGCGCAGGGAGCGAATGATGTCAGAGACAACCACCATGGCAGGAAAGCAAGGTCGCGTGGCCCGAGTAATCGGTCCCGTTGTTGACATTGAGTTCCCAGCAGATGCGATGCCATCAATCTTCAACGCACTCACCGTTGAGGTCACGCTATTGGGTGAACAGCGCAAGCTGACCCTCGAGGTTGCACAGCACATTGGCGATAACGTGGTGCGTGCGATCTCGATGCAACCTACCGACGGAATGGTTCGCGGCGCCGAGGTAACAGATACCGGCTCACCAATCATGGTTCCAGTTGGAGATGTCACCAAGGGGCACGTATTCAACACCCTCGGTGAGTCACTCGATGTTCCAACCTCATCACTCGATATTCAAGAGCGTTGGCCAATCCACCGCACTGCACCAGCCTTCGACCAACTCGAGTCAAAGACTGAGATGTTCGAGACTGGTATCAAAGTTATCGATCTTCTGACCCCTTATGTAAAGGGTGGAAAGATCGGCCTCTTCGGCGGCGCCGGTGTAGGCAAGACAGTTTTGATTCAAGAGATGATCTACCGCGTAGCTGAAAACTTCGGTGGTGTATCTGTATTCGCTGGTGTTGGCGAGCGTACCCGCGAAGGTAACGACCTCTTCCTTGAGATGACAGAGACTGGCGTTATCAATAAGACCGCCTTGGTCTTCGGTCAGATGGATGAACCACCAGGGACGCGTCTGCGCGTGGCTCTCTCGGCTCTCACAATGGCGGAATATTTCCGTGATGTGCAGAACCAAGATGTGTTGCTCTTCATCGACAATATCTTCCGCTTTACCCAAGCAGGTTCAGAGGTATCGACCCTCCTAGGTCGTATGCCATCTGCCGTGGGTTACCAGCCAACACTTGCCGATGAGATGGGTCAGCTCCAGGAGCGCATCACATCTACTCGTGGTCACTCGATTACATCGATGCAGGCAATTTATGTTCCTGCCGATGACATCACCGACCCTGCTCCACACACAACATTCGCCCACCTTGATGCGACGACAGTTCTCTCTCGTCCGATCTCTGAGCTCGGTATCTACCCTGCCGTGGATCCACTTGACTCGACTTCTCGCATCTTGGATCCACGCTACATCGGTGAGCACCACTTCCGTGTTGCAAACCGCGTGAAGCAGATCTTGCAGCGTTATAAGGATCTACAGGACATCATCGCTATCTTGGGTATCGATGAACTCTCTGAAGAAGATCGCATCTTGGTAGGTCGCGCTCGTCGTATCCAGCGCTTCCTCTCACAGAACACCTTCGTTGCTAAGGTCTTCACAGGTATCGACGGATCATTCGTTCCACTTTCAGAGACCATCGAAGCTTTCGAAGCTCTCGCTGATGGAAAGTATGACCACGTTCCAGAGCAGGCCTTCTTTATGTGTGGTGGCCTCGCAGATGTTGAGGCTAAGGCTGCAGAGTTGGCTAAGGCTTAATAATGAGCGATTCAAGACTCACTGTCGAAGTAGTCTCACCCGAAAAGCGCGTCTGGTCGGGTGAGGCCACTTCAGTATCTGCTCGCACAGTCGACGGTGATATTGGAATCTTGCCGCACCACATTCCCCTACTCGGAGTCTTGGTTCCGGGGGTTGTAACTGTTCACGCTGCTGATGGATCTACGCCTGATTTCAACATGGCTGGTGGATTTATCTCGGTAAACAACAACCGCGTATCTATTTTGGGCGAGGAAGCCGCTAAATAACTGTGACATCTGCGCCTAATGCGCGCAGATTGGCTGCGAAATTTGGGTAGCCGCGTTCAATATGGAATGCATCTTCGACAATCGTCACGCCATCAGCCACTAGGGCCGCAAGAACTAGGCCAGCGCCCGCTCTAATATCCGTTGCCGCAACAGGTGCACCCGAGAGTAGGGGGACTCCTGAAACAGCTGCATGATGACCGTCGACAGTGATATTCGCACCTAACCGGCGCAACTCGTTGACGAACATAAAGCGCGCTTCAAAGACATTTTCAGTAACCATAGCGCTGCCACGTGCAATGGCATTGAGTGAGATAGCCATGGGCTGCAGGTCGGTGGGGAATCCTGGATAGGGGAGCGTCGCGATATCCACGGCGATGGGGCGTTGATCCATGCGGACGCGGAAACCGTCGGCGGTTGAAGTAACCACCGCACCGGTCGCTACCAATTTATCTAAGGGAATTTCTAGGTGATCGGCGCGGCCACCCTTGATGGTGATATCACCTTGGGTCATCGCAGCTGCAAAGGCCCACGTTCCGGTGACAATGCGATCAGGGAGCGTGGAGTGGCTGGCTGCGTGGAGCGCATCCACACCTTCAATAGTGAGCGTTGAGGTACCCAGGCCTTCGATGCGAGCTCCCATGGCGATCAGATACTCGCCGAGGTCGATGATGTCTGGCTCTCGGGCGACGTTATACAAAGTCGTTGTTCCCTTGGCGAGAACGGCGGCGGTCATCAGATTTTCAGTCGCACCGACGCTGGGGAAGTTAAGTTCGAAGGTTGCTCCGACCAGGCCATTAGGGGCAGTCGCAATGATGTAGCCGTGTTCGAAGGAGATCGTCGCACCTAGCGCCTCAAGCCCTGCAATATGGAAATCAAGTCCTCGTGAACCGATTGCATCGCCACCAGGGAGTGAGATCTCGGCAATCCCAACGCGGGTCAAGATAGGACCGAGTACGTTGATCGAGGCGCGCATCTTGCGGACTAATTCATACTCCGCCTTATGCCCCGGGACCTCAGGGACATCAATCTCCATCGTTAAGGTTGCACGATCGAAAGCCACGGTGCAGCCCATCCGAGTGAGCAATTCGGACATGATGTCGACGTCGGCGATCTGGGGGACGTTGTAAAGGGTGTTCTTTCCTGGGGCCAGTAAAGAGGCGGCCATCAATTTAAGAGCTGAGTTCTTGGCGCCCGTCACGGTGACCTCGCCGGCGAGGCGAGTAGGACCTACGATGCGAAGCGCAGATGAATTCTCCGCCACACATCACCTCCACCTGCGTTAAAAGAAAATTTGAGTGGTCTCATTCTAGTTGCTCCAATAGGCTCGCCCCATGGTTAATTTGACGCGGATTTATACAAAAACTGGTGACGATGGAACGACCTCGCTAGGGGATATGAGTCGCACCTCCAAGAACGATCCGCGCCTTGAGGCGTATGCCGATGTTGATGAAGCTAACTCCGCCATCGGGGTTGCCCTCTCACTTGGCTCGATAACCGAGGAGTCAGTAAAAGGGCTCCTGATCAGAATTCAGAATGACCTCTTCGATGTGGGAGCAGATCTATCTACTCCGGTGGTTGATGAGCCAAAGGTAGAGCCTCTTCGCGTTACCGAAGAGCAAGTGACATATATTGAAAGTCAGATCGATCATTACAACAAGGACCTTGCAGAGTTGCGGTCGTTTGTCTTGCCATCTGGGACACCTGCTGCTTCGCTTCTACATGTGGCGCGTACGGTGACCCGTCGTGCAGAACGTTCAACATGGCATGCAATTCACTCTTTTGGTGGAGGCGTCAACCCCTTGACTGCGAAGTATCTCAACCGCTTATCGGATCTACTCTTTGTACTCGCGCGCTACGAAAATCGCGAAGTCGGAGATGTGCTCTGGGTTCCTGGGGCCAATCGCTAACTAAGAATTAGATGGCGAAGGCGTGGCGCTGGGAGTCGATTCTCCTGGCGCTGGAGTACCCGCTGGAGCGGCAACAAATGTATTGCTTGGAACGGGATCAGCAGATGGTCCAATGCCGCACATCGCGTGAACTCCCGAGAATCTAACTCCAGTTTGAAGTGGCACCGGGCTTACTAAGACGATTGTTTGAATGGTCTTACCAGGTGCTCCAGGTTCCAGGACAGAAATTTCACCGAGGTCTACTCGCGCAGTTGCATCGGCCGGATCTATGCCAGAGATATCAGCGCTCACCTTCCACCAAGTGCAGCGCTCGGTTGCGCCCACTAACACTGCGGCGCAGGAGAAAGCAGGAGCCGTAGGATTATTAGGATCAATCGAACATGATTTCACGGGTGATGACGCATCCTTCATGGCGGAGAGAATTCCAACTAACTCTGTTCCAGTTGGAATACGTGCGTATGCCGTGCCCACCGAGGTAAATCCATGTGGAGGCCAGGCGGGTGAAGGTGATGGCGGAACTGGCTTGGGTGCGGAAGGCCGGTAATAGTAGTGACGCACGACCTTTGCCTTTGAAAGCGCCGCCTTCTTCTTGGCTAGCGCGGCCTTCTTCTTGGCGGCCGCGAGCTTCTTGCTGACGGCGCTCTTCTTTGTGGGAGTTGTCGTCGCAAAGACGGAAGATGGTTTTGTGGTTGTGCTGCGGGAAGTTGTTTTTGCGGCTGATGGCTTTGCCTTGGGCTTTGCGGTTGTAACTTTGAGCGGAGTCTTTACCGCGGAAACTTTAGCTTTCGGCTTGGCAGTTGGCGTGGCAGCCTGCGCCGGGGCAAGCGTGAGCGCTTGAAGAATAACCAGGGCCATTGCAACCCTGCGCAATATCACTGTCTAGACCACTTAAAGGAACGCGTCGCGAGGAACGTTCCAGCAACTAGCCAGGCGATTAGTACAAGGGCGATTCTTCCCAGCTCCCAGCTATGCGCAACCTCTTGCGTTGCGAAGCTATCGGGGAGGAATACCGAACGCATTCCCTGGGTCAACCACTTGAGAGGGAAGACAGCCGCGGTCTGCTTCATCCATGTTGGGAGGCTGTTGTACTGGAAGAAGACTCCACTGCTGAACTGCAGTACAAGAACAATAGGGGTGACCACAGCAGGTGCGCCGCGTCCGCTCTTAATGATTCCGGCCATTGCTACCCCGAGCACGGTGGAGCAGGCAGAGCCAAGAATGATGAGCCAGATAAAGCGGAGCCAGAGAGTTCCGTCATTAGGGATTCGAATATGGAAGAAGAGCCCACCAGCGAGGAGAAGAATAAAGACCTGGATCAGCATCGTGAGAAAGACGAGGATGACCTTTCCAATAAAGAAACTGATAGGAGACATCGGCGTGCCGCGCAGACGCTTGAGTGCGCCGTTGTCGCGCTCAGTAGGAATATTGATTGCTAATTGTTGGAATCCGCTGTTGATTAACCCAGAGGCGATCATTCCTGAGATGAAGTACTGACTTAACTTAACTCCCGGAGCGATCGACTGAGTAAAGACGCTGCCAAAGATTACAAGTAAAAGGAGTGGGAAGAAGAGCGTAAAGACGACCGACTCCTTCTGGCGCAAGAACTGCTTGATCTCGATATTGCCACGGAGAAATCCGATCCGAAGTGTGTTCACTTTTGACCTTCAATCATGGTCAGGTAGATATCTTCCAGAGATGGTCGAGTGACAGTTAGCTCCGGAATCTCGCCATTGAATCGCTTCGCAATTTCGAGAACATCGTGTGTTGGATTTTCAGAGATCTGCTTTTTGGTTTCGCCACCTTCATGCCAACTAATGGTCGCTTTGGCTAGGTGGCGACCACCAAGGGTCAGAGGAGTTGCAATTTCTATGATCTTTCCCGCGTTGATCACAGCTACTCGGTCAGCGAGCGCTTCTGCTTCATCAAGGTAGTGCGTAGTCAGAACGATCGTGGTTCCCTCCGCCTTAAGCGCGAGGATGAGTTCCCAGAAAGCACGTCGCGCTTCTGGATCAAATCCAGTTGTTGGTTCATCAAGGAAGAGAATTTCGGGAGCGCCGATGATTCCAAGGGCAACGTCGAGACGGCGGCGCTGCCCACCCGACAAGGTGCGAATTCGAGCATCGCGCTTCTCAGTTAGTCCAACTAGCGCGATAACAGAATCGGGATCTTTGGGCTTGGAGTAATAGTGAGAGAAGTGATGAACTGTTTCAGCAACCGTTAGCTCGGCGGCATCACTATTGGACTGCAGAACGATCCCAATTCGATTGCGCCAGGAAGAGCCATGAATGCCGAGGGCACCGGGGTCAGCATCTAGAACTTGGACGGTTCCACTGTCACGATCTCTGAAACCTTCCAGAATCTCCACCGTCGTCGTCTTGCCCGCTCCATTTGGACCGAGAATGGCGTAGATCTCGCCGCGCTCGATGGTCAGGGAGATTCCTGCTACAGCAACGTGATCCTTGTAGCTCTTGCGGAGGTCGTGAACTTCAATCGCGGCACTCATGGGGGCATCTTGCCTCATGCGCGCGGGGAGTCGCTACCTCTTGTGGCGAAGTTTTGCTGGGAATAGGAAAGAATGGGGCCATGAGCCCGCGCCGCAACCACCCCAAAGGCAAGCGGGCATCTGGAAATCAGCCCGAAGATCGAGATGTGAGCACCTCTTTTCAAACTGTTGAGGAGCACCACGAGGGCATCTACACGGTACGAAAGATCACGGGCTCAAGCTCTTCCAAGCCATACCGCTGCCCAGGCTGCGATCAGTTGATCCCCACAGCGACCCCTCATATCGTGGCCTGGATCGATGATGATCTAGAGAGCCGTCGCCATTGGCATACCGCGTGTTGGAGCAAGAAGGATCAGCGTAAGCCTCGCATTGAGCGCTCGCGCAATGCCCCTCGTTTCTAACGGTTAAGGGTCTGAATAAAGCGCTTGATAAATCGGTCGGTGAAGGCCGTTCTTTTAAAGGTGGCAAACTCCAGTGGAATGCGGAACCGAAGCGCCACCACCGCGCGGGTGTAGGCAAATTCTCGTAATCCCTCAGGTCCGTGGATTCGTCCGTATCCGCTCTGCTTAACTCCACCAAAAGGCATCGACGGAGTAGCCGTAAAAGCGAGCACTGAATTAATCGAAACCATTCCGCAATGCAATTGTCGGGCGATTGCTTTGCCTTGACGCTTAGACCAGACCGATGCAGATAGCCCGTACTTTGAAGCATTGGAGAGAGCGATCGCTTCACCCATCGTTGCAACGCGACGAATGGTGAGTGTCGGTCCGAAGGTCTCTTCGGTGACAGCCAAACTCTCCTCAGGAGTGTTGACCATGATGGTTGGTAATACATAAGGTGGTTGAACAGAATCAATGCCGCCGACTACAAACTCCGCGCCAAGTCGCGCTGCATCTTTGATGTGAGAATCAATCACCTTAAGTTGGCTCGGCATGGTTGCGGCACCGTACTCGCGACCAGCGACAACGTCACGAGCCAGTAGTGAAATCTTTTCGATAAACCTATCTGCGACATCCTCATGAACGTAGACACGTTCGATTCCCACGCAGGTCTGTCCCGCATTCGCCATTGCGCCCCACAGCACAGCTTCTGCAGCTTTATCGATATTGCAATCGCGATCGATAATTGCCGGATCGGTACCACCACACTCCATGAGGACAGGTGTTAGGGTTTCGGCGCAAATAGCTGCGATCTTCTTTCCAGTAGCCGTAGAACCCGTAAAAGCGATCTTGTTTACCGCGCTCTTGGTAAGCGCAGCTCCTGTCTCAGGTCCGCCAGTGGCAACGAAAAATACATTTGCGTTGGGTGCTACTTGATTGAAGGATTCACCGAGCCAATGCCCTACGCCAGGTGTGTATTCACTTGGTTTGAAGACGACGGCATTACCTGCGGCTAGCGCGTATGCAATCGAACCCATTGGTGTGAAGACCGGGTAATTCCATGGACCTATTACTCCGACGACTCCCAGCGGTTGATACTCAACATGCGTCGACATGTTGGCCAGTAATAGACCCGAAAAGCGATGCGAATCTCTTAAGTACTTTCCTGCATTGCGCGCCGCCCAAGAGAGGTGATCAATTGCGATTGACACCTCAAGGAGAGCATCGCTTAAAGGCTTCCCCGTTTCCTGCGAAACAACAGTTGCTAATTCATCAATGTGGGTAGATAGGTAGTGCGCCCAAGAGCGAAGAACTGCCTTACGACCACGGAATTCCAAAGCACGCCATTGAAACGAGGCCGCCTGAGCACGTGCAACAAGTTCATTAATCGTCGCTGCCGAAGTATTGGGGTAGCGACCTACCTCTTCGCCCGTCGCGGGGGCATAACTGATGATCTCTTGGTTCATGGGGTAAGGGTAAACTCCTTTCGTGAGTGAGCTAATTCGACCCAGCACCGTTCTTCCAGCCGATCGCCGTCCCATCACCATCGTGACGGCAGATGGACTCAAATTAATTGGCGAAGTTGCAACCCCCATCGGAGAGCTAACTGGATCTCTGCTCTGCCTTCACCCCAACCCTGCGGGCGGCGGGATGATGGACAGTCATATTTATAAGAAGGCTGCCAATCGCCTGCCCGCGATGGTCGGGATTCAGATCATTCGGTTTAACACCCGCGGAACTTCGAGCGAAGCCGGCACCTCCGAGGGCACCTTCGATAACGGTGACTCTGAAAAGCTGGATGTCGAGGCGGCCATCAATTTTTGTTTCGACGAGTTAGCAGTCGACAAGCTATGGGTGGTGGGATGGTCCTTTGGCACTGATCTAGCGCTCCGGTACGCCAAAGACCCGCGCATTGATGGGTTGATCCTGCTCAGTCCTCCAATGCAGCGCACCCAGGATGCGGACCTTGCCTTCTGGCAGGCCGATGCGCGTCCCGTCGTTGCGTACATTCCAGAGCATGACGAATATTTAAATCCAACCCAAGCGATCGAACGCTTCAGAGATTTTCCTCGCCTCGCACTTGTCCCCGTCGATGGAGCGAAGCATCTTTGGGTGGGGGAGCCCTATGTCCATCTCATTCTGAGCAAGATTACTGAGCAGATTGCGCCGAATAGACTTCCGCTACCGACCGAAGTCTAAGAGTTGTCCGCCTTCGGGAAGACAACTTCGTCGATAATGAGGAGCACCGCTGCGGCAATTGGGACGGCCAATATTCCACCTACGATTCCCAAGAGACTAACTCCAACCAGGGCAGCAATAATTGTTACAACACCTGGAATTGAGAGTGACTTACGCATGATCCGCGGCATAATTAAGTAATTTTCGATTTGGATGTAGACAACGTAGACGAGCAGCGTGATGACGGCATCAGTCGGAGATTTGCTGAGTGCGATAAGAGTGACAAGTGCGATTCCCAGAATGTGTCCGATAAGGGGGATTGCACCGCAGACGAATACGAGTACTGCGATAGCGGATGGATAAGGCAACCCCAGAGAGAGGGCAAGGATCAATCCGAAAATAGAGGCAATGAAGGCCACCGTCGCCTGTCCTCCGACAAACGCACCGATGCGCAAGATAATGGCATCTGAAATCTTTGATACTCGCACGCGACGAGAAGCAGGAACGAAGCGATATGCGACGCTAGTAACCGTTGGAAAGGATGCGAGGAAGTACAGGGTCAGGATTAGGACGGTGAAAGCGGATATGGCACCTGAGAGAACCGCCTTGCCAACTCCGATGACGCCACCAAATGCCGAAATCACATATTTTCCGTCATGGAGAGAAGCGTTAATTTTGGCCTGTAGTGAATCGATAATCCCGTAGTGCTTGTTGAGATTGCCGATATAGGTGTTCGACTTTAAATCTTGCAGAATTTTTGGTGCTGTTTTAACCAGGTTATTTACCTGGGTGATGGCCGGTGGAATGATGACAGCAGCGAAGATCCCGACTACTAAAAGGGTTATGAAGACCACCGTGGCGACCGCCCATTGGCGCTTCAAGCCACGACGGCGAAAGAATTCAACTGCGGGGTTGAGGCCGGCCGCGAGGAAAAGGGAGATGATGATCAGGACGAAGACTTGGCTAGCGCTGGCAAAGGCTTTGAGCACGGTAATGGCGATAACAGCGCCAGAAGCGGCTAAGAAGCCAAAATAGAAGGGATGTCCCCTATCTACAGGGGCGCCTGGGGTACCCATGAATGGGGGAACGACCTCGTGTGAGGAATCGCTCTCCCTATTGCCGAAGGGCATCTTGAGTTTCTTGAGCGCCATAGTTTGATAATACGAGAAGATACGGTCATGAGCGAGCTTCGGATCACAGGTTTAAGCGAGGATATGCTCGCGCTCGCAGCCATGCCTTGGCGCAAGCCGCTCGAGGATTGGCCTGAAGATCCCGGTCTGACCAGCATGCGCGGTATCTCGCGCCATATTGTCCGGCTGATCCGCACCGGCCCGGGTGATCGCGATGTCTTCGCGGTCAAAGAGACGGTCGAAGAGTTCGCCACCCGCGAGTACGCCACCTTGCGTGAACTCAACAACCGCAACGCTCCATGCGTCGAGCCAGTCGCCATCGTAGAAAATCGCATGGATAACATGGCCAACCCTTTGCCGGTCGCCCTAGTAACTCGCTACCTGCCCTTCTCGCTGCCCTATCGCGTCATCATGAGTGGAACGGTGACCCCTCACGAGATCAACAACATGGCCAATGCGCTCGCGCTCTTGTTGGTGCGCCTGCACCTCCTTGGCTTCTGGTGGGGCGACTGCTCACTCTCCAACACACTCTTCCGACAAGATGCCAACGAATACGCCGCCTACCTCGTCGATGCCGAAACCGGTGAGTTCCAACCCGGTCTCAGTAACGGTCAGCGCGAACACGACCTAGAAATCGCGCAGTTCAACGTCGCAGCAGAACTTGAAGATCTTGCAATTGCCGGGTTGCTCCACCCCGGAATGGATCCCATCCGCGCCGCAGATCGTGTTATCTCTCGTTATCGCCGCTTGTGGTCGATGTTGAAGGAGCCTCAGGTTTTGGATCCCAGCGATCGCCATGCAGTCGAAAAGGCGATGCGCGCCGTACAGGATTTGGGCTTCGCTGTTGAAGAGGTTGAGGTCACCCTCGATGGAGATAAGGGAGCACTCAAGTTCTCACCAAAGTTGGTGGCCGCTGGTTATCACCAAAATCGTTTATTCGAAATCATGGGAATCCACGCCGAAGAGCTGCAGGCTAAGCGGTTGCTCGCCTCCTTCGATCGCTTCCGTGGCCGTGAGAAGAAGCCGCTGCCTCCCATCGAAGATAGCGCTCGGCGCTGGTTATCCGAGACCTACCATCGCGTCATCGATATGGTTCCCGAGGAGTTACGTGGTCGTGTTGAGCCGGCTCAGATGTTCCACGAAATTCTCGAACATCGTTGGTATCTCGG
>Ga0208110_1000073_pt1 | contig 17746 bp, 12 predicted proteins | sample CryBogCBH13Jun08_FD_185507 | JGI IMG/M metagenome (GOLD analysis project Ga0208110, IMG submission 185507) | Freshwater microbial communities from Crystal Bog, Wisconsin, USA - CBH13Jun08 (SPAdes) | ecosystem: Environmental > Aquatic > Freshwater > Lake | place: Crystal Bog, Wisconsin, USA...
GTGTAATATCATCTTTCAGGCTTCTGAGTGATGATTGCACAAATCCAGTTGAGGTGATTGTGCCTGTGGTGGATTGAGACCCTGTTACTATAAATTGTGTAGTATTTGCATTACTTCCGCTTACTATAACATTTGTACCTGTAACATAGGTGTATGTACTCCCACTTGATATTTGTGTTTGAGGAGGTACAGTAATACCATTTATTCTTGAATCAAATGATGCAGATGCAACATAATATGATTGTGTAAATGCAGTAAAAGACGATGTGGTTGTAAACCCTGTTACATTTAATGTAGTAAATGTGCCATTACCATTTAGGTATTGAGTGGCGTTACTATTAAGGTTAACTGCTGCAACTGTACCTATGTTAGAAGCTGTTATAGCTCCGGTAAGCCATAAAGAAGGTCCGTAGATGGTTCCTGTAAAAGTACTAAATTTTGAATTAAAATATAGATTATCTAAAATACCTCCACCTTCTACTGCAAATTGTAGATTTTTGAATCCTATTACATTTGGCCTTAAGATATATGCATAAGCTACATCTGTTCTTGTTAGGTGTAGGTCACTTGTGGCATTTAAGTTCCCATAAACATTATTTGCTGTAACAGCACTGGCAGATACATTTCCTGATAAAGTTAAGTTTCCTGACCCACTTATATTTCCATTTACATATAAAGATGAGCTCGCTGGGATAGTTGTGGTAGACCCTGTAGTAACTCCAATTGCTGCGGCTCCGTTAAGGTATAGATTATAACTTCCAGATGCAGTTAAAGCGTCTACTATTTGCGTAACATCTGTAGGCTGAACTACATTTCCTGTTACAATGTTTGATTTTGATAATTGGGACATAGTTATAAATATCAATTATGCATTATCTACAACAGCCTGCTCACAATGGTTAGGTTGAATTAAGTTTAATATCTTGTATAAAAGTATTCCAGCTTTAGTGAGGGTGTTAGATTGTTTATTAATACCAATAAAATATGATATAGTATGGTGAGCACTATTCATTCTTGTTCCGGTTTTTGTAAAAAGAATATCACTAAACATCTGTCTATACATTACTCCCCCTAATTCATCAATACATTGTGCTGTACTAAATAATAAATCATTTATATAGGCAGGATTCTCTTTGTTCTTGAAGTAATGTACTATCTGCCATATAGCTGCAGGAATGAATAATATAATGAATATACCCACTGCTATGATTACTAAGAATAATGACGTTAGTACCTGTTTCATTATTTTTAATCTGAAAGGTCAGTTATATTAAAATTTTGCAACAATGTTGCACATGCTTGAATATCTCCTATTACCCCATCATACTGTATCAGTAGTATGTCAAACATATATTTTGGCACTAAAGCTATTCCTGATCTTTTTGTTATATTCCCAGACATGTGGTTTTGTTGAAGCTCAAATTGTAATTGGACATTCACTACCCCTTCTGTATCTGTAACGAGCCCATCGAGTAAGGTGAATGTACCTATTGATGGGTTAAAGTATTCAGGGGTTGTTAGTTGGATTGACTTTGTAAATTGTATCATTATTTTTAATTTTTAATATCCTGTTACTTTATAATTCCATACATAAGTGGTAGATCCTACTAATGATACTGTTCCACTGGTGATAGTAAAATTTGTAGTTGACCCTGATGTATATACCATTGAGGTTCCTGATAATATAGCTGTATTTGCATTAGCAGGATATAATACTGCAGAACTACCTGCTGGAAACGCTGCTGTATATGTTACTGTAGCTACAGTTGCTGATGTACCAGGAGTTAGCCCTGTAACTGCTGTTATAACTCCTCCATTATTTGTACCAGCAATTGTTACCGTGGATGTTGTTCCTGCTCCACTACCTGAAACTACTACTGGCGTTGGACCTCCAAACGTAACTTGTCCTTTTAATATAGATGACCCACTTATGTTGAATGATCCTGTTACTGTAAGTCCTCCTAGAGATGTAATTAATCCGGAGGTTCTCACTGAACTGAAGTTAGACGCTCCATTTACGTTTAATAGATAGGTACTTTGTTGTGTTGAAGTTCCTATGTTTAATGCTGCGTATCTGGCATCATACCACATCGTAGCACTAGTCCCACCTACACCTGGATTTCCCCAAGCCACATTACCATTACCGTAAGTACTAAATCTAGTACCTCCTGTTAATGTATAAGTAGCTGTTGGATATGACCCTGAAGGAGTTGGGCTTATAACCATACCTACATCAGATGCTATTGAAGATATTGTGTATGTAGATCCTGTTGCAGTAAAGGTGTCCCCAACTTTAAAAGTATTAGTAAATTGAGTACTTGATCCTGTTATAGATGTGGAACCACTCACTATAGCTATTGTACCTAGACTTGAAGTAGGTTGTGATATTTGAAATAAAGAGGATGTTTGATTACCCCCTATGATAATGTTTCCCCCATTATATATTTGAAATAGGTTATACCCAGCACTATTAGTTACAACTACACTAGAAGATGCAAAATTTGAATTGGGGGCAACAATATTTAGAGATCCAGATAATGTAGAATTACCTGCAATTTTAACACTACCTGATACTTGTAATTTATTAATTGTATCATCAGTAGAAGAACCTATTAATGTAGTACCACTTACTGCCAATCCATTTGTAGGAGCGGCTACGCTTGTAACGTAAGTTCCTATACTTACTCCACCTACAACTCCTAAATCGCTAAGACTTAATAATGTTGATAAATTAGATGTATTAGTCGAATTGACATATAATTTAGAATTGGTTCCTACTATTAAGGGGTAATAAGTGTTATTTATTTTAAATTTGGTAGATATTCCTTGAATATAATTCCCTGTATAAGTGTCCCCTAAGTATAAAGTCCCTGTTTCAGATGCATATACTCCATCAGTAGATATTATATAATTTGATTGGGCAGTAGAAGATGGTGTAGTTATCTTACCAAAACCAATATTAGGATATGTAACTGTTCCTGTAATAGTTCCTGTATAATTAGAAACTAATTCAGTTAACGAAGAGCCATTACTAACATTAGTTGGGTAATATCTTACTAACCCTGTTAATAAATCGCTAGGCAAACTATAAATACCGTTACCACTGGCATATAATGTAGAAACTTGAGTTGAAGTAAGTGTGACTCCATTATATATTAATATTTGATTGTAGTATGCTTGAGCACTTTGAGCAGCATACCCAGAATTAGCTGCATTGTTGGATAAGGTAGAAGAACTTAAATTAATACCAATTGTACCTGCATTATAAGTAGAAGCAGAACCATTATCAACATATATTTTAACATTAGTGCTATCATAAGTAATTACAACATGATGCCATCCTCCTGATATACCAACACTATTAGATATAGCAGTAGTTCCACAATATAACCTAATAGCAGTACCTCCACCTGACCTACCAACCAATGTTAATGAACCACTAGAAACAGATGTACCACTCCCCCAAGTCAATAAACACATATTAGCATTAATTCCAGGATAATAATATATCCACATTGATATTGAAAATGCACTCGCTCCACTTGGTAATCCACTACCTGACGCTGTAAAATAAGCTCCATCTCCTGTAAATCCCACTGCACTACCAACACCTGCAACTGATACTACATTATTACTTAATGATAATTGATTAGAAACTGTTGTTCTTTTAATATTAGCATAAGTCCCATCTACTATTGTAGTAATTCTAAGTTCAGGTGTAGTAGCTGATTGATTAAAAATGCCATTTATATCATTCCATGTTAATCCTGCACTACCTGTTACTATATTGGATGTTGAATTAAATAGTATACTACTAGTAGAAATTTGAGGTAAAATTAAACTACTTGATACTGTTAAAGATCCTGATATAGTTGTATTATTTAATGTAATAATACCATTACGGGCTATAAATTCATTTGCCATTTTTATTGTACTTTAGTTCACTGTCCCTAAAGTGAGGGTTTTATGTTAATAAATATAATTAGATATAAGTTACTTGTGAATTGATTGTCCAACCTGCTGATGGTGTATAAGTACTCAGTATTACATTTGCTCCTGATATTGAAACTGATGATGTAACAGCTAGTGTATTACCAATATCAGGTGTTGAATTATCTGTAAATTGCACCGATGTTCCATTCCATATTGCCATTACTTCCCCTGCTCTTGCATTTGATTGTGATGTAAATGTATACTTATAGAATGCTGATGTATGAGAACCGGTTGCTTGTGTGAATATAGTATTACTACCTAAATTAGAGGTTACTGCTGCTGCTGTTGTAATAATGCTTGTTCCTACACTCAAGCTCCCCGTTATAGTTTGGTTACCATTAAAGTTGTTTGACCCTGTAGTTGCAAATGAACCTGTAGCACTAATTAAAGTGTAGTTTGGTGCGTATGAAGATGTAGATGCGTATGATGCAGAACCTTGTAGTGATCCTGTTAAAGATGCCGAAGGTATAAAGACAGAACCAGAAGAGTTAATATACAGTGAGTCAACATTTGATGAACTTACCACTATATGTATAGCATTAGATGTATAAGTACCTAGTGTTAAGTCTCCATTAGCAGCTCCGAAGAATATAGCATTAGGTAAACTAAAGCTACTTGACCCTACAAAACCACTACTATTCATACCTATATCTCCATAGTAAGAAAAATCAGACCCTGAATTATTAGTAAATACTATATCAACAGATGCTGTAGCTCCTGAATTACTATTTTGTAATACTAATTGGTTGTAATTATTTACATTACTTTGTAAACTACCTAATACATTACTTCCTGTAAAAGTAAGTTGCCCATACTGCAATAGCCCCGTAAAACTGCCTGTAAATGACCCTGTACTATAAGATGATGTAAATGAGTTGAAAGATGATGTTGTAGTATACGAAGGTGCAATACTAGCTGTATTAGCATATGAACTTGATAATGATTGCTGTGAATAGGATGATGTGTTTGCATAACTTGCACTGTTGACAGACATAGACCCTGTCTGGCTAGTTAATACATACGGACTAAGCATTGATGATGTTACACTATTTAAAACATAATTGGGGGCATATGAGGTAGTATTGGCATAACTTGCCGATACAGCATTTAAAACATAGGAAGCCGTTGTTGAATAGCTAGATGATAAAACTGATCCTCCATAGTAACTTGCTGTACTAGCATAGGAAGCTGTCCCAAATAATGACCCTGTAAATGAATTTGCTGTTAAACTTCCGTTCTTTTTAAAAGTGAATAGAGATACAATTATAGGGGCATTACTTGCATCCCATATTGTAAAATTATTACTTCCACTGTTATATTCATTACCAAAGTACCATTGAAATGACCCAGATTGTAATAGGGCGATTCTAGTATCTCTTAAGTCTGTTGTATTATCTACCTGTACTACATTACCACTGTTGACACCTCCATGTACATCTAAAGGTGTAGTGGGGTTATTTGTGTTAATCCCTAAATTCCCATTTGTTGATATGTACCCATAAAACAAAGATGACCCTGTTACTGTAAGAGACCCTGATATAAGAGCTTGTCCTGTGTATGGGAACCCTGTTCCTGATCCTCCATTTAATGCATAAGAGGCTGTGGTGGCATATGATGAAGTACCTTGTAAAGAGCTTGTAATACCACTTGTAACATTTAATGAACCATATAATGTTGTACTACCAGATACAGTTAATGACCCTGTTATAATCTCATTACCTATTACAGTAATTGAGCCTGACGTTGACAAGGACCCGGTTAAAGATTTAGTTCCGATTAAAATATGACTCCCAGATACAGTTAATGACCCTGTTATGGTTTGGTTACCGTTAAAATTATTTGATCCTGTAGTTACTATACTATTTAAACTAAAAAGACTTCCTGATGCTGTAAGTAATTGAGTAGATAACCCCCCACTTACATAATACCGTCCATTTGAATTTATTCCTGATAGTACTGAACCTGATTCATTCCAATACTGAGATAGATCAGAAATTTGAGTAGGGGATCTTTGAGTTATCTGACCTATTTCACTGCCACTTATTGTATATATATGTAATTTAGCTAAAGGTAATGGTGGTCCATATAATTGCCAGCCTCCGACTGTTCTACTTTGGATAGCAGATCCTGATAAAATAGTCACATATCTAAAATATCTGAAATATACATTATTAGATAGATTAAAAGTTTGAGTCTGGCTATTAGAAGTCCAAACTATTCCACTTTTTAAATCAAACCCTGTCCAATTAGCTCCATCATTAGATCCTGATACTGTCCATGATGTAGGTGTAGTGGTATAGTCTCCATTACCGCCCCCTAATATAGGAGTGGAGATTGAGTACTGATTAACAGAAATTTGAAAACCTAAATCTATCTGTACATAAGCAGTAGAACCCCCATTTGCTGAGAATTGAACCCCACTTGAAGGTACTCCAGTAAAGGCTAACCAAGAATCAGCGTAGCTATATGGAATATTTAATCCGCTAGATACTTGCCCATTACTTGCAGTACTGCTCATCACCTTTATTTTAGATGACGGGCTATTTTGTCCTACACCTAATCTTGAATTTGAATTATCATAATAAAAATTAGAATTATCTTGAGCTATAGAACTTGTATAGGCAAATAGTACAGACCCATTACTAAATCCTGTAACAGGACTGGGTACATAGCTTGCTGATATTGAAAAAGATGAAGATGCTACAGACATTGAGCCAGTCTGGTTAGTCAAAATAACTGATGAGCTGTTTACTATCAGGCTTCCCGTTATGGTTTGGTTACCGTTAAAATTATTTGAACCTGTAGTTGCAAATGAACCTGTACTTATAACTCCTCCTAGACTCTTCCAATTAGATAAGTTATTCCAATCAGATGACCCTGTCGTAGGGCCATAATATGCTAGATATTGAGTAGGGTTTGAGCCAGTTACGTATACAATCATACCTAAATCCCATTTATCAGAGGGAATATTAGCTATGCTTGATGTATAATCAATAGGGTATGTAGTTCCTCTTACGCTAGTAATATCTACAAGTGCCTTATTAGGGTTGTTATGGGCTAGTATGTCTGGGTAAAATATTGCCATATTATGTAATAGCTAGGGTTGTTCCATTTGCAAAAGCTGCATCTGAATTTGATTTATACACATATACAGTAACTTGAGCTCCATAAGTGTTAGTGACTGTATACGTACCTAAGTTTGTAAATGCAGATAATACAGATAAAGCTCCGTTTTGTATTATGTTTGATAATGTACCCCATGCTGAAGGGTATATGATATAAGTATAGTTACCAATTGTATTGTTAGCACTAGTGGCTGTTGTATTCCATACCTTAGTTGTATTAAGTTGGGAAGTTACCGTTCCTGAACTAACAACAGTCTGCGCTGTAGCATTGCTAGATACTACAGTTGAACTTGCACACATAAGATTTCTCCAATAAAAGTTGATTGTAGATGTGTTAAAATATGTTGTAGTATAAGCATCTGTGACACCTACTCTATATTGTATAGATGTAGCAGTTGCAATAGATGAGCTGTCTATGAAAGTGGTGATTGGGGAACCTCCTGCTGCAGGTAATGAATTAGATGCTCCAGATAAGTTACTGTATCCACCCCCACTTACATTAGATTGTAACTGATAAGATGCAAGATTTACATAAGTAGAGTTACGTATTACATTTGTACTTGATAATGAAGATGTAATATTTCCATAATCTCTAGAGGTATTAGATTCTCCTGTAGAAATGGTTGTATAATTTGCAGAAAGTGTAGTACTTGGAGTATTGTAAGCACCTGGTGTAACAGTTACACTAGCAGAACCAGAAGCTCCTGCTGAGTCTACTACTGTATATAAGTAATTTATTGAAGATGTTACATTAAAATTACCTAATGTAAGTGCTTGTAAGTAATTTAGAGGATTAGTAGTAGAGGTACTTAAGCTATTGTATGTTCCTGTGCCGTTTATCCTCCATTGTAAATTAGAAGAAGATACACTAGCCCCTAGGCTATTAATGGTATAACTTCCTGTAATTAAATTATTAGATGAAGTCTGGTTGAATAATATAGTTGCCGTATTTGATACTAGACCTACAGTAGGGGCAATAGGAGTTTGAGATATAAGGTTAAATACTTGTTCAGGAGTTTTCCCGGCAGCAGGTATTGTCTGCCCAGATGTGTACCTACCTAGAGTCACTCCACTTACAATTATGTTATTATTAAATACCCCCACTTGAACATAGCTTGAACCAGTATAATAGTAAGATTGCTTCTGGCTATTATCAACATATAATATTGTGGGAGATCCGGTTGCAGGAAAAGCTGCCGAGGATGAAAATTGTAGCACTCCGCCTCCACCACTGCTATTTAGTGCATAGGAGGCTGTTCCTGACAGGTTACCTACAAATGAGCCTGATATACCATTACCATCAACATACAGTAACTGTTGGCTTCCTGATGCTAAAATAAAGGGTATTTCAAGTTGTGATCCGTCTATGAGGGGCATTATTAATTAAATTTTCCTTTTACTACAATTTCAAAGGTGGTTTTCAATGGATATTCTATTGCTAGTATTACTTCTACATCAGGACCTATTTGAGTAATGGATACTATATCAGGGCTACTTACTATTTGCCCATTTACAGTTACTTCAAAATCCTCTTTGGATGTAGCTCTTATACCAGCAGGAGCAGTGGCTATATTTACCCCTCTTAGATAGAACCTATCTGTGAATATATCTATAGAGGTAGCTTCTTGTGATACTATTAGGGACATGTATGTATTAATTGCAGCGTTATTATTAGTAACAAGTGGAGCTTGTGATGATATGTAAGATATAGGTTTATCCGTTTTTTGATATACAGGTGTTACTACCTCATTATTAAATACCACTGTGGTCTTACTATAATAAAGAGGGTTATAAGACATGTACTTGTTAATAGTATCAGGGATGATATACCCATTCAGTATTATGTTGAAGGTTGCACTTATCTTTTTATTTTCTCCTACTATAACCTCCCTGGTTAGGGGCATACTATCTATCATGGCCATAAAGGTAAACTTCTTGGGGTCTCCCCAGTATGAGTATGATGCATAAGAGATAGCCTCTATAATCTTATTTAAATCACGTTCATTGTTTACATGAACCTCACAACTGTATGTTATCTTTTGGTAGTCAGGGATAGTTAATACTTGAAGTTTCTCTACGGGTTTACGATTAAGTAATACTGAGAATTGATCATACTGATTCTCCTTTGAATACCTTTGTTTGAAGATATATTGGTTGTGAGTAAGATTACCGTCTAGCTTGTTACCTAGGGTTCTTACCTTTTCTATATCTACTTTACGGATGGTGATAACCGGGAACATAATCTTCCCATCTTTATCTCTTATGTTGCCGTCATACTGTGCTGATTTAAACCTTTCAGGGTTAGCATAGATAACAGGGACTTTCACTCTGTTATTATCTTCTATTACATAGGGTTTAATTACATTATCAAAGTAGTAGAATACTGCAGTATCAATATCCTCAAGGCCTATTGAGAAATCCCTTAAGGTATCATCTTTTTGTGATATCTGATTTACCCTATTTGTTAAATCAGGTAGTTCTGGTCTTGTATTAGGTATAAGAGGGTTAATCTGCTCATTGAAGGCTTCAGGAGCAGTTTTGGGTCTAGGGGCTATTGTTTGATTACGACGGGGTGTTGGCATTGAATATAAATATCAAACTACCTTGTTGCCTTTATATCTGCTTGAGTTATTTCAAATTTATTAGTATTATACTTTTTTTGTAAGGCTCTATTAAGAAATATCTTACCCCTTACTTCTATGCTTTTTGGAAGTATATCTACATTTGTTTTATATAAATCTAAGTCTTTTCCTACTTTTAAATCGCTCGGTAGTACTTTTACACTACTGTTGTGCAAATCTAAATTACCCCCTACATCTAGACCTACTGGTAAAATCAATAACTTAGCGCAGTTCCTCATGCTCAAATCTCCTGAGACTAAGAGGTTATCAGGTAATTGCTGTATTTCTGTATTATCTATATTTAGGCTATTACCTAATCTTAATTTTTTACTTATTTTCTTTAAATTTGAATTTGCTGCATAAATATTACCACCTACGTTTAAACTTTCTGGCAGATACTCAATATTAGAATCTTCAATCCAAAGATTAAACCTAACATAAAGATTATTAGGTAACTTCTTTATATTAGTGGTATTTAAATCTAAATCACCCCCTATTCGCAACCCATCTGGTAAATTTACTACATCCCTGGGCAGGTATAATCCTCTACTTACATTCAAATCATCTTCTGTAAAATTGTTATATTTTAGTAATAACTTTGGAAATAATCCTATTTGTACGCCCCTTTCTAATAAAAACCTGAAAAGATTTAAGTGAGATTTAATCTCTATTTTTCTATCATCTTTGTCCATAAATTGATTCTCTGCAAATGAAAATTGGTATTTCTCATTAGAGCTAGGTTTAATAAAAATGTACAGAGGTCCTGCATTAATGTATCTATTAAAATAATCCTTTGTTTTACCTGTAGCGGTACACCATTCAGTTCCGGAACCTAAGTCACAGGACATTCCGTACAAGTCTGTTCGTCCTTTGGGGATTTCATAGACGGTGAACCCGTCTACAGTCCCAAGCTCGAACTGTTTGTACTTATCTTTCTTTTCTACACCTTTAGCTTGTGATGGATCTTTTTCTATAGTAGATTTTAACTCTACCGACTTACGTATCAGGTCTGCGACCTGCTCCTTAGTCTTGTATAGATTAATATCTTTGAATTGATACTTGAGTCTGTTTTTATCATAAATATCTAAGTATTCTTTGAACTTATACACATCCTCTGGTTTGATCATCTTTTCAGATACCTTCTTCAACAACCAAGTCGCATACGCTGACTTGTTGTTAGAGGCATCTTTAATATCATCAAATACCTGTTGAGTCACTTTCTCAGTGTCAACGAACTGTTGCTTTAATAAGTCGTAAGAAACTTCCAGAAGTATTTGTTTGAATAAGTCCATTATCTTGATTGTATAATATTTAGTCTATTGACGTGAGTAAGATGACATTGACAAATGATTGATAATGACATACCGTAATTTTGGTTAGAGGTAGTTAGTGCGTAGTTAGGATCCTTACCTACGAATAGTTGGTCCTCTATTGGAATCTCTACTTCATAGTAGGATTCGTTCCACATAATAATGTCACCTTTTTCAGGTACTAGGCCTATAGGGATAAGATCTGGTTTAAGAAATGCAAAATCTATTTGTCTGTCAGTTGAATTACCGTAGGATTCCTGTACGTTTGATTGCGGATTACGTTGTACAATACAAGTTAAAAGTATTGGGTTGAAATACATCTTATTAGAAGACTCTCCATATATATCTACAGTAGTATCTGAAAGGGATAGTTTATAATACCCTACTTCTTCACCTACAACACGATTGATGAAGTCTCTGTTTACCCTTCTGATGAACGCTGAATCTTTTAATCTACCATATAAGGCCATGTGTATAAATATAAATTAGCCTATATAAATCATCATAGGAACGTCTTGTAATACACTATTCATTGATTGAGCTTCTAAGGCCTTCATCTCTAGTTGTTTTTGTCTAGATGATGCGTTTAGTGTATCTCTCAACTGAAGTATTAATTTATCTTTATCAGCATCTGCCTGTTGCCTTAATGTCTCTCCGTTTAGTGTCACTGTAGAATCATTACCTGGTATAATTACAGATTGGTACTTTCCTCTTATTCCACCTAACATTTCTCTACATACTGCCACTCCATAATCAAATATCCATTTTCTGAATATCATATTAATTTGTGAGTAGACAGGAGGTTCAAAGTTAACATTGGATACGTTAGTTACATTACCTTGAGGAACCACTCCACCTATACTCCTATAAGGAGAATTTCTTTCAGATACTTTTATATATTCAAAATGTATGTGATGATTCCAGCAAGGAATAGGAAATATTCTTAGGTTATTGTTTTGCAATTCAAAAGTGTAAGCAGACCTTCTTACCATATCACTAAATCCTATCTCTTGTATCCTCATAACATCGTAGTATACAGGATATAAAGTATAGTTAATTGCAGGAGATGAATCATAGAATCCAAAGCTAGATAGTAAGTTCTCATAACCTAGCCCTGTAGATACAGTAGGGTCATAGAATCTGGATACCGCAGGAGGTATTTCGTAGAATACTCTTTTTACCTCTATCTGATCTCCAGGCTGAACAATACCAGATGAAAGTGCCCATTGGTTTAAATCATAATTTTGGACGTAAGGAATCATCTGTACTGAGCCTGTATAATATGTTACATTGCCACCTGATCCAGCTTCTGTTCCGTAGTCTTGAGCTAATCTTACAATAGTCCCTAAGTTAGGTTGTAAAACAGTTGTATTTAATGCCATAGAGCCAGTAGGACTTCCTTCTAGGCTTAGGTAATTCTCACGTATCTTATATTCATACAATTCCTTACCAAAAGTAGTAACAGCATCTTCAAAAGCAGTGAAGTAATGGAGATCTTCCAATTCAATATCCTCCATAATACCACCTAGCTTTCTATATGCGTAGCTTACAAACTTAGGGGTATCTGATACAAACAGTTGATCATTATCATAATACCCCATAGAGGTATTACCTTTTACGGGACGGAGGGTTACTGATTCATTATAAATAGGAACGTCTATTGCTGTACTCATGTTATATAAATATCAAAGGGTGATGCAGCTCTAGTCTTTTTCAAGGAAGTTAATTATTTTTGCAATATCCTCATTCCGGTGATTGACTGTTAAGGTATGGTATCCTACTATTCCTGAATTCTCTAGTTTTTTTACTTTACCTAAACAACTGTCTTTTACATCTATTTGCTCTTCTGAACCTGTAAATATAAGCTTACTACCTTTACAAAGTCTGGTTAAAATGACCTTGAAATCTTTGTAACTGATGTCTTCAAACTCATCAATGATAGTTACACTGTTAGATTGATTCATCCCTTTCATATAGTCAATAGGAATAATCTGAAGAGTTCCTTCATTTAGTAATTCATCTATCTTCTCTTTCCCATAACAAGCATGCATATTTTGCATTATAGGCATAACGTGTAGGGCAAGTTTTTCACTTATACTCCCTTTTAAATAACCGGTAGCTGTAAAGTCTATAGGTCTGGAGATATAAATCTTGTCAATACCATTATGCTTCTTAAATAGCATATCCAAGGCTATCTGGCACGCACAGGCCGTTTTTCCTGTACCCCAAGTACCTAGAACAATAGTTACATCTTTCTCATACACTGAAGATTTAACCTGTTTTTGTTCTTCTGTTAACTCTAATTTAAACTTTATTGGACTCTTCGGAACTCTTTTTGCTTTGTATACTTCATCGGTGTGCGGAGCTGACGCCATTAATTGAGGTTTGGTTCAGATATAAATATCAAAGTGCGGCTATACCCTCTTAATGAAGTTACCTTGGCTATCTCGAGCTTGGTCTGTTCTGTTAGCTAATTTAGTTACGCGTGCTTGATAGTTAATCTTTCCTTGTTCTTCTCCATCTCGTTTAATGAACCATTCAAGCGTATAACGACCTTTGGCTTTTTCCTTCATGCGTTGTTTAGTTTCTTCAGACATAGGTATGCCGAGGTTGTTGGCAACACGTTTTACTTTAGGTTTAATTATCTTTTCTTTTATTTTTTTAGGTTTAGGTTCGCGTACCTTCTTTTTAATATCTAAATCTTCGTCCATGTAAGCATATAAGGTTTGATATCCTCTTTGGCTATAAGAAATCTCCCTTAATTTTTCACATCTTTTTTCATATAACTTAGTGCCTTTTTCTGACCCATCCCTGTTAACATACCAACTTAAAGAGTACTTATTAGTTTTACTTGTAATTTTCTCTAAAGATTCTTGTACATATTTTCTATGCTGCTCCTTATTAAATTCACTTTGCCATCTATGCCCACCCTCTGTATTTAAAGTACTATTATAACCATTTATGTAACTATCAAAGAATATTATCCACTTCAGCTCTTTTTGTACCGCATCCTCTTTATCTATGCATATATCAATTATTTCTATTGTCATATTCTCCCATTTATATTTCCTTATTGCATCATAAATAACGTAAGTTTTACCTGTATTTGAATTACTTCTATGATCTAATATTCTCTGAAAAAAATTATCAGTTCTACCTATGTAACATTTACCTGATGGGGATATTATTCTGTATATCAGATGTACACCTTTAGTTCTTAATTCTTTAGGGTCATATGTAGTATAATCAACTCCTACTAAATACTGTTTTATAGAATCTCTACGTTCATCTCCATTTTTATTAAACATCCCATTTTCACTGAAATAAGCTTCCCTTGCTTTGTCTGATGAGTTTTTAGACAATAGTGAATCTAGACCTGTAAATTTCTTAAACTCTGTAGGTGTCATTCCGTGTAACTTAGTGTGACCTTGTTTAATAGCTTTAAACCACTCCTTACAAATAGGACACTGAATTCTATTGTCATCTGACTCCATTAAATAATTTTCTTTATTTATTGCGATAAGTTGAGTATTAAAAAGATAAGATTCGTTTGGGAAATCTACTAAGTAGTTCTTTATCTCTACATTATGCTTTTTAACAATATGGGCAGTAAGCATACCACTTTTATTACCTTCATCTTTAAATACCTTATTACATATTTTACAATGGCATCTAGGTACATTTTTGTAAGGATTATCGATTATATCAAAGTAGTCTAAGGGGTTGTCATAATCAACCTTTAATCTTGTTAAATACTTTTTCAATCCAACTACATTACCTTCTTCATATTTTAGTTCTGCACCATTCACTTTACATACTGCTAATTTTTCCCAAGTCTCTACACCTGGCTTGTCCTTTGTCTTCATTTAATTAAGTTTTATTAGTAATAAATATAAGCAAAGGTATAAGTAAATTTTTAAACAAACAAATTTAATTTTAAAAAAGTTGAATTTTACGCGTCGATAGTCCTTTAGAGATTAGTATTAAAATTTAATTTGAATTCTTTGGTTAGTACACAAAATGAAAGAGCCACTATATTACAAGTGGCTCATTTTCAATTGATTATTAGGTTAATTAATACTAGAAATTGTTGAAGTCTGCTACAAATATCTTGCCAAAAAACTCGCTACGGGTGACTAATTTTGCAAATCTAGTTGACAAACCTTTGCTCATGGTGAAAGTATCCTTGTTATAAACAAGTGGAGTAGAAATCAAAGGAATGTAAGGGGCGAACACACCACCACTATCCAAGTAATTAGCTCCTTTATACCCCATTACGATGGTATTTTCTTGCATGTAAGAGTTAACAAGTATTTTGAATTTACCATTCAATTTACCGCTTTCTTTACTACCGAATGCATATTCCATTTTAGATCCGTCTGTTGAAGCAGCATAACCAGCGATTGACTCGATGATAGCAGCAATCTTAGGAGAACACATTGCAACGTTAGCTTCACCTCTTTGAGTCTTAGCATGTATCGCTCTAGATACTTTTTGCATTTTTGTACCCAAGGTTGTGAACCAATCTTGTTGAGTGTTATAGTAAGTTGTTGCACTAGGAGTTGCACTAGGAGTAGTGAAAGTATTACTTGTTGTATTGAAAGTTACGTTATTTTGTGCAGACCATACTTCTACAGTTTGGTTAGCAGCCAAAGTAATCATATCTAACAATTCTAAGTCAATTTCACGAGAGATATACTCAGCCAACATTGAAGTAGCCTCAGCTTCGATATCAATGCTTTGGTAAGCTTGGTAATCTTGTTGAGCTTCTTGAGTGTAGCTATATTTCAACTTATGAGTCTTAGCAGAAATCTGTGTACTTGAAGGTGCAATGTTGATTTCAGGGATTGCATTAGAACCAGTCAAAGGAGTGTTAGCTGTATCTTCATAGTCACCACGGAAGTTAAAGCCAGTTGCCTTAGAGTAGTAACAAGTAGCATTTGCATTTACAGCATTACCAGCAACAGTTGTCAAACTACCTGTAACGATGATTTGCAATTGGTCTAATGTAGTGTTGTAAGAAGTAAACTCAGGGAATAATGTAGATTCACTAATCCAGCTACCTGTGAATACGAATGATCTAACCGCAGTTGAATCAAAGCTAGGTAATACTACAGATGCAGAGTTGATAGTTACTTTACGGAAACCTCCAGCTACTACAGATGCAGATGTGTTTGCGTTATAGTTAGTATCACTGTAAGATGCAGTACTTACAATCATTGATGCAGAAGGTATAATACTGATGTTTTCATTAATTGAATAACCGAAACGGCCAGCACCATACAAACCACCGAAAGGATCAACACCAGGAGTGTTAGTTGTACCATATACAGATTGACCTACGTTGAAACGTGAACTACCACCACCTAAGTTAGGCTCTTGGTTACTGTACTGGAAGTCAAGGTAAAATACAAGCCCTGTAGGTAATGACAAAGGTTGAGTAGTCAAGAATTCTTTTGCAGAAATTTCAGCGAATACTTTACGAACCATTGGCAAAACGATACCAGCCCACTGTTCACCTGTACCTGTGATGAAGTTAGCTCCACCGTTGTTAGTTGTTTGTGTTTCAACTAGGATTTGTTTTCCTTGATTCTCTAACAAGAGAGCCATGAATTTTTTGTCATAGGCACTTTGCTTCATTGCAACGCCTTCTAATAGGCCGGTTTTAGCCCATTTCTTTTCAAGACCTTCGAGTAGCCTTCCTTTGTCCTCTATGGTTCTTGAGCTTTCTAATAATTGAGAGATTGTACTCATTGTTTTCTTGGTTTTATTTGTTTTTTAGTTTAGTTTAATTCCAGCTCTTTTTTGCCATTCGTTTGCAACAGGTAGATAGTCTACTTTTTCTGTTTTACCTTCCTGGATAGATTGACCTGTTTTGCGGAATCCTAAAGATTCAGCGATTGTTGTTTTGTTTGCTTTTGGTGTAGACTTCAATGCAGTTGTTAATACTTCGAATACAGCTTTTGCTTCAGATACAGTTTTTACTTTATCAAATGCAGTAATAGCTTTAGCCTTACTTGATTCGTTCAAATTAGGTAATACTAATACTTTATTCAAGTAAAGGTTCTTTGCAGTAAGTAAATTAAGATCTTTCAATTCGTTTCTTAATTGAGCAATCTGAGCTTCTTGAAGTTGAGTTTGAGCAAGTACTTTTGTTCCAGTAGCAAGAGGAGTTTTAGCTTTTCCTGATACTTCTTTTCCTTTCTCTGCACCTTTACCAGCTTCATAATGAGCAATCTTGTCGTCTAATATATCCCTCATCAATACAAGGGTATTTTTAGTCCAACCTTTAGTATCTTGTGTTTTTTGTACTTTACCAGATTCAGCAGTTTTACCAGCTTCGTAAGTATCGTCACCATACTCTTCGTTGATAATCTCATCACCTTCTTCTTCCTCATCCGCTTCTTCTGTAGCTTCTTCATCTGAATCCATTTCAGCTAAGATAGCATCAATATCTAAAGATTCATCCATTTCCTCATCACCTTCTTCTTCGGTTGATTTTGCTTCAATTTCAGCAAGGGCAGTTTCTAGGTCAAATGCTTCATCTTCTTCAGTAGGTTCTTCTTCAGATTCTTCATCTTCATCTTCTTCAGCTTTTTCTGTATCTTTTTTCTTATCTAACTCAGCAGATTCATCTTCTTCATCAGCTTCTTCTAAAGCTTTTTGGATAGCTGCAAGAGTAGTTTCATCTAAACCT
>Ga0208110_1000074_pt1 | contig 17188 bp, 16 predicted proteins | sample CryBogCBH13Jun08_FD_185507 | JGI IMG/M metagenome (GOLD analysis project Ga0208110, IMG submission 185507) | Freshwater microbial communities from Crystal Bog, Wisconsin, USA - CBH13Jun08 (SPAdes) | ecosystem: Environmental > Aquatic > Freshwater > Lake | place: Crystal Bog, Wisconsin, USA...
CTCAGAGACGCCATCACCACGCATCGTTACTCCGTAGAGCGCATCTGCGATCTCCATCGTCCGCTTCTGGTGAGTAATGATGATCAACTGTGACTTCTCGCGAAGCTCTTCAAAGACACCAAGCAAGCGACTCAAGTTGGTGTCATCAAGAGCCGCTTCAACCTCATCCATTACGTAGAAGGGACTTGGCCGCGCTTTGAAGATTGCAACCAACATCGCGACAGCTACCAAGGAACGTTCTCCACCAGAAAGGAGCGATAGACGCTTAACGCGCTTTCCAGGAGGACGAGCTTCAACGTCAACTCCGGTCGTCATCATGTTATTCGGATCGGTCAGAATCAACTTTCCATCGCCACCCGGGAATAGCCGAGCAAAGATCTTTTCAAATTCGCGCGCGGTATCGTGATAGGCCTCGCTAAAGATTTGAACAACTTTCTCATCGACCTCTTTGATAATGTCCAAAAGATCGCGCTTGGTCTTCTTCAAATCTTCTAATTGTTCAGCCAAATACTTTAAGCGCTCTTCGTGCGCGGTGTACTCCTCAAGAGCAAGTGGATTGATCTTGCCGAGCATTGCCAGGCCACGTTCTGCCTGTGCCAATCGCTTCTCTTGTTGATCGCGACGATATGGGATGAGATCTCCTGGAACGAAATTGCCCTCTTCATCTTCAACGAGCGTCGGGACATCGTTCTCGGGACCGTACTCCGAAACTAGAGTCTCAACATCAACGCCAAGCTCTTCGACTGAGCGCATCTCGAGCTGCTCGAGGCGCAAGCGCTGTTCGGCCCGAACAATCTCATCGCGGTGCACACTTGAAGTGAGATGTTCGAGTTCTGCCGTCAGTTCGCGAATCTTGCTACGGACATTGAGAGTTTCGCCCTCACGATCAGTACGAGAAGCCTCTAGCCGTTCGCGCTCCGTAAGAGCCTTGGCGAGCGTGACCTCAATCTGGATCAGAGCCTCGTAGGCAAGATCTGCGATTTCACGCGCCTTCGTCGCAGCGATCGAGCGTTGCTCCATACGAGCAATTGCCTTTACGGCATTATCGCGCTCGGCCTGTGCGCTCATCTCTAGAGTTCGTGCACGATCACCGACAGCGGTGATGCGCTCCTCCATCGTACGAAGTTCGAGACGTGCTTCAACCTCTACGGCACGAGCAGCGGTTACCTGCGCGCGAATCTCTTCGAGCGCCTTCAAATCGGGTTCCGGCGGAGTCTGATGCGATTCAAACTGTGCAATGGCAACCTCGAGATCACGCTCATCAGATGCGCGTTGTTCACTCGCAGCAGTGAGCGTTGCATTGAAGCGCTCTACCTCGGCTTGGGAGCTCTTTACATTCTGACCGGCAACCGCCATCTGCTCTGCGAGGCCAGACATCTTTGCATCGGATTCATTGAGTCCGGCCAAAGCGGTGTCGTGCGCCTTTTGCGCAATCTCAACTGCGGCGCTCGATTTAGCAAGTTCAAACTTCAACGAGTCGCAACGGGCAATAATTTCGTTAAGGGCGCTGCGAGTCTTTTCGATAAGCGCTGAAATTTCGATCGCGCTATTTGAACCGGCCGATCCACCGCGCACACGATTTCGACTGATCAAATCGCCATCGCGTGTTACAGCCATCAAGTTTGGATGTTGAGAGATCAGACGCTCTGCGGCGTCGATATCCTCAACGGCAACTACTCCGCCGAGCAATGCCTCGATCATCGCTTCTAGTCCATCAGATTTGATGAGAGATGCCAGCGATGCGAAACCAGATGGAATCGAGTAACGCGAGTTAAATTCGCCATCGACAACGAGAAGTTCTGACTGTCCCGCCGCCTCAGACTTCAGCATCGATACTGCGTGAACTGCAGCCGCTAAATCTGAAACAACAATCGACTCTGCTAGCGGACCGAGTGCAGCAGCGACAGCGGTCTCCCAACCAGAGTCAACGCTGATCAGAGTAGATAACCGGCCGCGTGACTTGGCGCCGCCCCGACCCGTGAGAATTGCTTCTCCACCGTCACGGTGAAGGAGTGATTCTTCGAGAGCTGCGAGACGTGCGGTAAGGCCCGCACGCTCTCGGCTGGCGTTCTGTTCACTTTCAAGAAGGGCAGCGTGCTTTGCGCTCACCGCCGTTAACTCGGCGAGAGCCTTCTCGTAATCCGCGTCGAGTGCAGGTTCGAACCGATCGACTCCGGCAATCTCTGCCTCGAGTGATGCGAACTCAGTTCTAAATCCGTGCAAACGCGATTCTGCCTCTTGGCGTGCAGTTGTAAGGCGCGTGATCTCAGCGTTAGTGGCATCGATACGCGCACGCAGACCATTGATATGTCCCTCTTGGCGCGCAGTTCCTTCACGCGCGTCGGCGATGGAACGTTGCGCGGCGGCAACCTGATTCTCTTCTTGAGCCAGTTGCGCTTCTGCAGCTCTTAAGGCCTCGGTAATTGTGTTTAGGGATGCACGGGCGGATTGACCTTGCTGTGAAAGTGCAGTTTCTTCCTCGCGAAGCAATCGAGCTTCAGCATCCATACTTTCGGGATCGCGACCGTTGGCACGGGCCTCATCGCGCGCTTCCGATAAGAAGCGGGCGCGCTCAGAGGCAAGTGATTGAATGCCGCGGAATTTCTCACGCTGCGCCGTCAGGCGATAGAAATTTTCTTGTGCCTGCACCAGGAGTGGATTTTCTATAAGAGCTGTTGCATCTAACTGCTCTTCACGTGCGCGAGATTCGGCCAGCGCTGCTTCTACTTGATCACGTCGTGCGCGCAAGGAAGTTTCGTCCGCAATCTCAGCATCAAAACTTTGGCGCAGTGAAATGAGATCATCGGCGAGCAAGCGCAACTTAGCGTCGCGTACATCTGATTGAATCGTCGAAGCCCGGCGGGCAACCTCAGCTTGCTTACCAAGGGGCTTGAGTTGGCGGCGCAGTTCGACGGTCAGATCTTGAATACGTGCCAGGTTGGCCTGCATGGAGTCGAGTTTGCGAAGCGCCTTCTCTTTGCGCTTGCGGTGCTTAAGGACTCCGGCCGCCTCTTCAATAAAGGCGCGACGCTCTTCGGGGTTGGCTAGCAGGATGGCATCTAGTTGGCCTTGACCCACGATCACGTGCATCTCGCGGCCTATCCCGCTATCACTGAGGAGTTCTTGGATATCGAGCAGGCGGGTGGTTTCTCCGTTGAGTTGATATTCGCTGGTGCCGTTGCGGAAGAGGATTCTCGAGATCGTTACCTCGGCAAAGTCGATCGGCAGCGCGTTATCGGAGTTGTCGATGGTGACGGAAACCTCGGCGCGACCGAGCGGAGCGCGTCCGCTGGTACCGGCGAAGATGACATCCTCCATCTTGCCGCCGCGCAGGGATTTTGCTCCCTGTTCACCCATTACCCATGAAAGGGCATCGACCACATTGGATTTTCCAGAGCCATTTGGACCAACCACGCAGGTAATCCCCCGCTCAAAGAGCAGAGTGGTGCTGGAGGCAAAGGATTTGAACCCTTTGAGGTTAATGCTCTTTAAATACACGGGGAAAACCTATCTCTATCTGAGGGTGATTCTGGACAGGAAGCGCTCGCGACGCTGTCCTTACAGTTTTTGGCACTTGGGGCAGAAGTGCGATGAGCGACCGCCGAATACGATTCTTCGAATCAGTGCGTGACAACGCGCGCAGGGCTGCTCTTCCCGCCCATAAGCTTGCAGAGAGTGTTCAAAGTATCCGCTCTCTCCGTTGACGTTGGTATATAGCGAATCAAATGAGGTGCCACCCTCAAGTAGTGCTTGAGACATTACGGACTCGGCGGAGTCGATGAGCTGGCCGATCTTCCGCGAGCTCAACTCGGCAGCGATGCTCTGCGGGTGGATCTTGGCGCGCCACAAGGACTCGTCGGCATAGATATTGCCTACTCCGCTCATAACGCTCTGATCGAGCAGCACTCGCTTTACCTCACTTCTCTTGCTCTGAAATTTCTTAACCGTGGCTCTGCGATCAAATTTTTCATCGAGGAGATCTGGAGCGATCGCAGATACCAACGTCGGAACTCCATCCTCCAGAGCGCTGATCGCTAGCCATCCAAAGGTGCGCTGATCAATAAAGCGCAATTCCTTCTTCGACAAGGAAAATCGGGCGCGCAAATGTTTCTCATCGACGGCACCGAAAGGTTGGATTCGGAATTGGCCACTCATTCCTAAGTGCGCAACGAGCGCGTAGGGTCGGTCTAACTCGAACCACAAGAATTTTCCGCGTCGCGCAATTTTTTTGATCGTCGCTCCCGAAACTTCAGTGATAGCAGAGAGAGATCGTGGATTGGTTGCACGAGGATGCAACGGTTCTACTGCGAATATCTTCTGGTTAAGGCACCATCGCTCTAGACCTCGCCGGACAGTTTCTACCTCAGGAAGTTCGGGCATTTAAAACTTCAAGCGCCAACTTAGCTGCAACCTGTTCGGCTTCGCGCTTGCTCTTTCCACCACCTGGCGCAAAGCGCTCTCCTGCCAGTACGACTAGGGCAACAAAACTCTTGTCGTGATCGGGACCAAACTCATCAATTTCATATTCGGGAGCACCAAGTCCACGCGCCGCCGCTAACTCTTGAAGAGCAGTCTTGCCATCGATACCGGCGCCTTGCGCATTTGCGGATTCAATCAACGGACCAAACCACTCTAAGACTTTCTCTGTTGCTTTTGTCAGACCATGTTCTAGATAGATCGCACCAACAAGTGCCTCCAGCGAATCTGCCAAGATGGAATTTTTATCGCGCCCGCCGGAACTCTCTTCGCCTTTGCCTATACGGACGTAATCACCCAGCGAGAGTTCGCGAGCGATGAGAGCGAGAGCCTTGGTATTAACAACACCAGAGCGAAGCGGCGAGAGGCGACTCTCATCGAGATCTGGAAATTTTGCGTACAACTCTTGCGTAATGATTAAGCCCAAGACGCTATCACCCAAGAATTCGAGGCGTTCATTTGTGGGCAGACCGCCCGATTCATAAGCGAATGAGCGGTGGGTTAAAGCGAGTTCAAGCAACTCCCCTGAAACCGAAATGCCGAGGCGTTCGGTCAGGCTAGCGGACAGATCAGACCTCGAGGACCTGACGGCGGTTGTAGGTACCGCAGGTTGGGCAAGCTGTATGCTGCAACTTTGGCTGCTGGCACTGTGCGCAGAGTGATGTTGCTGCAGGAGTTGTCTTCCATGAGCTACGACGTGAGCGAGTGCGCGAGCGCGACATCTTTCGCTTTGGGACTGGCATGGTGAACTCCTTGTTATTCGTGAATCAAAGTAATTAGCGACGACCGCTGGGCGGAAGCCTCTTCAAGAGGAAAAGTATCCCCCATAGCCCCAAAATAGTAAAAACGAGGGAGATCAGGAGTTTGGCCCCTTCCAATCGGTGAGGCCAGCCCAGCGAATATCGGCTGCGGCGTGAGCGTGGTCATCGGGTAGATCGGCCCATTTGACCCCGCAGGTCTGGCATAGCCCCTCACAATCCTCGCTGCAGAGAGGATTGACCGGCAGGTTGAGGATCAGGGCGTCGCGAATAGGGGCATCCAGATCGATGAAATCGCCATCCATCTCGAGGAGCTCGTCCTCGTCCTCGACATCGATTTCCTTGGCCTTGGGCTTCTGCCTGTAGTCCACTTGGTAGTGGTAGAGCTCCTGGAAGGTCTCGTCGATATCGAAAGTTACTGGCTCGAGGCAGCGTGTGCACTCCCCGATCGCCTCACTCGAGACGGTGCCCGTAGCGAGAACCCCTTGCTCTACCGCCTCGATGCGTAGATCAAGGTAGATAGCCCCGTCACCGGGTATAGCGAGCAGCGGAACCCCAATTGGCTCGTGTTCATCGTAGGTAAGTTCGTACTCACGCATCTCGCCAGCTCGACGGGGCAGATCGTGGCAACTAAATAGAAAGGGATTCTTGGTTGTCATCGCCGTTTATTCGGCGAGTTCGGAGAGGACGTGCTTCTCTTCAAAGCCTTGCAGCTTCTCGCGACCGCGGTGTACTACATCGAGGGTCTTCGTGAGAATTACTTCAAGGGTCGCCAAGCGAGAGTCAATGTAAGCCTCAATCTCTTCACGTTCAACGCGGGCATCTTCCTCGACCGCTGCCAAGATGCGCTTGGCTTCAGTATGGGCGGCGGTAACAATCTCAGTCTGCTCAACCATACGAGCGACTTCTTCACGCCCATGTGCGATGAGTGCATCTGCGCTGGCACGGGCCTCTTCGATGATCTGCTCGCGCGTTTCAATGATCTGTTGAGCCAAGGCGAAGTCGCGCGGAAATGCATTTCGTGCTCCATCGAGGAGTTCAAGTAACTCGCCGCGGTGGACTACACAGCTAGCGGAGAGCGGAACTCCGCGCGCCTCTTCAACGAGTGAAATTGCGCTTTGGACGCGATCTACTGCTTCCATTAGTTACCTCCGTGTACGAGCGCCAACCTGGCCTTTAACTTTTCGAGCAGGGGTGCTGGGATGTAATTCGATACATCGCCGTTGTAACTGGCGATCTCTTTGACGAGCGATGAGGAGAGAAAGGAGTGTGCGGGGGCGGTGGACATGAACAGTGTCTCTATCCCCTTCAACTGTAGGTTGATCTGGGACATCTGTAGTTCATAATCAAAGTCTGTTACTGCGCGCAAGCCTTTTACGATCACGTCGATATTGTTCGCTTCGCAATAATCCACCAGCAGGCCAGACCACGAGTCAACTCTGACGTTGGGAAATTTTGCGGTGACCTCAGAGATCATCTCGATCCGCTCAGGAACGGTAAAGAGGGTGCTCTTAGTCTTATTCACGAGGACAGCGATCACGACTTCATCAAACATCTTGGCTGATCGCTCAATGATGTCGAGGTGTCCGAAGGTAATGGGATCAAAAGATCCAGGGCAGACAACTCTCTTCACGGCAAAACGCTAGCAGAGTAGCCCCCGTAGTAGATACTGCCCTGACCATATGAGCGCACCTTGATCTCTTCGAGAGGGGTTGGCCATGTAAATGGCGCTCCCTTGCTCTCACGCTCGATGGCAATGATTCCGTGTGGACGTAAGAGCCCTCGAGACAAAATTGTCGCAAGCAACTCTTCGATTGCAGCGTTGGAGAGCTCATATGGTGGATCAATGAAGATAATGTCGTATTGGCTCTTCTCATTTGCATGATCTGATTCAAGAAAGCGCTCCGCCTTTGTATGAAATACCCGATACGAGCCCGCTGGGGAGTTCACGAGTTGGAAGTTGCTGATCGCAACGTTTCCCATATCGCCCTCGGATTCGACTGCATGCACGAGTTTTGCTCCGCGAGAGAGAGCCTCGACACCAACTGCCCCGCTGCCGGCAAAGAGGTCGAGAAATGTTAGTCCGGTGAGAGAAGAGAACTCAGAGATTAAAGAAGAGAAGAGCCCCTCACGGGCGCGATCAGAAGTTGGCCTGGTGCGGGCGTCGGGTGGCGAGATCAGCGTCTTGCCTTTGGCGCTTCCTGCAATGATTCGCATCTTTATCCCTTATCTACAAATGAACTCGCCTCTTCATCGCGTAGTTGCGCTACAGCGGCGGCGAGAGTTGGCAACTGGGCCAGCCACGGATCTCCTTCCACAAGTTTACTTCCCACGAGTCGAGCCTTCTCGATCAAAGGTTCATCTCGTAAGACCTTGAGAAGTCGAAGGTGTGATCGGACGCCTGATTGCGCTTTGCCGAGTACATCACCTTCACTGCGCTGATCGAGGTCAATGCGTGAAAGTTCAAAGCCATCGAGGGTGCTCGCCACTGCGCTCAATCGCACCATTGCATCGGAGCCCTCGGCTGCTCCGGAGACAAGCAGACAGAGTCCAGGGACTCCACCTCGCCCTACGCGTCCGCGCAATTGGTGGAGTTGAGAAACACCAAAGCGATCGCCATCCATGATCACCATCATTGAAGCATTAGGAACGTCTACGCCAACTTCAATTACAGTTGTCGCGACGAGGACATCAATCTTTCCTTCGGCAAAGGCCTGCATCGTGGCATCTTTTAATTCTGACGGCTGACGTCCATGTAAAGGTGCTACACGTAAACCTTTAAGCGCTCCGAGAGCTAACTTTGGCGCCAACTCTTCTACTGAGGTGAGCGGCAACTTCTCCTCTTTCTCACCATCGATAAGGCGCGCGATGGCGCGATCCATATCAGTCATGCCCTCTGGTTCAACTTCGCTGGCGCTGATGCGCGGTGCGACGATGTAGGCCTGATGACCCTTGCCGACCTCTTCGCGGATCCGCTCCCAGGCACGATCTAGGTAATGTGGTTTTTCTAAGACGGGAATCACGTGAGTTGTAATCGGCGTGCGTCCCGACGGCAATTGACGGAGGGTCGATATCTCAAGGTCACCGAAGATTGTCATCGCAACTGTGCGTGGAATCGGTGTCGCAGTCATGACGAGCACATGCGGAGGCACCTTTGCCTTTGTGCGCAAGGCGTCGCGTTGTTCAACACCGAAGCGGTGTTGTTCGTCAACAATCACCAGCCCTAAATCATGAAACTCCAAAGCTTCAGTTAAGAGTGCATGGGTGCCGATAACAATTCCACCATCTCCGGATGCGATTTTGGCGTAGGCGTCACGACGTTGCGCGGCGTTCATAGATCCGGTCAAGAGAACAACCTGCGTTCCCTCCGCATCACCACCCAGAGTTCCTGCTTCAGCTAGAGGTCCCAGCAATTTGGTAATCGTTTTGAAATGTTGCTGTGCAAGAACTTCTGTCGGCGCCAAGAGCGCAGCCTGACCACCAGAATCAACAACGGTTAGTGCAGCGCGGAGAGCAACAACTGTCTTTCCGGAACCGACCTCACCTTGGAGCAATCGATGCATCGGATGTGTCGCAGCCATGTCACTCTCGATTTCGGCGCAGACCGCCCGCTGCCCATCCGTGAGAGTGAATGGAAGGAGCGACTCAAAACGAGAGACCAGTCCATCGGCGCGCACCGTACGCGCAATTGCGGGCATGGTGCGGTACTCGGCGCGACGCTGCGCCAACAAGACTTGCAGGAGCAGCGCTTCATCAAATGTTAAGCGCTGGCGAGCGAGCGCAGATGTTTCGAGTGATGAAGGCTGGTGAATCTCGCGCAACGCCTGCGTCAAAGGCGGGTAGCCGAGCTCATTTAATTGATCCTTTGGGAGAAATTCCGGAAGCTCTTCCAACCCATCAAGCACAATCTCAACGCACTGCGCGATCTTCCATGATGGGAATTTGGAGGCCGATGGATAAACCGGCAGGAACTTACCCGCGAAGCCAGAGACCGCCTCATCGACATCATCGCCATCTGGGATCAATTGGTAATCGGGGTGCGAGAGTTGACGCTTGCCGGCGAAGAGACCAACCTTGCCGGCGAACATTCCAGTGCGTCCAACCCGTAACTCCTTCTCGCGCCAGGCCTGGTTGAAGAAGGTGAGATAGAGCTTCGCCGAGCCGTCCGTGACTACCACCTCAAGAATCACTCGACCACTGGCCCGTCTCAGATGGACCGCCGAGATCTCGGCCAAGACCGTCGCCTCCTCCCCCTCGTGGAGTTCGGCGATATCACTCAACTCGCCCCTGACGACATAGCGGCGGGGATAGTGGCGCAGCAGATCCCCCACCGTCTCCATCCCAAAAGCCTTCGTCAACGCCGTGGCAGTCCGATCCCCTAACTCCTTCTTGAGCGGGGTTTCCAGCGTGGACATGTCCCCATTCTGCCAACTACGAGGGCTCGGATTAGCCTTTTAGCAGCGTGGGGCGGTAATCTTCCGCTCTTAGCCGTACTGGAATTTCACCGTACCTGAATTTAAAGGAGCCATCGTGGCATCAAACTGCGACATCTGTGGCAAGGGCCCGAGCTTTGGCAACAACGTCTCACACTCAATGCGTAAGACCCGCCGTCGCTGGAACCCAAATATCCAACGCGTCCGTACCTTGGTCGCTGGAGCTACCAAGCGTCAGAACGTCTGTTCATCTTGCCTCAAGGCTGGAAAGGTAGTCCGCTAACTCCCTCTTCTTTAGAGTAAGCGCGTGACCCCTGCTCCAATCCCTCAGATCTACGCCCATCGCGGGGCCTCTTTTGACCACCCCGAAATGTCGCGTGAGGCTTACCTTGCTGCCGTCGAGCAGGGAGCCGATGGATTTGAATGCGACCTCCGCCTGACCAAAGACTCGGTCCTCATTTGTTGGCACGACGCCACGATGAAGCGAGTTGCTGATTGTGACTTGGTGATCGCTGATTCAACGTATGAGGAGATCAACTCTGCCTACCCTGTTGTCACCCTCGTAGAACTTCTTGAGATCGCTCTAGAGCACGGCAAAGGTTTGGCGCTGGAGACAAAACATCCGGTTCCAACTCACGGCGCCGTTGAAAGAGAGCTGCTCAAGATATTAGACAGCTACCGAACTCGAATCGCTGAAGCCAAGATATTCGTTTCAATAATGTCCTTCTCGTGGTTCGCAATCGCTCGCCTGCGTCGTTCGCACTGGAACACCGTCTATTTAATTCCCTATCGCTGGTTCGCGCTCTTCAGCCCCGGCCACTCCATTGGACCAGCTGTGGCTGCAATTAAGAATCTGCGTCGAGCACGCCTTGGACATCGCAAAATATTTGTTTGGACTGCAAATACTCAAGAGCAGATTCTGCTCTGTAAAAGTAAAGGCATCGATGTGATGATGACCGATCGGCCTGCCTACGCGCGCGCTATTCTGGAAAGTGCGTAAAGCCTTTATGTACCGCTAGTTCGCCATTGATTCGAACACCTTTACCTAAGACCACTCGACCAATCTCAATCGCCTGCCGCGGAAATGGTAGATGTGGCGAGATCGTTGCGACAAAGACGTGATCTTCTCCCCCATGAAAATCGATAGCTTCGTCGGTGCGAATTTCAATTCCGACTCCCGATGCGCGTGCAATGTGGGCAAGTTCTGAAACAAGACCATCACTCACATCACACATCGCTGAAACTCCCGCGAGTGCAAAATCGCGAGCTGCGATGTAATCCACTATCGGTCGACGATGTGCGGCTGTGCGTTCATCGGTAATTCCCTGCTTCAAGAGTTCTAGTCCCGCAGCAGATTTGCCCGGTAGGTCGTTGATGATGACTAGGTCACCGACCTTAGCTCCGCTACGTAAAATTGGATCCTTCACTGAGCCATAAACGGCGATGGAGATCACCAAATCCTTTGCAGCAGTTAAATCTCCGCCCACAACGTGGACCCCGACCTTCGACGCCTCGTCCACTATCCCCCGCGCTAACTCTTGAATCTCGGAAACGCTAAAGCCAGCCGGGAGCGCGGCCGCAACTAATAAGTACTCGGGCTTGCCGCCCATCGCATAAATATCAGCGAGGTTTGCGGCGGTGATCTTGGCTCCGATTTCGAAGAGCGAGGACCACTCGCGCTTAAAGTGGATGCCTTCGACCGCAATATCCGTGGATAAGGCAACCTTGCCCTTGGGCTGCGCAATGACCGCGGCGTCATCTCCGATGCCTACCAAGACCGCGGGATTTGCAGCACCGGCGCCTTCAAAGATCGCCTGAACCGCGGCGATGAGCTCTGATTCACTTGCCATAGAAAATCGCGCTCCTGCCCACTCGGTTCTAGGAGTAGCCTAGAGCCCGAGCGGGTCAGCCCCGCCTAGCAGCGCAGCTAGAGGTCGTAAGTGAAGGAGTCCACATGTCTGTTCAGGTTTATATCTTGATTCAAACCGATGTCGGCAAGGCTTCCAGCGTTGCAAAAGCAATCTCCCAGATCGCGGGCGTAACGTTGGCTGAAGGCGTCACGGGTCCATATGACGTCATCATGCGAGCAGAGTCCCCCAGCATGGAGGAGCTCGGTCGCGGCGTACTCTCTAAGGTCCAGGCAGTTCCTGGCATCACCCGCACCCTCACCTGTCCGGTGACCACCTACTAAGGAATGGCTGCACCAAAACCTGTAATTCTCGCCATTCAAAATGACGAGACCGATGCCCCGCACTTAGTCGGATTTTGGTTGGAAGAAATTGGCTTTGAGATCAAGGTGCTCCGCGCCTTCGCCGGCGAGCCAGTTCCACTTACTGTTCCAGAGGGCGTAAGCGCCTTAATTCCACTCGGTGGACATATGAACGCCACTGAAGATCACCTTCATCCCTGGCTTGCCCCTGAACGAGCACTCCTAAAAGATGCCATCGATCGAGATTTCCCAATATTTGCAATCTGCTTAGGAACCCAACTTTTGGCAGTAGCTGGTGGCGGTCGCGTTGAAAAAGCAGATCTTGGCGAAGTTGGCGTCTATCAGATCAACCGGCTACAAGTTGCTGATCCGATCTTTAACTTCGAGAGTGCGCCAGCCGCACAGTGGCATGAAGACCAGGTAACAGTTCTCCCTGAAGGTGCAACGCTTCTTGCATCGAGCGAACGCTGTGCAAATCAGATCTACCGAATTGGTACAAAGACATATGGAGTGCAATTCCACCCTGAGATTGATTTAGGAGTCGTTAAGTGGTGGGAGGCCGAAGCCGATGACGCTTTCAAAGACTCAGGCAAAGCCACGATCCAACCCGAGATGTCGGCAGCTGAAGAAGAGTTAATTAAGACGTGGAAGCCCATCGTGCAAAGCTGGGGACTGGAAGTCCTCAAGGGAATTTAAATTGGCGCTCGTTATCTCTGTGGAAGATCCACTTACTCCAGATATAGAGGCTTTGCTTCAGGCGCATCTCGATTTCTGTCACGAGGTGACTCCTGCCGAACATTCATTTGCGTTGGACGTCGAAAAACTACGCGTTCCAGGAATTACCTTCTTTGCGGCCCGGGAGGATGGAGTCCTCTTAGGCGTGGGGGCGTTGAAAGAGCTAGGCGATGGCGCCGGCGAACTTAAGTCGATGCACACGGCACTAGCCGCTCGTGGCAAAGGCGTAGGCACCGCTATCGTCCAACAAATTTTGGTGCATGCGCGATCTATCAGATTGAGTCGAATCAACTTAGAAACGGGGAGTCATTCTCCCTATGAGCCAGCACGCAGACTCTACGCCTCACTGGGTTTTCATCCAGCTCCACCATTTGGCGATTACCTACCCAGTGACTTCAACACCTTTATGAGCATCTCGCTCTAATTATTGCGCTGTCATTCCGCCATCTGCTGAAACGATGGAGCCTGTCATGAACGACGATTCGTCGGAGGCTAAGAAGAGAACTAAATTAGCAATCTCGCGCGAAGTACCGGGACGACCAATAGGTTGGAAAGAATCTATCGTCTTGTAAACATGGTCTAAACCGCCAAGCATCTTGGCGTGGGCGTGATTAATGGGGGTATCCACCCAGCCGGGACAGATCGCGTTACAGCGAATCCCCTGCTTGGCGTAGTCCAAAGCGATTCCGCGGGTGAACATCACTATCGCTCCCTTTGAAGCGGAGTAGACGCTTAAATAAGGCTCTGAAACCAGGCCATTAACGCTCGACATATTAACGATAGATCCGCTCCCCTTCTTCAGCATGTGGGGAATCGCGGCGCGGGTTAAATACATCGCACCTTTTACATTTACATTCAGAGTGCGATCAATCGTCTCGTTACTTACCTCGTGGAAGACGCCAGGGAGATTTACGCCGGCGTTGTTGACCAAGATATCGACGCTTCCAAAATCAATGGCAGTTTTTTCGACAAGATCCGTACATGCTGCAGAGTCCGCTATATCGATTGCCGCCCAGGTTGCGTGGCCTTCAGTGTCAATGATCGAGTCTGCGGTGGCTTTAGCCGCGCTCTCATTGATATCGGCACAGACAACTGTTGCACCCTCTTCAGCCAACCGAATTGCGCTAGCTTGACCGATTCCTGAACCTGCACCCGTAACTATCGCGACTAAACCTGCGACTCTTCCTGCCATTGAACGAGCTCCTTAAAAAGATGGGAAAAGAAATTCACCCGCCAACCTTTCGGTCAACGGGTGAATTCTACTTACTGCATGCTTTTACTGATCGATAGTACGGATTGGTCCCTTGAAGTGATTCTTAGCTCCAGCGAACCACCAGATGAGCGCGCCACCGAGAATTACAATCACGGCAACCGGTGTGTAGTTGAAACTGACGAGCGAGAATCCCTTACGGAACGGAATTGCCGCAGGGGTAGCAGGAAGAATGAAGTAGATCGAAACGATAGCTACTTCAAGGACGGCGAGAGGTGCAATCCACTTCCAATGCTTGCCCAAGTTCCACTCACCTTGAACAAACTTATCTCCCATACGCCAGCGGAGATAAATTGGAATGGCGAACGCGGTGAAGAGCCCGATTACCGTAATGGAAGTAACGGCAAAGAACGCAACTGGATAACCAGGAACACCCTTTGGAGCGTAAAGAGCTGGCAAGGTGATAACCAGCGCTGCTGTAGCGAGTCCGATGGCTGCATTCGACGGATTTCTATTTCCATCAAGCTTGGAGAACCAAGCGCTTCCTGGGACCGCGCGGTCGCGAGAGAACGCGAAGAGCATGCGTGAACCAGCGGTAACGCAAGACATTCCACAGAGGAACTGGCCAACACAGCTGATGATGAAGACCAGCTTCGCCCAGATTCCAAGACCGAGGACAGTAACAATCACTGCTCCAGAGGAGCCGCCGCCCTTTGTGATTGCATCTGCTTGTGGCCCAACGATTGAGAAGAGCATGGCAAGCAACATGATCCAACCGGCAACACCTGAGTAAACGATCGACTTCCAGATTCCCTTTGCAGCCTCTGTTGAAGCACCGCCTGTCTCTTCTGAAACGTGAGCCGAGGCATCAAAACCGGTAAGGGTGTACTGAGAGAGCAAGAAACCTAGTGGGAAGATGTACCACCAGAACTTGCCGTTGCCGGTTCCAAATCCGCCGTTATTGATGTGATGGGTGAAGACCCATGAAGCGCTCGCATGGTGCGTTGGGTAGAAGATGAAGATCAAAATGATCGTGGCAACACCAACAACGTGCCACCAAACATTTACTCCCTGGAATTGATGAATCAATTTTGCCCCATAGACATTGATCAGCACGTGAAGAAGCAAAATGATGACGAACATCAAGAAAGTTTGCTTGAGGTTTGTAGGATTAAACCACTTCCAATATTGAGCTGCAGCATTCTGAGCGAAGAGTGCAAGACCAAAGTCTACGCCGGCGGTGACAGCTACTAGACCCATCAGGTTAAGCCAGCCAGTGATCCATCCGTGGATTGGCTTTCCCAGCTTGAGGGACCAGTAATAAATTCCACCGGCAGTTGGCATCGCTGAGACCAACTCAGCCATGGAAAGCCCCACCAGAGTGACGAAGGTAGCTACTAGAGGCCAGCCGATTGCGATAGCAACTGGGCCACCGTTATTCCAAGCTTGACCGAAGGTTGTGAAGCAACCGGAAAGAATTGAGATGATTGAGAAGGAGATTGCAAAGTTATTGAAGCCCGACCATTTGCGGTCAAACTCCTGTTTATATCCAAGTTCCGCTAATTTTTTCGCATCTGCATCATGAGTACTGCTCATATATGTGCGTCCCATCCGTTAGTCGGTGATCCGATTTCCGAGGGGTGCCAGGGGATGCGCCTTCCGCGGATTGAGGGTAAGTGTGCCTTGTCACTTTGCCTTTTGGAAGGGAACTCGGCGCATTTTCTCAGAGTTTTTTATATCTGTCGCCACGAACCATCTTCTATTGTGCGCCCCCTGCCCCGCTAGTAACCTGACTCTCTTCAGCCACTCGAACCTACGTGTTCGATCTATCGGAGGTATTTGTGTCTCTCTCCTTGGAGCAGTTAAAGGAAGATGTAGCTAGCGGAAAGATCGACACAGTAGTTGTCGGCGCAACGGATATGCAGGGACGATTACAGGGAAAGCGGATTCATGCACCCTTCTTTATCGCCGACACCATTAAGAATGGCACCGAGGGATGTAACTACCTACTTGCCGTAGATATAGATATGAATACCGTGCAGGGTTACGACGTTTCATCGTGGGACACCGGATATGCCGATATGGGTATGGCGCCAGATTTCGAAACGCTCCGCTACCTCCCTTGGCACGATGGTACTGCGATGGTGGTTGCAGATTTCGTGGATCACCACAAACATGACATATCGGTCTCTCCACGCTCCATTTTGAAGAGACAACTGGCACGATTGGATGCGGCGGGGATGCTTGCTCTCTGCGGCACCGAGCTCGAATTTATTGTCTTTCAAGATACCTATGAGCAGGCTTGGGATAAGGGCTACAAGGACCTCACCCCCGCCAACCAATACAACGTCGATTACTCACTCATTGGTACATCGCGAGTAGAGAAGTTGCTCCGCGCAATCCGACTCAATATGGATGGCGCTGGATTGATTGTCGAGTCCGCTAAGGGCGAGTGCAACTTCGGTCAGCACGAGATCGCATTTCGATACGAAGAGGCGTTGCGTACCTGCGACAACCACTCCATCTACAAGATGGGCGCTAAAGAGATTGCATCGCAACAGGGTTGCTCCCTCACCTTCATGGCGAAGTTCAATGAGCGCGAAGGCAGTTCGTGCCACATCCACCTTTCTTTCCGAGGCAAAGATGATTCCGCGGTCTTGGCTGGAGATGCAGGTGATGGACTATCAACGATGGGTCGCCACTACCTGGCGGGAATCCAAGCGCACATGCGCGAGCTCACCCTCCTCTTCGCTCCCAACATCAACTCTTACAAGCGATACCAATACGGGACATTCGCCCCAACTGCCCTTAAGTGGGGACGCGATAACCGCACCTGCGCGCTGCGCCTCGTTGGTCAGGGGCATTCACTGCGCATCGAAAATCGCGTACCGGGCGGAGATGCCAATCCATATCTCGCAGTTGCCGGAATGGTCGCTGCCGGACTCGACGGAATTGAAAGTGAGCTCGTTCTAGAACCCGCCTTTGAGGGCAATGCCTATGCGCTCGAGACATCGCGGGTTCCTACCTCGCTCCACGAAGCGCGCGATCTTTGGGCCAACAGCGAATGGGTCAAGAAGACCTTCGGTGAAGATGTCCAGAAGCACTACACCCATATGGCAGATACCGAAATTGATGCCTTCAGCCGCGCAGTCACCGACTGGGAGCGCTTTCGCAACTTCGAACGTATGTAAGGTAACTTCTCACTATGAGCATCTATACAGTCATTAACCCTGCCAGCGCGCTTCCTGTAGCCGAGGTCGTACTCGCCGATCTAGAAGATACCGATCTGGTCATCGAGCGTGCACACAAGGCATTCGATAGTTGGCGCAAGGTCAATCCGGGCGATCGCGCTAAGTTATTGCGCAAC
>Ga0208110_1000079_pt1 | contig 16875 bp, 14 predicted proteins | sample CryBogCBH13Jun08_FD_185507 | JGI IMG/M metagenome (GOLD analysis project Ga0208110, IMG submission 185507) | Freshwater microbial communities from Crystal Bog, Wisconsin, USA - CBH13Jun08 (SPAdes) | ecosystem: Environmental > Aquatic > Freshwater > Lake | place: Crystal Bog, Wisconsin, USA...
CACCAATTCCTTTAATAAGTCGTTTTTGAGCCAATTCTTCCGTATCATTTTCAATACGAATTAATTCAACTTCTATTTCATAAAGATAAGGATATGATGATAAATCTTGGTCAGTAAATTTTCTTTGCCATTTGAAGTCACCTTTTGTATCTCTAGCGGTTGATCGGACAATTGATAAATCATATCGCAATCCTTCATCTTCAAAAGACCAACGATGAATCATACGGAATGCTTTCTTTTGCTGAGGCCATTTAGCAAATAATTCTTGGATACGTACTTCTGAATTTGCCATAAGAATTTCTCGGCGTGTCTTAATTCGAACATCATAATCATCCAAATCAACTTGAGAATTGGATGAAGATCTATCTTTAATCATAGCAACAAATGGTTTTCCAGCCAATGTATCATCACGACAATATTGTTGAATAACTCCAAGACTTTGGATTGTAAAACGAACATGTTCGGGAGTTGAAATAGTTAAACGATCTTCTTGTGAAAGTTCCCGTAATCCTTTTGATTTTAAACGTTGTGCTACTTGGAAAAATGTGGTTGCATCCACTGTTCCTTTTGAACCAAATGTACTTTCCAATTCACGATCGGGATGAAGAATCCAATCATTAATTTGTTTTTTAATACTTTCAGCCTCAGCCTTATATAGTTCCATTGTCTATTCCTATAAATACAAATAGACAATGCTTTAATCGGTATTTAAGAAAATAATAGATAAAAAAGAATATCAATTTTGTAAATTATTTGTAAATTCATTATGAATGTGTCGTAAAGCATGTACTTTACCAAGTAAAATTTGATAATCTTCTTTTTTTGGTTTAATATTATCAATAGGTAAAGTAAGATTATTTTTTTCAAGTGTATTTTTCATATCTTTGATAGTTCCTTCTTCTAAAGGCCAAAAACAAGTATAATTATTATTTTCAAGATCCATTAACCAATTTACAAAATAATTTCTTGCTTCTTCTTCATTTTTATGAATATATACACTACGAGATCCAAGAGATACTAAATAAATAGGTTGATCTTTTGTCCAAGTGCGTATATCGGAAGGATACCAAAATATTTTTTTATGAATTTCATCTACTTCAGCAAATTGGAATCCTAGAACATAACATAATGCTTTATTAAGTTCTGGAGTATGTTGATTTGGAGATATAGCACTCGATTCTTGCTGTTCTAATTGCTCAATCGCTTTCTTACGTTGTCCATTATATGTCCATTGACGTCCTTTTAATTCATTTTCAAAACGTTCATGGAGTGTTACAATGGTCTCCCGTAGAATTGTTTTTCGAATTAAAAAATTACCTGCTCTAAATTCACTATGAGTATGCCATAAATATAATGAAACTGGGCCAGGGGGATCAAGAGGAACAATACCTACTTTACCGGGGCCTACACATGGTAACTCTTCATTTTCATTTGTATCTGAAATTAATTTTATAGAAATTGGAAGAATACTAATATCTTTATTTGGATTTATATTCATAATTTGAATAACTTTAGAAATCATTCTTACCTTATTATATAACATGTTAAGTGTTTAAATATTATTATATATATTAATAAGTTCTTGTGCTTTTTTTTCTTCTTCTTCACGATTTTCAAAATTCTTTCTATTATTTTTACAAAATTCTAGAAAATTTTCCATTAATTTAAATACATCATTTGAAATTTTTAATATATCAAAAAAAATACCATTAGAATTTTCAGTATAAATAGAATTATTATTTTTTAGTATTCTAAAAAGTTCTTCTTGTTCTGTTTTATTTAACATTTTTATATCATCTAAAAAATGTTTTCTTTTTTCATACTCTTTAATTTCTATATCATTATAACTACTCATTATCTAGAATAATGTTATCATCTTCTTCAGATTGACTTTCCGCATCTTTAGAAGATGATTTTTCTATGAAAACTCCAACACTTAATATATTATCATCATTTACTTGGAATCTTGTTTTTTTAATTTCTACTTTAATACTATCACCAACAAGAATTGAATCAAATTGTTCATTACCAATATGAAGATCACGTGGAATAATTATACGAATAGCATTTTTATAATTACAATAGACACCCATTTTGTTTTTACTAATAACTTCTCCTTCAACAACAATTCCATCTGGTGGATTAATTACATTTCCTTGAAATTGAACATAAAATATATAATCTCCAACAAAACGCCCAGATGATGATTTACCCATAGATCTTGATAGTAACTTCAAACTATTTTGAATAATAAATCCATTTCGAGAACATTTATTTTCAAGTTTATCTTTGAGTTTTTGTATTAAAAGATCATTAATCGATGTAATTTCTTTACTAAAATCATTTGGAGATAAAGATACCTGTTCTTCAAAAATGACTGTATGTTCCATTCTATATTTTTATATAAATTTTATTTATTCAATTTTCTTGGATTTTGGTATATGTTTTGTTTTATAAGCAGATATTGGCCTATAAAACCACCGTAAAGATTTAACTTTTTTAATATCCATCCACCGTAAAACAATTTCAATTAGAGCACAATACACATTAGCACTTTCTATTTTTCTCTTTCCTCCTTTTAAAGCAAGATTTTCATTATTTAAATCAAAATCAGTTCCTATTGTTTCTTTAAGAATTCTTCCTAATTCAAATAATATTTCTGCTTTATCTTTAATAGCAGATACTCCTCTACAATCTCTTCCTACACCAGGATTTTTTCCTACTTTTTCAGGATTTGCTGTTTTTAACGTTAATATTTTTGTTTTGTAAGTTAAAAAACCATATATTTTTCCAGTAGTTTCAATATTTGCTGGTGGTAATTCATTATAAATATCTTTAGTATCTTTATTTAAAATTTCATTTAATGCTGGATTTGTCAGTTTTCCATTTTTATAATAATTAATTTTATAAGGCTCTTCCATACTAATTCCTCTAAAATATTCTCCATTTCGTATAATTTGTTCTCTACCAATAGTATTTATAATTTCATCTTGACTTTTTACTAAATTTAGTTGATCTTGAATATTTAAAAAATTATCCCATACAAATTCTAATAATACTTGTCCTAGGATTTTTTTATATTCAATATTTTCCTTCATTGTATCATATAACCATATAACCATCTTTATTCTTTTACTAAATTCATCTACTAAAGATTCATCTTTAAATTTATCATTTAAACTTACTCTAACTAATTGTGGAATTGTAGTTACATTAGGTGTATGAATTATAATAGAATAAAATGATGTAAATGATTTCCAAAATTTCTGAATAATTGATTGTGTTTCTGTAGCATCGATAGGTGCTTCAACAACTTCTTCTTTTAGTATTACATTAATTTTAGATGGAATATATTCATCTTTTTTTGAAGGATAATCTACAAAACGTAATGATAAAGGTATGCTATCATCTTCTAATTTTATAGGTTGAAATAAATAATATCCATTTCTATATGTTAAATATCCTTCTTTATTATTTACAATCAAACGAAATGATCTATTATTTACAATATCATTTAATGTACTAAATAATGCCTCTTTTGGAATAGTAGGAAAATATTTATAAATATTTATCAATTCAATCATATCATTTGTTTGAAATATTTTTTTTATTGTTTGTTTAATTTCACTCTCTCTAAATCTAGCAGTATAATCATCATATGTAATTGTCTCTGTATCATCTAAATTAATTTTATCTTTTAAATCTGGTACACATACAAAAGAACATTCCATATAATCACATAAACTTGTATAATCTTTATCATTTACATTCAGTAGTATTCCTTTTGGAGGATATCTTTGAGCATTAATATGAACTTCTCCATCTAATGTACTTATCACATTTCCTAAATAATTTAAATTACAATCTAAAGCAAATTTTTTAATAACTCTATTTACTTTACTAATAGGAATACCTTTTATCATTCCTATACGATACATATAAAGATCAGCAGTTTCTTTTTCTTTACTTAATGTATTAACTAATAAATATACACTACAATTTCGTTTTTCTTTTGGTATCTTTGGATGTATATGACTACATGTTCTTATACCACGTCCTAAAACTTGCTCCATCTTATTTAAATGGAACCAACTATCAAATACATAAATTTCTCTAATAAATTTTAAATCAATACCTTCAGATGCTACTTGAGAACCTATTACAATTTTAATATCACGACCATCATAATTATTAAATGATCTTTCTGCTATAACTGCTTCATTATTATTTGGAGATATATCTTTTTTTCCTGTTAATAATATATATTTTGCTGCAATAAATTCATGATCTTTTCCATTATGTTTTTTTTCTCTAGATTCACATAAAGCACATTGTCTTCCATCAGATACTTGTATTCCATCATATAACATTGTTCTATCTTTTCCCCAAGGAGTATATCCATTTGCTTCCAAAGCAAGAGCAATAGGTAATGCTCCAGATTTAATAAAACGACTATAAATAAATAATACTCCTTCTGCTTTTCGTATTTGCTTTAATATAAAAGCAGTTTTTGGAGAATAATCTACTAAATTTTCTTGTAATAACCATGTAGGAGGTCCTATTCGTGATGTATAACGTTTTAAACCTTTAATAGAATTACTTTCATCATCAAATACTTTACTAAAACCAGTATCTCGTATTCTATCTTCCAATTCTGAATCATCATCTAATGTTGGATAAATCCAATTACCAGATTGTATTAATGTATCAATTGAAGTTACTCCTAAACCATAATTATCAATAGAAGATTTTATAATTTGTTCAAAAGTGTTATATGATTTACTGCCATATTGAACTGGAACTAAAGGAAGTGCTCTTAATCCATTTTCAATATTTTCATTTAATTCAATATTCTGATTATTTGGATCTTTTGTAGGCCAATCTTCGATTCGTAAAACATTTTCTGGAGGATTTAATCGAATAGGAAATGATTTAGGAGATTCTCCTCTCATATAACTTACATATCTTCCAATAACTCTTCCTAGTTTTTCAGCAGAAGCAGTTCCTTTTATAAAATTTCCATTATTATCAAATATATCTTGTGGTCGTAATATTACTTTTTTATCATTAATAAGAAGTAAATTTAATAAAAATAATATCTCTATATATGAATTATACATAGGAGTAGCAGTTAAAAGAACTAATTTCATTTGATTACTTTGTTCTAACACTTGTGTTAATGATTGAGTAAGTTTTTTTCCTTGTGTAGAATCATTCAATTCAATAGCTCCTCCAGGAGAATCAAAATTATCTTCATTTTTATCTCCTCCAGGAATATCTCGTAAATTATGAGCCTCATCAATTATCATTAAACGATTATTAAATTCTTTTTGTAATAATATTTTAATTTCATCTTCACGTCGTTCAATATCTTTTATATATGAAACACGTGATTTAATACTTTCTATATAAGATGCCAATTGAATATATCCCATTAAAATATAACGACTATCAATGAATACTTTTACTTTTCTTTCAATTACTTTTTTATCTTTTTCAAATTGTGTTCCCGTTAATTCTAAATATAAATTTCCAGTACATCCATTATGACTATTAGGAATATCATTATCATCTGATATTGTTACATTATTAATATCAAAAATAGTTCTTTTGAAATTTGGTTGAATATTAGGAGGAGCAATAATATATACTTTTTTTCTAGGAAATTTATTTAGAAATGCTTCAGCAATAGAAATTGCAGCACACGTTTTTCCAACCCCTACACCATGATATAATAATGCGGAATAATATGGTGTTTTACCAGATAAAAAGTTTGTAACAAATCGTTGAACAGGACTTACTTCAAAATCTACATTACCATTACATGTAGTCAATTGATTTATATTTACTATTTTATTCTCAGCAAATTCTCGTTTATGAAAAAGTTTTACTAAAAAATTGTTATCCTCAATATCAGGATATACGCCATATTTATCATAATTAATATTTTGTTCTTGACTTTCTTGACCTTCTTGCCCTTCTTGACTTTCCGATGGAAATAATCCAGCAAGTGTCATTTTAGATAATAAAATATCTCTTTCATCAGAACTACTAGATTTATTATAAAGTTCTATTAATTCTTCATTTGTTCTTCCACTTGCCATCTATCTATATTTAATATAATATTACACCGTAAATACACATATATAATTTCATTTAGATTGTTCTTAAAGGGCAATAATTACGTAATAAACTACTTGCACGTAGCAATACTTCTTTTTTTTCAATATTTTCAGGTCTAATTTTTTCTAAACAATCTTCTAATGAAAACCATCCTAAATCTCCAATTTCTCGTATCATATGAACATTATTAACATCATAATTTAATTCTTTATCAGAATTATATAAAAAAATATAATATTTATGACAATAATGAATATGATTTGATCCAAAAAAAGTTTCACTAATTGGTTCTAAATTGCGAATATATAAAACATCTTTCTCAGATATTCCAGTTTCTTCGTATAATTCTCGTAAAGCACATTGTAAATCAGATTCACGAATATCACGACGACCTTTTGGAAATCCCCATTCTGGTGTATTCCAAACACATTTTACATCATCAATTAAAGATTTAAAATCTGGTTTTAAAATTTCAAATTTTACTCTCGCATTTTCTTTATCAATCTTATAATTTGCGGATTGATCTCTTGGAATACCCCATAATGCTAACCATAAAGAATCAAAATCTTGTGTAAGGATTTTATTATGTTCTTCTTTGGTCATTATTGAAATATGATATTTAATATAATCTAAATCATTTATTTTATATTTTCCTCTCATAATTTCAATAAATCCTAAACTATCTCTTCTTTGTATCATTAGATATTTAATTTGTTTTTGATACATTTCAAAACCGGATACTGAATTATCATTTTTAAGAAGTTCTGATGCTTGATTAAAATCTTTTGGCATATTAATAATAATACATCCAAAACTTGTTACTGGGGCGACACAGTTTTTAACATAATGACCATATCCATTACAATTAGAACAAAATATTTTTTTTTGTGTTTTCATTTTTACTATATAAATGACGAATCTTTTGTTTAGATATCTTGTGTGTAAATATTATAATAATAAAATACATAGTATAAGTAAGAAATATGCGTCTCTTACCTGAAGTATGGGGTCCATTCTTTTGGGGAATGATACATATTACAGCATTAGCATATCCTAAATCTCCAACATATGGAGATAAAAAGGCGGCAAAAGATTTTTTTGAAGCACTTCCTTTTCTTCTACCATGCCCTATATGTAAAGAACATTTAAAAAAACATTTAGCAAAGTTCCCGATATCTCCACATTTAGATCGTAAAGATGATTTATTTAAATGGACTGTTATGCTACATAATGAAGTGAATAAATCATTAAATAAGCCTACATTTACAGAATTAGAAGCAATATTATATATTAAACGTTTGGGAGAAAGAGATTCATCTCCGATCATTGGTAAAGATATGTTGGATGAAATTGATATGCGTTCAATGGTAAAAGGAGGATTTTATGGAGGTGCTCTTGTATTTACACTAGGTTTATCAATCTATTATTTTGCCAAATAATAATAGATGACTAGATATTTAGATAAAGAAGAATTATTTGAAGGAGTTCAATTTCCATCTTCAACAAAATCTTTAAAAAAAGATGTAAAAAAAATTGTTGTGAAAGCGAAACTAAGCAATGAAGAAATGGAAGCTTTAGAAGGTTCTTATTGTTCCGAGAAAGATGCTGATAAAATTTACGATGAAGATGTTGATATATATGTTGAATTAGCAGATGGAAAAGAAGAGTTATTAGCAAAGTTTCGTAAAAACGTAATTCCGAGAGATATTATTGAAACAGGATGGGAAGCATTTTATGAAACAGCAGCAACTTCAAGAAATCGTGGTGCAGCCGCTGGTCCTATTGCAAAATCGGGTATTTACTGGAAGAAACGAAAACCAGTAGAAATTAAAGGATGGTCAACACGATATATGCAAGATGGTAAATTATCAAAAATGCGGGTTAATAATTTAGTGTTTAGTAGTGTTTTAGGATATTTTGAAGAAACACCTTTTATGAAACTTCCTTGTAGATTAACATCATATACACAGCGTTATTTTGAAAATTATAGAAAAGGAATACCATTTATTCAAGAATTAAATAAATGTTTTAAAACTCTTACACCTACAGAATATAATAAACAATTAACAAGAGCAAAAAAACAACCATCATTTCGCATTGATGATACAGCATTTTCATCAGTAACAATAAATCGTAATTTCAGAACAGCTCTTCATATGGATGCTGGAGATTTTAAAGAAGGATTTGGAAATTTATCAGTAATTGAACGAGGAAAATATTCTGGAGGAGCAACAATCTTTCCAAGATATAAAATTGGATTTAATGTACGAACTGGAGATTATCTAGCAATGAATGTTCATGAATTTCATTGTAATACAGAAATGACAGAGTCAAAAGAACAAAAGGAATTTAATAATAGTCTTCCAAAAATTCATTTTGAAGATCCATCTACGGGAGCATTAGGAGGTGAAAAGAAATTCACTCGTATATCATTTGTATGTTATCTACGTGAAGGATTGATAGACTGTAAAGCAAATGAAGCAAAAGAATATTATAAAAAAATTAAGTTTGATACAAGAAAAGGAAATCTAAAAAAATATAATAAAAATAATAAAACAAAGAAAATTACTAAGAAATAATAGATGGATATTGTATCATTAACAAAACGAGCAGCATTAGGAATACTTCTATTATCAATGTTTGCTTTTATAATATTCTTATTATTGGTGATTATAAATTATACTGTAGCACCTATACCAATAATATCATGGTTTTCAACACCAGTATCTACAGGAAGCCAAGTTTCAATAACAACACCGACGATTGTAAATCAAACATTATATTCCAAAACAGTTTGCCCTAATGATACTATTTTAGATTTTGATACAATGCCAGAGTTATTATTTAGTAATTTTACATTATCATTTGATTGTTATATTAATGGTCAGTATAAATCAACAGATGTTCCTCGTGTATTATTTTATTTTGGATCATCACCAGTAAATATTACAAAAAATAATGATTTGAAAGAATATAAAACTGAATATACAAATAATAAAGATAGTGTTCCTTTTATAATGGACAATACAGAAACTGATATTTTAAATGTATTTACAAATACTAATTTTATAATATATTTAGATCCTGTAAAAAATGATTTACGAGTTGGTGTAATTACAAAAGATTCAGCAAATAAGGAATATTTAGAATTATTATCACCAATTGAAAATGTTCCAATAAATCAAACATTTCAAATTACAATGATTTTAACAGATACATTTGTAGAATTATATAAAGATAAAAAATTAGTACAAACATATAAAATACGTTCAAATTTAGATAAAAGTAGAATATCAGCAACAAGTTCAATAGTATCTCCAATACAATTTATTGGCAATACAGTTCAAGTAGCAAATATTCAATATTTTAATGCTCCAATAAGCAGTAGTCAAGTAAGAACATTAACAAATACCCCACTACAATCTTTATTATTTAATACATAATAGATGGAATTAGAAATTCTAGTTTTTGGATTATTAATAGTAATAATTATAATATTTTTAGTATTAGCATTTATTCCTATACCATTTACTTCAATAAATACACAAATAGAAGGTCCATATGATATATCAAAAAAAAATAATATATTTGATTCACAAACATTTCAAACAAATTCATCCGCAACATTTCAAGGATTTTTTTATATTGACGCACTTCAAAAAACAGGTATAACTACACCATGTTCATCTGATGCTACGGATCCTTCATTACCAGAATGTAATACTGGAAGATATGCTTTATGTTCATGTAATACTACAGATTGTTCTCCATGTGATCATATAGGATATGTTCCATTAATAAACTTAAATAATGTAGTTATTTTAGAAATATTAGGATCTCCCGATTCAAGTCGTCAAAATAAAGCGGGAATACAACTCACGATGAAAACACAATCATCCGCATTAATTGAAGATGCTTCTCAACATACTGTAAATCCTTCATTACATCCAGTAGTAAGTCAATTATATATTGAAACATTTGTGTTACCTCCTATTCCATATCAAAAATGGATTATGATAACAATATCTCGTGAAGGAAGAAGATTTGATATTTATTATAATGATACATTAGTATTATCGAAAACTACATCTACAAATATTTATAGAGAAATTACAAATACAAATATATCGGTTGGTAATACTGTAATATCAGGATCAAGTGGTTTTTTTAGTTTATATACAACAATACAAAGTGCTACTAATATAGCATCACAATATAATTCATTTATAAATACACGTGGAACACCATTATTTAATAGTCCTCCTCCGACATTAATGAATCTACCAAATTCATTAGATCGTTTGCCATCATCAATCGGTGTTCCAAATATTCCATCAATATGTTCTTCTGGAAATTGTATAAATAATCCAACAAGCCCTCCAGCAAAACCATATTATGAATGGTCTTCTTCATACGCATAATTCCTTAATTTAAATAAGAAGAATGGACGTAATTCAACAAAATACATCTAGAGGTTTTATATCTAGAAGATTTGGATTAAATATATTATTATATGTATTTACTCTTACATTTGTTGGAATATTTATATATTTTATTTATAAATTTATTTACGGAGGTTCTTCAGTATCAACAAACATAATATTATCAAATCAAGTTGTAGCAAGTGACTTAACAAATTATAAATATAATGTAGCAATACCAAGTATTTATGATGGAGGAGAATTTACTATAAATTTATGGATTTATATTTCTGGTTTTAATTATCGTCAAGGCCAACGTAAGCATTTAGTAGAAATAGGAGGATCAAATTTTTCTACTATAGTAATTGCGTTAGGAGCATCAAAGCCAACATTATTAACACGAGTTCATACCCAAGATTCAAATGATAGTTTATCGGGTCATGATTATGGTATAACAGATTGTTCTGGTGGAGATCCATCAAATTGTTCTGGTGGAAAAATGAATGGTTTCCAGCGAATAACGGATACAAATTTATTGAATACAATGAAGAATAATAGTTTAACAAAAACTGATATATCAAACTTTTTTAAACCAATGCAAGTGGATGAAAATAGTTTGATAACTTCAGAATCAGTTTGTGATGTGAAAGAACTTCCTTTACAAAAATGGGTTAATATTTGTGCTGTAATGAATTCTCATACATTAGATATATATTTAGATGGAAAACTAGTTAAAACATGTGTATATAAGAGTTATTTTAAAGTCGATACTTCCGGAGCAACATTATCATATTTAGCAGGATCTTCTCAAGTTGGATTTGATGGTTATTTTTCTAGACTACAAGTATTTAATTCATCTCAAAATCCTGATGATATTTATAAAACGTATTTAGCAGGACCATCCGGAAATAGTGCTGCTACAAATCCTATTTCATTCTTACAGTCTGTATTTACAGGATAAAAATATATAAGAACAAATAGTAATATAATGGATTCTGTAAATTATCCTGGAGAGATAGGTTTGGGATTAGGAGCAATTTTATTATCAGGTTGTGCTTTTTTTATAATTCAATCAGTATTATCAGTATCAACAACAGTTCAAAATCGCTATGTTGAGTTATTACCATATACGGTTTCATCAGAAGATAAACAAATAACTTTACAACAAGATACTACAAAATTTTCAGATGCAAAACCAATTCTACCATCAGAAAATGAAAAAACGGGTATTGAATTTTCATATTCATTTTATTTGGTTGTAAATGAATCTACATTTGATGGTTCTGATGTTCTTCATAATGTATTTTATAAAGGTTATAATAATAGACAATGGCCATTATTAGCTCCCGGTGTATATATTAAAGGTGATACAAATACAATGAGAATTATTTTTAGTAGTTTTTCAAACGCCTATAATTATGTAGATGTTGAAAATATTCCTGTAAATAAATGGTATCATGTAGTATTGAATTTTCAAAATTTATTTTTAGAAGTTCATATTAATGGAAAATTAACAAAAAAATTATCATTTGAAGATTCACTTCCTTATATAAATTATGGAAATATAACAATATTTAGTAATAATTTAATTTCAGTAAAAAGACCTCCTAGTGGTACATTAATATTTTCGGATGTGTGTGCGACTGGTAAATTATCGAATTTAGTTTATACCCGGTATGCGTTATCATATAATGAGATTCAAGGTTTATATAAAAAAGGACCTTCATCTACAATTAAATCTTCAGCAACTACTGAAACTCCTCCATATTTTGCTGATTCTTGGTATTCTTCTCAAACATAGTATAATCAGATGACAATACAAATATTGATGCGAGCCATTTTAAGGAGAACCATCTGATCTATAATCAGATGACAGGTGGTGGTTTATTGACCTTAGTTGCTTACGGGCAACAAAATGTTATTTTGAGTGGAAATCCTCAAATGACATATTTTTACAAAGCATTTCGTCGTTATTCACATTTTTCTATGGAGAATGTAACAACGGCTCTTGAAGGTCCATCAGAATTACAATATGATCAATCAATACGATTACGTGTAAAGATTGAGCGTATTGGAGATTTGGTATCTGATATGTATTTTTCATTTCAAATTCCAGATATTTATAGTAAATTTATTACACCAACACCACCAATATCTGTTCAAAATGAATTTCAATGGTCACGATATTTAGGAGCAGCCATTATTCAGAATGTTGGTTTTTATGTTGGAGGACAAAAGATACAAGAATTTGATGGAACATATATTATGAGTCGTGCTTTATTAGATTATGATAAAGATAAACTTCAAAAATGGAAAAATTTAGTAGGAGATATTCCAGAATTAGTAGATCCAGCAAATGGAACTTATGCGGGTGGATTATTAAATCAAGGATATCCCAATGTTATTAATAATACTTCTACTACACAAGCACAATTTAATCGTCCATCTATATTTGGAAGAACAATTCACGTACCTCTTCCTTTTTGGTTTACTGAAAATACGTCACAAAGCCTACCATTAGTAGCATTACAATATCATGATTGTGAGATTCAAATTACATTAAATCCTATTAATACTTTATATTCAATATTGGATGCTTCTGGATTTCGTGTTGCTCCAGGATATAGAGTATTTTCTGATATTAGTGGTATATATAATAATATTCCAAATTACATAAATATTCCAGATTTAACTTCAGTAACTATGAATAATTTTTTAGTAGATTGGAGTTATACAAAACCAAATTTTAATAATTGGTCTCTAAATCCTGTAATTCAAACTACATATATTTATTTAACAGATAATGATAGAAAAGTCTTTTCATCATCTCCTTTATCATATTTATATCAAGAAGTACAACAATTTCCATTTTTAGGATTATATAATAGACAACTTCTTGATATAGAATGTCATAATCCAGTATCAAGATTATTATTTTTAATGCGTAGATCAGATACTACATTTAGAAATGATTTTGGAAATTTAACAAATTGGTTTAATTATCCGAATCCACCATTTAATCCTACTCCATCGGCAACTACATATTATAAAAATTCATTTTCATCAGGTTTATTAATACCTCAAGGACAATTGGATACTATTCGAGCAATACGTGTATTGGCAGATGGAAATGAGATTCAACAACAAAAACCAGTAGATTTTTTTACTAGAATTACGCCATTTCGTTATTTAACTGGAGATTCTGAAGATTTAATTCCAGTATATTCTTTTGCTTTACATTCTCCTACTACACAACCAGCGGGATCAATTAATACGTCTCGTATTAAGAATTTTCAAGTTGAATTAGATGTATATCCTCTTCCTATAAATACGACATACACATATAATTTATATTTATATGTTGAAAGTATAAATTGGTTTGAAGTCTCATCGGGTATGGGAGGAAGACGTTATGCTGTATAAATAAAAAGAATTAAAGTAAATAGTATGAGTTTCTTGAATAGTATATCTGATTGGTTTAATAAAACAATTCTTCAAAATACATATAATCCTGTTGCTGATGAACTAAGTCAAATTTATCGTAATAATTTTAGTCAAAATTTAAATGCATTACAAACTACAGTAACAAATTTAGGAGGTGGTTTAGGAAATACTATTACATCAATTCCCGGAGTTGGACCCGCAACAAAAACTGCTTTATCTGCTCTACAAACAGAATCTCAAAATCTTTTATCACAGGCCAAATCGATGACACCCAATCAAATTGCTGCCGCAAATGATTCATTAAATCAAAAGTACCAAGATCTTCTTACACAAGCAAAACAAGAAGGAACCACACCTCCCAAATCAAATATAGAACAAGCAGAAGTATCAATAAGTTCTTTTTTTAGTAGTATTTTTTCTAATATATTATATATTTGTTTATTTGTATTTATACTAACACTTGCTTTTTTAGGTTCATCTTTAGCAGCAAATATAGCATATTCTAATGTAAAAACGAGAGCAACACCATATATATTATATTATATGGTATATGGATTTTTATTATTTCCTCTTTCTATTTTATTGGGTATAGGAAAATTTATGACAGGAACTCTTAAAATTTACGCTGTATTAGCACCTCTTCATAAGGGATGGTTTTCAAATCCAATATTAAATTTATTAATATTTCCTTTTGTATATCAATCTGATATAGTAGAATCTACATCTCAATTCTCTAGATCATCATTAGTAAATCCAATAAGTACCATGAATCAACCATTGGGGTCTGTTGATAGTGATATATTACAAGCTGCGCAGCAACAAATTCAACAAATTCAACAAATTCAACAAATTCAACAAATTCCACAATTATAGGTCTAAAAAAATGATGAGTAGTATAATAATAGAATGAAAAACAAAGAGAAACTAAAAGGAACAACAGAAAAAATAGAAGCAATAGATACAAAAACAACAGTTAAAGAAAAAGGTTTATCAACATTTCCATTTGTAAGTATTATAACACCAACATATAATCGTAAAAGATTTATTCCATATTTAATTGAGTGTTATAAAAATCAAATATATCCAAAAGAATATATGGAATGGATTATTTATGATGATGGATCAGAATCTGTAGAAGAATTATTTAAAAATCTTCCTTTTCCAAATGTACGATATATATATGAAATAGAAAAACAGAATATTGGTGTAAAACGAAATAGATTAAATAAAGAAGCAAAAGGAGAAATTATTATTGCGATGGATGATGATGATTATTATCCTCCAGAAAGAGTTCATCATGTTGTTGGAGCATTTAGATCAAGGCCAAAATATGAATTAGCGGGATCCTCTGAAGTATATATGTATTATACAGATATTCATGAAATATATAAACTAGGTCCATATTCATCAAACCATGCTACAAATGGAACGATGGCATGGAGAAAATCATATGCGATGAATCATACATATGATGAAAATGTAACCCATGCAGAAGAAAAATCATATCTTGAAAGTTATAAACATCCTATGATACAATTAGATCCATTTAAAACAATGTTAGTGATGAGTCATAGTGAAAATACATTTGATAAGAAAAAGATGAGAGAACAAGAAAATAATCCATTTGTGAAGAAATCACAATTAAAAATAAAAGATTTTATAAAAAATAAAATACTTCGTGAATTCTATAGTAATGCCTAAAACCAAAGTAATCTACTATAGGAGATGAATAATCAGTTACACCCATTATATGTTCTACATCAAACCTATGGAAATAGCCTTGATGATGACGAGACAAAAATATATACTCCGTATAATTCAATAAAAATTCCATTAAGAAGACATCAATATTCAGTAATAGATACAATGAATGATTATGAGAATAAAATGTTAAATGGGAAATCAATTGATAATAGTATTATGTATTCTAAATATGGAATTCTAGGGGATTCAGTGGGAGTTGGAAAGACATTTATGATTCTTGGACATATAGCAAGTATTAAACATAATCGTACAATGCTAGAATTTCCAACATTTAATCATAGTTCAACAAAAACATTATATAGTTTAGAAAAACAAGAATATAAGGACATTTCAAATGCTGGATGTTTAGTAATAGTTCCTCATACATTATTCCGTCAATGGAGCGACGAAATAACAAATAAAACTGATTTGAAAGTTTCATTGATGAAAACAAAGAAAGATGTAAATTCTGATAAATTTATGAATAGAGTAATGGATGCGGATATTATATTAGTTAGTAATACTTTATATAAAGATTTACATTTAAGGGCTGAAGAACTAAATATACGATGGAATCGTATATATATAGATGAAGCGGATACGATTGAATTAGTATCAACATTAATTCGTAAAGAAGCAAATACAAATTTTATATGGTTTATAACAGCAAGTTTTACTAATTTATTATTTCCATTTACATATGCTGTATATATAGGTCCATCAATTTATGAACATTTTAAAACATTAGTGAATGTTCATCCAGAAATGGATTCATTTATGAAATCCATATTTAAAACATCATCACAATGTTATTATTTTCATTCATATGTTCGTTCTACAAGATTTTTAAATGAATTAATAAATGGATCTCATAAATTAAGAGGAAATTGTGTAATTCGTTGTTCTAAAAAGTTTATTGATAAATCAATTATATTGCCAGGATTAATATCTCAAACTATTATTTGTAAAGTTGCTCGTTCTCATGAATTAATATATGATGTTATTAATAGTAATATACGTAATTTATTAAATGCGGGTGATGTAAAATCAGCATTAGAAGAATTAGGAGTGAAGACAGAAAATAATAATTCATTAATAGATGCTGTAAATGAAAATAAACAAAAAGAATTAGATAGACTTATTA
>Ga0208110_1000081_pt1 | contig 16689 bp, 12 predicted proteins | sample CryBogCBH13Jun08_FD_185507 | JGI IMG/M metagenome (GOLD analysis project Ga0208110, IMG submission 185507) | Freshwater microbial communities from Crystal Bog, Wisconsin, USA - CBH13Jun08 (SPAdes) | ecosystem: Environmental > Aquatic > Freshwater > Lake | place: Crystal Bog, Wisconsin, USA...
GTGTTAGGAAGCGTTCAAAACGTCTTTCAGCTCTTTACCCGCTCTAAAGGCTGGTTTTTTATAAGCAGCGATTTGAATGGGTTCGCCTGTGCGTGGATTTCTTCCTTGAGAGGCTTCTCTTTGTTGAACAACAAAAGTTCCAAATCCAACAAACTTAACCTGTTTGCCTGCTTTAAGGGCATCGGTAATACCGGAAAAGACCGCTTTTATAGACTTTTCAGCATCTTCTTTGGAGACAGAAGCTTCTTTTGTGACGTGAGTAATAAGATCATTTTTACCAAAAATCATTCTTTTAAGTTTCCTTGAATTGAACTTTTCTGCACTGTGCCATAGGAGCCATGAAAGTGGCAATAGAGAATTGATTCAACGATTTTAGTCGGGCTGAACCTCCCTGGTATCTCAGTGGCTTACAAACCCCTCACCACGGAATTTAATCCTCTACCTCCTCAATACTCCAGCTAAAAGTACGAAGGTTCAAATCAAGATACAAGTTGGCGTGTTAGACAAGAACAGCTTCAGCGATAAACCAACACCGATCAAAGAGGAAAGGGTTTTGGGCAAAGCGGCATAAGGATTCGGTTAATGTGATAGACGAGCGAAGTCTATTGATCCCCTACCCACTCTAAAAGAGCGAGAGCGTCTGCTTCCGTGTTTTCTCGAGGCTGATAGCCCTTGGCTTGCATGGCGGTGATGACGTCTTGTTTGTTGGCATTTCTTTTGCCTGTGGCATGATGTTTGATGGTGCCGACATATACCCCTTCATAAGGGATACCCTCGCTTTCACACCACTCTACTAAGACGGCGAGGAAATCGTTATTCCAATAAGACACACCGCCCAAATGCTGTCGACTCTCTTTAAAATAGACCTCCGATAAGATGCCCCCGGCTAACGTTTGCTTTTCATCAAGCCATTTTGAGAAGAGAAAGGAGCGCGTCCTACCGCCTTGGTGGCGATCGTTTTTGAAAGCGAGGCTGCCACTGGTAACAGTGCCTTGATGCAATAAAGCCCAGCCTATTTGGGTGCCCATAGCCAGTGTTAAAGGGGTTGAGAGGGGGGTCATTTTTTTAATTTTTGATTTGTGCATTTTTACTTAGTTTTTATCATAACCTATACTTGAGCCGGATGTCCACTAGCAAAACTAAGGTTTTCAAGGGACATCGTCGCTATAGTCGTTTAAACGCACGTACAGCGATTTTATGGTATGGATCTACTCAAACACAGAAATCTCCTTCAAGACCCCTACAGCCTCAAAATAGAGGCATTGGCAAGGGTGTTTGGGTATGGGGTAGTGTTGACTGCTCCAATATCCCCTGCAGGATTAGGCTGCGGGTCGTCGTTGGATCGCCTACCAAAACCATTTGCTGTTGGTGATGGTAGGTGGCTTGTATCGACGTCGCCTAAAAAATCGGTGGAGTCGTCTAAAAAATAGCATCATGGTTTGTGGTTGGGGTGCTGTTGAAATCATCGTACCACAAACACCATCATCACCACTATCACCATCTCCTCCCCCACCCTGGGTGTATTATATATACCCCCTACGGGGGTTAATATATAATAACCTCAGGGGGAGGCGGATATTTTGCAAAATCTATATCAGTTCAATCTGGGGAAGTGGCAGAAAGCAAGGGGTTTGGCCAGAATGCAATCCAGAATGCAACTTTTTGCATTCTGGAATTTGAAAAACCGATTTTATCGCTCTCAAACCCGCAGAAACTTTAGGGTTTTGTCAGAATGCAATCCAGAATGCAAAAAGTTGCATTCTGGAATTGTTTTTGAAGAATTTACAGCTGGAGAGCCTCAGAAAATAAGGGGTTTTTCCAGAATGCAACAGTTGCATTCTGGAATTTGGAGGTGTCGGTTTGGTCGATATGGTGCGGTAACCATAGGAAAACTCAGGATGACAGGCAAAATCGAGGTCTTTCGTGGGGTGTGTTTGGTCCTTTGTTGAGGATGGTGATGAGGGTAGATTGATATCATAAGGATATGACCATGTTGGCAGTGTCATTGGCCTGGAGGGGGATATCATATTATGGATGTAATGTGACCATACTCAAGAGGATCGTCCTCAACCTAAAACTCTCCCAAACCTTCTGCTAAACCCCCGATAACCCCAATAAAACCATGGGCTACGAGCGGGTTTGATGGTATAATGCGAGCAGGCTATGCGCAGACATTTCTGACAAACCATCGCGCGGTGGGCATGATTAAAATGATTTTGAGCCATCAACAAATCAGGAAGGGGGTCTTATGGTCTTTCAACCCGGCAATAACGCCAATCCTTTGGGCAGACCCAAGCGTCGGAGTCTCCTCTCTGACGAGTACCAGGCCTTTTGTCGGGCTCATCAGGATGAGATCCAGAAGGTTGGCAAGCTTGTCTTGGAAAAAGCGGTGATTGATAAGGAACCGTGGGCAATCAAGCTGTCGATGGAATACTTTTACCCCAAGCCTGAGCGCAGTGTCTCGGTGACCAAGGAGGAGACGTCTGATACCCAGGTGACGGATTGGTTGAAGACCTGGAGTGTGGAGGACAAGCAAACCTTTTTGAAGGTTTGGCTCAAAAACAAAAGGGGCGTTCCGGCTTTTGAATCGAGGTCTTTTGGCTCAACTGTAGAGGGTGAAGTCAAGACGGCGGCGGGAGAGGTGATTTTGGCGGCGGAGGCCGGTCTTGAGGCGCCCTAATGGTAGAACTGAGGCAGCATCTTGTTTGGTGCGTTTGTCTAATGAGCTTATTAGTTTGATCATAAGGCCTTCAACGGATGATGATATATCAGACGGTCATGAGAACCCCCGGCCTAAAACCGAGGAAAAACAAGCCTTATAAGGTATACCCTCCTGTCATCAAGTCTTGAAAGGAATGAATACTTATTTATACTGTTTCTAAACCAGGGGGCATAGGGGATGGGAGGATCAAGTCCAAAGTCCCCCCCTTCATCCGTGAAGGTATCCTCAATCGGGGGGTGGGCATGGGCTTAATATCATTCGGTTAAGAGGCCCCCTCTTCAAAAACCGTCTAAGCTCTGAGTTTTACCTATATTTTAACCTGTTCTCCATGGTAGTTTGTCTTAGATTCGGTTTATAGATCAGAGGAGATCTCTCATGTCGTTTTATAAAAAGATAAAATATCCAGCCTTATTGTTGTGTTCTGTTTGTTTGTGTCTGGGTGCTTTTGCATCGACGACTGTTTTAACCGCTCTAGACCAAGAAATAGAAGACGGACAACCCAAGAGAGCGCGGATTGAGGTTCCCAGCAAAAAAGAGCTTTTATTGGAGCATCTGCCCCTTCAGATTGAAGTTTTAACAACACTTCAAGAAAGATTCCACTCTATCATGGATGACCAAAGGGATAAAAATCAACTGGCAGCCTTTAAAGCGGCTTGTTCGATAACCAATCTTAAAGCCTTTAGCTCTTCTATCCAGGATGTACTCAGTTGTTTACGATCAACAGATCCGGTCATCGTATCCATCGGCATTGGATCGGCACCGGCTCTAAAACAAGAAATAGACCAGTTGATTGTCTACCTAGATGAAGCTCAAGAGGACACTTCCCCTTTCAAAGCATTGGCCGCGGCGTTTCAAAAAATTGTTGAAGACATCCCTCAGCCTGAATTTCCTGCTGATGCATTTGTATAGGATGTTTCGTTTTTGTAGAAAGTCGGTTAAGACTTTTCTTCCTTTGTCGTTGCTGGCATGTGCATTTTTTAATCCTATCTATGCTGCAGGCGCGCCCTGTTTTAGCTATGAGGTTTATGAGCATGTTAATGTCCCAGGGGGACAGCCCGCACTGACAAATAGCGCCACGACAAATTACCCTGATGATCAAAGACGGTTGAATCATCCGGTAATACTTGCGGACCCAGTGCCTGTTCAAGTCAGATTAGGACGATTTACAGCCATACCTCCGGCTCCTTGGGACGTTCATCTGCCTTTGGCCGGTCCTCCTCTGCCTATGAATTTGCCAAACATCACACTGATGATTGCAAGGAGACAATTGCATGGTGTGCTTATTTCTCCCGCACTGCTTGCCAATCTTGCAGCGGCCAATGCTTTGGGAGCGATAACGCCGGCATTAACGGCTAGTTTGAGAGCCGGCGGCTATTTTAACGACATGTCCTCCATTATGAACAGACTCACCCTTGGGTTGTTTCTTCCTGGCACAATTTTTGGTGTGCCTCTCGCCTTTATACCGGATAGTGTTCTCTTGCACATAGCTCTTCCCCAGCGTGTTAGTAAGAATTTAAATGAACTCTCCCATAGCTCACTTTCCTCACCGATTCCAGGCGCCCCAATCGTACCAGGCGGTTTAACCATCAAAGATATGATTAATGGGCCCTATGTCTTACTGGGCGGTATAGCTCTACCAGAGAGTGCTACAATTGTGAGTAGCAATCGGTTACAATGAAGCATCCTTTTTAATCTCTCAGCCTAGGTAGTTTGTCTTAGATTCGGTTTATAGATCAGAGGAGATCTCCATGTCGCTTTATAAAAAGATAAAATATCCAGCCTTATTGTTGTGTTCTGTTTGTTTGTGTCTGGGTGCTTTTGCATCGACGACTGCTTTAACCGCTCTAGACCAAGAAACAGAAGATGGACAACCCAAGAGAGCACGGATTGCTCTTCCTGCTTCTTCCGGTGCACCAACTCTCCCAGATGTTCAAGAGCGTCTGATGGTTAAGTTCAGGTGTTAAAAAATGAATTACCAAAAGCCCAGCATGCGTTGCGGACGATCGAGGAAACTCTTACCATCAAAGCAAGAAGTCTTTTATCAACCGACCTGCGCCGAGCAACTGAATTGGCTGGTCTTGTATCAACCATGAAAGTTTTAAGTGGGTCCCTACACAATACAGTATTTTTTGCTTCCAAAGATCGTAACGATGATAATGCATGGATCACTGTTGCTATGGCTGTCATTGGTTCAGGGGCCCTCAAAGAAGGGCTAATGGCATTTACGGCCATATTGCGGGAAAAGGAAGATACACAAGATATTGACTGCACAGTTCTAAGGGATGTTAGCGCAAGTATTCATGAAATTACAAAAGATATTGCTGATCCCCTTCAAGAGATAACAGCATAATACTCAACTCCCAATTTGTATTGGCATCTCAATAACAGGATCAGTGCACGAACATGAATTACTTCAAACCCAACAGAGACCAAACGTCGGAAGAGGCATCTAACCTTTCTTTTTCTTCATAATATCGTTGATGATGAGAAACAAAAGGCTCAACAAGAATATGCCTTTCAGCTACACTCCTTAAATGCTCTTTTCTTACCCAAATCACCTTACCTAAATACTTTATTTTTAAATCAGTACTCAATCCACTCATAGCTGTCGTCAAATTTCTTATTCCTTCCATACTATCAGCGCCACTATTTGTGGTTATATCAAGCCAATCAAAACTTTCTCTCTGTAACAGTGGTATGAAAGAGGGAAGGGCTGTTTCTGGAAGTCTGTTGAGAGATAAATCTAGGATTTTGACGCTGTCTGGTAAAGCAGAGATGAAAGTTTCAACTTTAGTAGGATCAAAAATCATATCTTCGCTCGCAAAACATAACGGCTTATTTTGAAGATTAACCCGGGTTTTTCCTGCTGCTTCCCCTATATGTCCTATTATTTCGTCAGGATACATTCCAGCAGGAGTGTAAGAGCTAGAAAATGCAGAGCTTGTAGAAGCTGCAAGACAAATGCTTAAAATCATACCCTTTATTTTCATAATAATTCTCCGTAAAAAGTTTCAGTTCTAGAGATCCACACTCTTGAGAAGGATTCAAGTTAAAAAACCCTATAAACCTGGTTTTTGTAATTCTGAATTATGAGATTTTAAAAGGGTTATAAAAGACCAAGGTGATGCAGAAATCGTGCATAGGCAATGTAGGTTTTCCAAAGGTTCTTTTTGCGCTTTTTAAAAATAAAACCCTTCAAAAACCCCCTCTCATCGGTTTCAAATGTTGCCCAAATAGTGTATAGTAAAAACACCTTTCAAAAAGATTATAAGGCCAATGATGAATCTGCGTTTTCAAATCGAAGAACAGAAAAGAAACAGTCATATGCTCGGTGATTTTGTGATTGATACAACCTACATCAAAGATCTCGCCTCCAAGGTCTTTCATGCCGATGACAAACTCAAAACCACCGCTCAGTTTCAAGAGACCTGTGAGACCCTGAGCCGCCTTTGTGATGAGGTGAGTGTGTCGGTAAAAGATCTTAAAGACAGGATCCCTATCCTCCCGTTGCCAGACCCTGAAACCATCCCGCCTGTGGAATAAGGGAGACTCTCTCCTTGGCGTACCCCCTTTCCGAATCTCGCCAAAAGGCTTTGAATACGGCGCAAGAGTTTTTCAGGATTGCGAATCTGCATCCCTCGATGGTGGCGTTTCGGGAGAAGTGTATCAGCGATTATGGCTTTTATGATGGCACCGGCCAATGGGAAGCGCTTGATTTAAGAATTTTACGAGAACGCGGGCAATTGCCGATTACCGTGAACATTTGTAAAGGCTTTATCGATAGTCTGTCCGGCGTTGAAATCCAATCCCGCTACCGCATCGCTTGCCGGAATGATTCCCATAACCGCGCCGATGATAAACTCGCCGAAGCGTTAACCCACATGCTGTTTTATATCCAAGACCATCAGGATATTCCCTATAAGGGATCGTTAAAGTTTAGGGACTCTTTGATCTGCGGGATTGGGTGGAGCCATTTATGCCGGGAAGACGGGGTTATTTTTTATGACTATGTCCACCCCTTTACGCTTCTGCCCGATCCCGATGATCTCACCCCCCAATACACCAGCATGAAGTACATTTGTCGCAAACGCTGGATGCGCCCTGAGAGAGTGATCTCCCAGTGGCCTCAAGCTGCCAGAACCATCGATCTAACAGCCTTCTCCTCTTACCAAGGCGTTGATGGTTCGGGACTGAATAGTCTTGCACTGGAGAGTCCCGGACTGGAAAGTCCTGAACTGATGGACCGAGAGGCTCTTTATACCGACCCTAATTTAGGAGGCGCTACCAACCGAAGCCGGGTCTTAGTCGTTGAAGTCCAATACAAGGTCCCCTGTAAGGTTTACAAAGGCTTTGATACCCAAGGCCGCTTCTTTGAGACGTTTAACCTTGAAACTGCTGAATCCTTGGCCGGGTCTGAACAGGATCTAGAAGAAACAAAAGGCGAGCGGATCATGCGGACCTTGTTCTTGGGCACCACCCTTTTGGAACATGCGCCCTTAGAAGCAACCTTTCCGGATCAAAAGGACTTTAGCTACATCCCCATTGTGTTTCAACGGCGATTTAAGACAGGAGTACCATACGGCCTCTTGGAAAGCATGAAGGACATCCAACGCGATTGTAATGTTCGAGTAACCAAATCGGTGTATGCGATCAATTCAGCCCGGGTGATCTTTGAAGGCAACCCGATGCCGGGGCGCGATATTGAAACCATCCGCAGAGAACTCAAAACCGCTGATTCGGTCATCCTCTTGCCCAAAGACTCCAAGTTCCAGGTCTCGAGCAACGCCCAGCTGGGAGAAGAACAATTAAAGATTGTCGACCTTTACCTGAATCTGATTCAACGGGTGACGGGCATCTATGATGAGATGCTGGGGATTCAAACCAATGCGACCAGCGGCGTTGCCCAGCATATCCGTCAAGTCAATTCGGTACGGAACAATGTGTTTGCCTTTGATAACTTCTCGCAGATGAAGAAAAGAGAAGCTCGGTTTCTGCTGAATATGATCCAAGCCGGCGGCGAGATGAATCTGGCGGTTGAGTTGTTGGGGCCAACTGATCTCACCAGCATCATTTTAAACTTAACCCGGATCATAGACTCTAAGCCTGTGATCTTTAACGATATCCGGTCTTTGCCGGTATCGCTTTATATTGAAGAAGTCCCTGACTACCAGAGTTCTTTTGCTGAACAAAAAGCTACGTTTGAATCGCTGTTAAGTCATGCCCACGCGCAATGGCTGATGTTATCGCCGGAGCTGTTGAGACGTCTGGGTGTCAGAGACCCCGAAGCCATAGCCAAAGAAATGCAGGCAGCGATGCAACAAAAAACCATGATGGAGCAAGGCGTTGCCGGTAGAGGCGAGCCCTTGCACTTCCAAAACCAATCTATATCCCCGTCCCCCCAAAATCCCGGAGTTCGCCAATGATTGACCCCTTAAGAGAAAAGAACCCAATCCCCTCCAGAAAAGAAGCAGGTGAGAAGAAACCTCAGACAAGCCGTGCTCAAGACGCTCCTGATCAGATGCATCTGGGTCAGACAAGTCTTGGTCCCGATACGATCGCCGATTTGTTCCATGATCGCGATCAAGCCCTTGCCCTTTCAAAACCGCCAGAGGGCCCCCTTGGACATTCACAAGCACAGGAGGCTCAAGAGAGCACCCAAGGAATAGTCAAAGAGACTTCTGGAGACGAAGACATAAGCAGTCCTGGCGCGCCAAAGAAAGATAGCCGCTCAACAGAGGACGCCTCAACAGAAGAAACCCAAGGAGCGCTTCAAAGCCTCAAAGAGGAATTAACCAAGACCCACAAACGCCTCGTTGAAAACCAACAGTATGGCCGCCAGAATGCACAACGCCTTAAAAACGCGTTAAAGCTGACCAAGGCGTTTGTCGAAGAGGGATCCTTATCCGAAGAAGAAGCCAGCAAACTCATGGAGACTTTGGAACACGATGAGGCAGCGGATGATTATAATCATCCGACGCATCTGTTTGGTAGGGTCTTGGCAACAGCCAATAAGGAATTGGACAACATTCGTAAATATACCGATGACGATCATCTCGATGATAAAGTGGCTGCCTTTGATTATTTCTTGTTGGTCTCTTCCCCAAAAGAACGAGACCAAGCCTTAGAAGACCTGACGGACTTGATGGAGAATCCCCTCACTTTGGCTAAGAAAATGCTCTCGATTGGCCAAGACTATCAGACGTATTACCGCGATATGAAGGCTGCCGGGAGTCTTCACGGACTGATAACCAAAAAGGATCAAGATATCCTTAATTTAAGAAAGAATCTTGAGAAAGTAACCAAAAAACTGGCACAGTTTGAGGATTACGATAAGCCGCGATACCGGATCGATGATCAAGGGGAAGAAAGGAGTGGATGGGAAGAGGACGGACTGCCTAACGATACAATCAGCGCTTTGTTTCAAAGCCGGGATGCCATCCGTCACACGGGTCCAAGAAGATAAGGACCCTAAAGCTAGAAAAGCCGCCCTTCAACGCTACACTTGATAAGCTTTTCTTATGAAGCCCCCTTGACCAGGTCCTTTTCTAGGCTTGACTGTTGATAACAAAGCCGATTTTAGAATCCTAAAGACAAGTCTGATGGCAAACAAATCAGCCTCTTCCCATGACGGGTTTTTCAATCCTTTCTTTTGTTGCAAAGATCAACAGCTAACCGATTGCAAAAGAATCCCTTTGTGTTTTTTAATGAGGAAAGATTGGTACAATGACCACCCCTTCTGTTTTATTCCCCCTCACCGCGCTCTCTTACCAAGACTCTGCAGTTCAAAACGCGGCTATCTTGAGAATCATCCAGGACCATACCAAGAGCCATCTTCTGTGTCCTGTCGGCGGTAAGATCTTTTGTGTGTTTCAAATCCTTTCCGGTAAGGACAAGATCCTTGACTGGCGAGGGTTGAATGTTCAAACGGCGGGTTGTGTTGATCAAGAGGATGGGCTTGAGCATCTGATCACTGTCACCTATCAACATCGCCTTTCCAACCCAGAAGGGTTGGTGTGCATAGCCGATCAAAACATTCATCATCCCACCTTCAAGGACACCGGATTGACCTATCTCACCCCCCATAAGCCGTCTTACCTGCTGTTAGCCTTGTTACCGGAAAGCCGGTAGAGGAGAGTTCCCATGCCTTTTGTCCATCAAGATCCGGCTTTAAAAGAAAAGCCTTCCTCCCGCTGTGAGAAAACCCCAAGAGAGCCCTATGAACGAAGGATTCAAGGACAGGTCTTTTGTGTTCTGACCCTTGCCGGCATGATGATTTTGGTCCATGAAACAGACCTGGATACGGTCCTTGTTCGTGGGGGTGTGGTCGTTCCGGATGAGGTTTGCCCCTAGGTGTCTATGCTCTTTCTTGGTATCCTCTCCCTCTATCGGCAATCCGTGTTGTCATTACAGACGAGGGTGAGTGCAAGAGGCAACGTTTTTGTGCGCTGTATCCATTCTTTTGCGGATTTAAGAAAAAGTTCCTCCTTAAGAGGGCCATTTTAGCGAGGCTTTCTCTTTAGGTGAAAACAGCCTCCTTTTTCCCCTTGAAAAGATTGAGGGGGGGGGTAGACAGTTGAGAAAATCAGGTCGTTCTTTATGAATATAGTGCCTTTTTTTTGCCATATTAAATTGATGAAGACCTTAGCTTAGCAATGTCCTAAAAAGGTATGTGCGGTGGTATTCATGTCTTCTTCAAAATGCACTTCTGAGTCTTCTTCAAAGCCTGGTTCAAGGTCCCCTTCTAACTCTTCTCCCTCCTCTCCGCCTCCTCAAAAGGAGAGTGCTCCTCCAAAGCGCTCTCTTTTTCAAGGGGGTTATCAAAGGTTCTGCAGTTCGCTTGTTCTTCTGAGCTTTTTGTTTCAAACCTTATGGCCCAGCGTGGCCTGGGCAGAAGCATTAATCAGGGAAACGGAATCCCTTCATGGCGGGGTCAGACGGCATTCTTTATCGTTCGGTGTTTACGTTGATCATAAACTCAAAGACGACACAGAGGATGATTTGAGCCGGCGCCCTGCTTCTTCTGTTAGAATTGACTTTGATCAGGGCTTAGGCAACTTACAAAAAGAAATCCAAAACTCTTTAGACATCCAAGCCCTTTATCCAGGCCTTCAGGCAACTGAGAAAGGACTGTGTTGGTCAACGTCAGGGGTTTCCTTTGTCATGAGTTACCAAGGCAGCCTCTGGGTTTATGGCTCCGGATCGATTGAGGAACAAAACAAGAACACTCTCTTAAGGATTTTCAATCCTCATGGAACGATCCTGTTCGGGCCCAATCTTCATCTCGGCCACGTCCAGGCTAGAGCCAAAGATGTCTCTGTGCGCGGATCCTCTGTTATTCCCCACCTGGAGATATGGGCTGAAGGCGGACCGATCTTAACAAACCCTGATGAGAGGACAACAGAGAAGGGTACGTTCAGCATTCCTGAGGCAGTCAGCTTAACCACCAAGCTTTTAACCATTCACAAAGGAGAAACCGATCTGAAAGGCACCGTCTCTCTTGTCAAGGACGGGGTTCTTGATGCCAAGGGCAACGAGCTTAAAAAAACAGGCACCCTGCTTGTTGAGGAAGGCGTTACGATTCGAAACGTTGCAACCTTTCAAAATGATGGATCCATTCAGGGAAAAAGCCTAACCCTCGAAGAGCCAGTCTTGACCAATGGAGGCAGCGTAACCTTGGATCATTTGGCAACGTTAGGAGGCGCGTTTTATAACAATAGCAGCGTTTCTCTTAAGACCTGGCAGCAAGGGAGAGGAAAGTTTGTCAATGCGTTAAGCGCCAGTTTTGAGGTGCAAAGAGAGAGTCGATTTGATCAGTCCGCCTCTCTTCAAAACAAGGGTTCTCTGTCCCTGTTAGGGAATAGCGGCGGTGTGATCGATCTTTTTGTCAATAAAGGTCATCTGAAGATGGGATCTGTGTCCAGCCTTTGGGTCAAAGACTTTATCAGCGCCGGTACCTTTGATGTCAAAGGGCCGATGACTTGGGCTGGCACCACGCTTAAAACGGCAAAGACTCATTTTAAAGGTAAAACAACCCTCACGGTTGATCAAATTGAGACAACAGAGAGTTTCAGGAGTGAATCTGACTTAAGTGTGATTGGTAACTGGATTCATAAAGGCGGTCAAGCCGCCCTTGCCAACTTGTTTTTCAGAGGTCATTCCTTTACGAACAGAGAAGGCGCAACGGTTACCATAAAAGGTCCTGCCGATATTGAGCTCGATCTCTTTGATAATGAAGGAAGTCTTGATTGTGAAGGAACCCTTCAGGGAAAAATCAAGGCTCTTTTGAATAAAAAGACCCTAACCATTAAAGGAGACAGCCTCTTCACCGGGGAAAGTATTCTAAGCAGCGGCACTTTGACAGCTTTGGGAATTTTTGATTGGCTGGGAGAAACCCTAGACAACACCCGAACAGGAAAGATGGCGTTGTTTGATAATCGGGTTCGAGCCACCCAAGTGATCAACCGAGGTCTTTTGTTATGGACTCATAACGCCTTTCGGACATGGCATTTTTTAAACATGGGTTGGGCGGAGAGAACGAAAGATTTTGAGGTTGAGATGCCTTCTACCTGGAAGGCGCCTGAAGATCAAAGCACAACCTTTAAAAAAGGCATGATTGAAAACCGAGGCACGGTCAAGTTGACGCCGCAGAACCATACCCCTTTGATGACGCTAACCGGTAAAGAGTTTGATCATTGGCTCAACACCGGCAAAATGCAATTGGTAGGTGCTCCTCTGCAAGCCCAAACGCTCAAGAATCAGGGTGATTTGCTAATTGATGGGGATTTAACCGGGCATGTAGACGCTTTTGAAAACACCCAAACTGCCGTTGTCAACGGAGGGGTTAACCTAACCGGTCAAAGCTTTACCTCAACCGGAACCCTGACCTTAGGCAATAGGGCTGCTTTAAAAGTCTATCATCTCATAACAGGGGGACGCTTTACAGCCCAAAGTGAGTTCACCTTAGAGGATGGTCGTTGGCTCAACCTTGAAGGCAGTGACACCGATATTGCAAAACTTTTGTTTAAGGGATCAAGCCTTGAGAATGATGGGACTTTTCTGATTCGAGAACTGATTGGGTGTTCTGCTTTGAATCCAATTTCATATTTGCGAAACGGTCATGCCAAGAGTTCGAAGGATAAGGGAAGAATCCCTTTGTTTCGTATTCTCAAAGGCGGTGCCTCTTTTAAGAAGACCGAAAACAACGGCCAGTTGGTTTTAGACAACGGGCAGTATGGTTTTGAGGAACTGATCAACCCGGGCGGCCTTGAGGTTGATACATTGGCCGCAGAGGGGGCCTGGCCCTTTAGGCTTCAGGGAACCATTCATGCCCAATTGTTTACAACCGCCTCTTTTAAAGGCCGTACCATCATCAATAGCGGCAAGACAACGTTTGATCGGACCTTATTGAAAGAGACCGACAGTCTCCACAATGAATATGGCGCGGTTTTGACTCTTTTGGGTTATGACACGGCTACCCTTAATCTTTTACAGAATAACGGTGTAGTCAGCTTACAGGAAAAAGCCACTCTCAACGTTCAGAGCTTAAAGGGGAGCGGAACCATTGAGTCTCCGCAAGGGGCTTTGAGGGCCCTGATGCTCGATGCCGGTCAAACACCGCAAAGCAGCCCTACGTGTCCGACCGTTACCATCAAAACAGGAAATGCAGATCTTGTCACTTTGAAGGCCAAGGATGATTTAGTCCTCGAATTGAGACCATCGATGAGTCTGGCTCATTTCCTATTTTGTTATGGCAGCAAATGGCTCACCGGCAAAACCCTCCGGTTGTATGGATATAGCTTTACACCAAAGAGTCATACCTCTTATCCAGGGGCTGCCTTTATTAAAGTCCATGACTACCAAAATGATGACTCTCATTTGATCTTCCGGTCTTTAGAGATGGAATCGCATCTTTTTCGCCATGGCAAAAGCAACGCTATCATGGCTTTTCTAGAGACCAAGCCTGATGAGAAAAAAGACAGCCTGGATACCTCTTTAAAGATTACTGTAACCGGAAGCAATTTAGACAGCCGCTATGGTCAGATATTTGGCAATGGCAACACAACCGTCACCTCTACACACCACGATGTTCTCATTGGCGACAGGGTGATCAAGAGACAGTCTGTCTCAAATTTTAGGGATTATGAGGGAGCAAACTTCAGTTATCCCTACCATGAGTCGAATGGGGCCTTTGTCGGCAGTAATCATCAGTTAACAATCAACGCCCCGAACGGAGGTATTCAAAATATCTTCGCCGTTCTGACCTCATTGCGCGAGATGACCTTAAGGTCTAAGGGGGGACTGCGTAATCTATCTGGTACGATCTGGTCTGAAAGCCCGATCTTTATCAATGGCAGTTTATCAAGAAACGTCATGATGCCGGCAAGCAATAATCCTGTATGGGCCTACTGTAAGAGTCATCATGTTCGTTACTACCATGACATCGTCCAATATCAACAATCCCCTCCCGCAATTATCCAAAGCTTAGAAAATATCGTTTTAGACACATCCATGGTTAACATCGGCAGCAAGATTTTAGCGGCGGGTGATATTACGAATTCAAGCTATGGCAAAGACACGGAAAAATTTATCATCAATCGCGATCAAACCCGTAACGTCCATTGGGTAAACTCTGATACAGGGGGTGAGAGTGCTCACGTCAATGGGTATGATCCTCACGGCTATCAAGATATTGGCCAGGTGATTGCCGGTAAAGCTGCCCGTCTTGGCGTTTCTTTTTATGAGCAAAGCGGCTATTTATCGGGGTATACCGTTGAGCTGACGATGGACGAGGCGCTGTTTCAGCACCTAGGCCAAGGTTTAGAACCAGCCAGGCCTTCTGTTGTCTCCATTGAGTCTTTGGTCCAAGCGATCCTCTCTTCCAGGGGTTTCTTTCGTGAAAAAGAGGACGGTAGTGTTGGACCTGTTGTTTCGATGCGTAAAGCAAAACCGGTTATCAATCATTCTGAGTTGCCTGTCGCTCATCAAAAAACTCTTGGCCTTCCGATCAACGTGATCTTTCGGGTTGAACCTTCCTTAGAGATGTATTTTTTTATGGAGATGATGAGTCAGACAATGGGTCGGTTGCATTATCAAGGGCTCTCACTTCCCGATATTTACAAAAGCTGGCTTGAAAATGGACAAAAGGCAGCTCAACAAGGCGCCTTAATGAATCTAGAGGCCATTGGCTTTGACCGCCCTTGTTTGTTTTATGTACTCGAAACAATGAGAGATGCCAAAACCTTTGAAGACAGAAAGAAAGCTTTTTTGACGCTTTTTGTACCGCCTTCTTTGCAAAACGCCCCGGAGTCCGGCAAAACAGAAGGTGTCAAGGTCAAGATGAAAGGAAACGCGGCCTTCTTCTTTGGCGCAACGGTTGAGGTGAGACCGGAAGATGAAGAACCGGAACCAAGCGCCTTTCTCAAGCACACCCTGAAAGAAAAACAAAAAGCCGCAAACAGGCAAGAGGCTCCAGACAGCGAAGAAGAAGGGCTTAGCGTTGAGGGGCCATCCTCCTTTGCTGAGGCCTTTCGGATGGCTCAACACCAAGCCCACACCCTTTATCATAAACAGGTTGGATATGAGGGAGTTTATGGCCACTTTCTTCAAGATGAAGACGGTCAGTACTATAGTCACGTTGCCATCAAGGGCGATCGAGAGGGGTGTTTCAATGCGTTAGGGGTGACGCGGGGTTCTTTTCTTGAGACTGTGAGAGCTTATGTTGATGCTTGTGAACACTTACTATCGACCTTTGGATCACCCTCTGGCATCACACAACGCACTCAGCATCAGGCTCAAAAGCTGCTCAGTTTATCCGGAGCTTTGCTCAAGGCAGCCACAACACAAGATCAAGACGCTTTGAAGGGATATAACTTAAAAAGCTTAAGAGAACGCTTTTTGCACACCGCACTGGGACTTGATATCACTCAAACCGAAGCCATTGAGGCCCTCTTTGAAAGCCTGATTCAGCAAAAAGCCCTCTTGGCACCGGATTGGGGCATTGTATTAGAAAAAGCAACAACCCTTCACACCCAGATTGAGGATCTCACCCATGAGGTCAAGACGCTCCTTGCTTATCAAGAGTTTGTGGGCGCTTATGGTGCAGAGATTGGCAAAAGGCTTGGTCAGGATGAAGACTTAGAAGCCCTTGATGACTATCTGAAGCGGCTGGGGGTTTTGGATGCTGGCGATCACAAACAAAAGCCTGTAAGGAGCGATATGTTTGCCCCGGCTTCTGATCAAAAGGCCGATCCCCGCTCTCAATTATCTAAGAAACTCTTAGCCTTTAAAGCCGATCCCGAGATCAGAAAGATTGTCTCTCAAGAAATCATCCAAATGATTGAAACGCCGGTCTCAGGGCTTGATTTAGAGGGCACATCCCCCGGTTCCTTGTCCTTTGTTGAACAGGTCAAAGCCTTTCAAGAGACGATGAGACCGGTCTATAAACGCTTGATGGACGAGGTTAAGGCCTACAATTTAGTCCACCCTGGCATCTGGCGCACCGCTCATGAAATTCTTGATCTTGATCCGAAGAGAAAGGATCCTCTGGTAGAAAAGGTTGATAAGGCGCTTGAGGCTTATGAAAAGATTCTGAGTGAGCTTAGAGACTGGGCCAGCTTAAAAGACACCTATCAATTTTTTATTGCAACCTATGTTGCCAATCCGGCTTATGGTCTGTTGCAACGGCCTCTTGAAGAGCGCGTCAAAAGAAGCCAAAAGGGGGTTTTGGATGCGTTGGCTCAGCTGTATCAATGGGATGAGAGCAACCCTTATCCCACAGAAGCTGACTTTTATCCGTTTGCAGAAAAAGAAGAAAAAGCACACAGCGACTCTTATAAAAAGTTTCTCCGCTACGTTCAATACAGGGTTGATTTTGCCTCAGCAGATGCGGACCATAAAAAAGAAATCTTAACCGACTTCTACGGAACCGAAGCGGAAACGCTTGACCCTTCTATTTTGATGCCTGTGGG
>Ga0208110_1000087_pt1 | contig 16054 bp, 18 predicted proteins | sample CryBogCBH13Jun08_FD_185507 | JGI IMG/M metagenome (GOLD analysis project Ga0208110, IMG submission 185507) | Freshwater microbial communities from Crystal Bog, Wisconsin, USA - CBH13Jun08 (SPAdes) | ecosystem: Environmental > Aquatic > Freshwater > Lake | place: Crystal Bog, Wisconsin, USA...
GTGGTGTGGGTGTTATACTTAAAGGAAAAAGCGAAGCACCACGAGACGATGGGTTCTCAAGCAAGCAGGGGGACTAATGGATTTTTTAAGCAAAATTGTGGGTTTTTTTAGTTCTATCCCTTGGGTAAAGGTCGGGATTTTCACTGCCGTTATAAGTGGTGTTGTGTATGGTGTCCACGTTATAAAATTATCTGGGGAGCAGGCGCAAGAAATCATTCAGATGAAAAAGGACACTCAACAACAACAAAAACAAGACGAAGCGTCTATCCAAGCCCTTAAAGACCAATACGCTCGTGATACCCAAGCTATGCAAAAGGAAAAAGACGATGCTATCCAAATCACTAAATCAACACAGCAACAAATTGATAAAATTGCCAGTACTCATCCTTCCTCTGATGGTACTGTTCGCCCTGTGCTTGCTGGCACTCTTGACTGGATGCGCGGACACAATCCCAGTGACAACAATCCAAATACAGAAGATAAACCCACCACAGGGGTTACTGACACCAATAGAAATCCCTGACGTGCCAACCTGTAAAAAGGATAGTTGCGTTGCTTCTTTTATCGTAAAGCAGGACGAAGCATTAAAAACCTGCCAATCTAAGATAAACGCTTTAATTTTATGGTCTAAAAATTAAGAAACACTTTCAAGTGTCAAAACTGGTTTCTCGGCTTGCCTTATTTTTGTGAGTATATCTTCTAATATATTGTTTTTTCTTTGTCTAAAACGGTTCTCGTCCGCCTTTATTGCAGTGTTCAGAATCGAAACAGATATAGCCTGTTGGGCGGATAAGATACGAACAAAATTAGGGTCATTATCATCAAGACGTACTTGCAAAACTTCTTTCGATTTCGCCAAGGCAAGAGGTATAAGGCTCTCGAGAGTTACATCGTTTACTGGTACAACATCCCTGCCGCGAACCCCATTTTTTGTAATTCCGGTAGCTGTCTCAGCAAGCGTTTCCCAATATCCGTCCTGTACATCGGGCTGTTTGGTATTTCCAGCTTTTTCAGTGTCCTGTATGCCTTGGATTTCGCTGAGGATACGGTCAACCCCGTCCCTGTCGAAACGAGCACGTAATCTCCCGCCGTCACCATGCAAGGCGAATCCACAATCTTCCCATTCTTCTCTTGCGGGGCTGTCCCCATCATCATTTCGCATGGGTGCAAATCCTCTGAAATCTCAAAACCATAAACGGGTATCCCACAAACTTCTTTCCGCGTTATTGTGCTGTACGGGTAGTCTGGGATAGAGCATACCACACCAACAGCTATTTCGTTAAGCTTAAAATTGTGGGCATCCCGCCCTTGGCAAAGGTCTAAGAGCCATTCAGCATGATCCCCCTTGTGAACAGGTTGTTGGATATTAAAGAGAGGCCAGCCGGGTCGCATGGTAAATTCTAATGGCCAAGGAGTCCCCTGTTCGTCGATTATACAATTCACATCCACGTAACCAACGTAATTTTCGCGGTGAAGCGCGTCTTCAACGGGTTTTAAGACCATATCAGCTAACTTCGAGTTTTTTACATAGCGTAAAACAGTTCCTTGCTCCCCTGTCGCACACCCGAGGTCGTCATTCATCAATTTTTTAAATTCCCAATTTTCGCACCACCCATCATTAAAGCCACTGGGACCAAACCAACCGCCAACAGCCATTTCAATACCGGGGACAAATTTCTGAATTATAAACCCTCGATTGAGTTTGTTGTTTTTCTTCCAGCGTTGGAGCATATATATCATATCCGCGGGATTTTTTGATACATAAGATAATGCCTTATCGGCGTCCCCATCTGGTTTAGAGACAAAACGCCCCATGTCTTTTTGGACGTAGGATATAGCTTTGTCATAATCGCTGAAACTCTTGGAAGGGATTACATCGCAACCTGACTGTTTAAGTATTTTTTGCCCGATCTCTCTTTCAAGCTCCCAATCTCTAGTCGTTGGTGTCGGTGCAACAACAGGCCATCCTTGCTTTCTCCATGTATCAGCCAGTTCAATAAGTTTGGTGTTATCAGTGAAAACGATCATATCCGCCCAGCGATACCAATCGTGGGGACTAGCTACATGCTCGATAAGACCCTTACCTACAAAGCTTCGATCATTACTCGGCTTACTTGGCGGTGGAACATACCATTTTACCTTATGCCCATCTGCAATACAACGGAGGGACCAATCTAAAGAAGCTGCAAAAGGGTCAATAACCAAGATTCTCATTACTGATCCCGTTTCAGAGGGTGAATTGTTATTCTCAGTGGTTCGTCCCCGCTCCCCATTATACTAGACCCAAGTTGCGCTCCAACCTCGGGTCCCGCAATCTTCCTAAGTCCCGTCTCTACACCACGCGCTGTATTTTGTACACCTTGTTTGACAGAGCTATTGTATAGACGATCACGATACTGCTTCAACATAATATCAGGGGTACTATCTTCTATAGTACCTTTTAAAGCGCGAAAAGCACTATGAGCTGCCGAACGAACAAGCCCGAACGCATGAAGCGTGGCTACGTCCAATACACCATTAAGGGCTCGCAAAAATAAATTTTGTTTAAGTGCCTCAACAGGGTGTGACGATATTCTTGCCTGTCTGAACGATCTTGCTTGGTCGTCTAGGTCTTTAAGAACCTTATCTATATCTTTTTCGGGAGTATCCACAGATCGTAAGAGTGTCCTCAAAGCTTCCTCATTTTCACTTACTTTGTCGTAATTCATCCCTATATCTTTTACGATATTTTCTACCTTAGACCTAGCTATTTTAGCATATACACCCACACTATCCCCCGAAGCCCTTCGTAAATAGGACAACTGCCCCGACAGCTTTTTTGGCTCGGATGAAAGATTATCTGCGATGGTATTTAATTTTATCGCAGAGGTCTGGTTCGGGCTTTCTATTCCTGATTTTCTAAGGGCTCTCAGGCTATCTTCGTCTAACCCTAATTCTTTTGCTATCCCCTCGTCTCGGTATAAAGAAGCATTTTTCCTAGACTTAGCATAAGCTTGTCCATAAACACGACCAAAATGAGGGTCGTTCTTGCCCGCTCTCTCTAATTCCTTATATAATATCCCACTTTCTTTATTATTTAATAAATCAAAAATTTCTGGGGATACCTTTTCCCCCATCTCGTTTGTAAACTTCCGAGCAGCAATAAGATCACTCGCCCTTGTGAGTGATGGAGGGGTATTTCTCGCCTCTTTGGTTATGGTTTTTTCCAGAGTCCTAGCCTCTATTGTAGATGTACTTGACTTATTAAGCCGATTTAACTTTGTTATCTTACTGGGGTCTGTAACTTTTGTAGTGACTACTCCTCTCGGATCAGTTCTCGTTGTCGTTGTCGTAGCATCAGGCGCTGGGACAACGCTAGATTCCTCTTCAATAGGAACGTATTGTCCAACACCTTTTATATTCTTTGTGGTTGTAACCTCTGGTATATCTTTTTTTATATTTATTGTTTCAGGAGCTTTTTGGAAAGGTTTTCCGAGCTTATTCAAAAGTTGTTTCATAAAAGTAGCATCAATCTTTTCTTGCTCAGAAGCTCCCCGAACCTGTGAAGCCTTATCCAATTCATCAGCTTTATCTTGTAGTGTTTTGAGGTTATCCGCCTCTAGCTCGTGAGGGATTTTTGCTCCTCTAACACCTGCTTCGGCATATAATGCTTCCTCTTGATCTTTGTTCTTGTTGAATACATCATATAGCCCTTTTGCCGTATCTGATAACCCCCCGGGGGTAAAAGCGTCAGGTGGTGTTTTTGTAACATCCCCTACTACGGACGGTGCTCTTTCTGTCCCCGATTTAATCGCCCGCGCTATCTGCTCTGGGTTTCCATTTTTGGGTATATTATACCCGAGGTCTTTAGCGGTTTGACCCGCCTTTGTCAGGGAAGAAGCCTTTGGTATAATAGATGCTTCTTTTCCTATTAAGTTTCCTGCCCCACCACCAGCAACTAAAAACGCAAGATTTCGCGCACCTTCCTCCATCTGGGGGCTTCCTGTTGCGTATTTCCCTTCTAAAACGTCCCCCGGGGTCTTAATAGCTTGTACAGTAGAATTGAATGTATCTTCTAAAATACCCGGAACAGCCAAATGTGTTTTTCCTTCTTTATCCAACCTCAGTGGTAATATAGTGGATCGATAAGACTTATCGAACGGGTCATGATCTACTGGGACGAGTTTAGGAGCTTGAGTCTTGCTTTCAGAAAAAGGATCATGGTCCACTGGCTCAAGTCTTGGCATTACTGCACCACTTGGAGATATTTACCGGGTCGGTCAGGGTCAGGGACATAATAGTTACCGTCAGGTGCTTGCTTCGCGCCCTCTGGTAATTTTTCAGGTGGAGCATTACCTTGAACGTTTATACCAGTTGAAGAGTCAGGCATATTTTTTTGAGACCCTGTTGGAACATTCTCTGCTGCCGCTTCTTTGTTAATTCGGATGTCATATTTTAAACCGTCCATAGCCGCTTTGAATGCTGAAAGATTTTTAGATGTCCCCAAAAGATCACGAGCATGATTTAAATTAGCAACAGCTACACTTCCCGTTCCACCCATTGCACGAGCATATTCACGAGCTATACCTTCTAAAATAGGTTTTAGCTCTGCTAAATTAGGGTCATTTGTTTGTGTGTTCAAGAAATTCTGTACAGATCCTAATGCCAAGATTGAGCTCCTTGGAAGCTTTGAGTATAATTCTTCGGCTTTAGGTAGTAGCTTTTCAATAGCCGTATCCGCAATAGATGTAGCCTCTGAAACTTTACCACCTAAGTTTGCTCGTGCTCTATCGGCTACATAACCAAGACCCGCTTTTTTATTTGCTAAATCAAGACCTCCTTGAAGCCTTTCGTTTCTTTGTTTCCCTAAATCCAATTGTTGCATTCTCGTTTGTGTTTCTAATTGCTGGTATGGAGTCAACCCTACGTTCTTGTTTTGGTACAAAGGCATTATTTTTTGGATAACATTACTCAACGCCGCGCCACTTATATTAGGGTTAGCTTGTTGTATTGCAGAAATAAAAGCCCCCGGAGTAGGGTACTGTTGTATAATTTGTTGGGGGTTTATACCTTGTTGTCCTTGCGGAATCTGAGTTTGTTGGGTTGATGGTATCTGTTCGGAACCAGGTAATCCTTGGGGCATATCTTGCCCTTGGGGTGTATTAAAAAACGGATTACCTGGTATTTGTGATGGTGATGGAGGAAAAGGGGCAGGACTACCTCCCCCAACAGGTTGGCGGAGCTGTGACATAGATATTTGGGGATCTTGTGTCACAGGCATAATTTGGGGCATGGGTTGGATTCCATTACCCCCTTGGCTCTGTGACGAAGAATCCTGTCCCGGAAAAGGTGCTGTGGCTGGTGTGTTTTGTTGGGATAAAGCTTGAAGAGCCATAGCCGTCTGCGGGTTTGCTAAAGCCTTATCAGCTCCTATCTTTCCTTGTAGATTATACTGGTTTAACAAAGCGTCAATACGCGCATTTTGCGTATCAGCAATACCTCTGCGAATTTGGTTCACGGTGTCAGGGCTATTATAACCAAAGGTGTCCATTTCCTGTCCTTAAAAAGCAAACATGGCTGCTGTACCCGCTAAATTACCAATATCGCTCCACATTTGTTGGTTTTGATTGTTTTGGTTCGAAGTGTAAGCGTTATTATTGCGCCAATACTGTTGATTGAAGTCCCCTTGACTATTAGACTGATCCGCCCCCAGACCTAAGTATTTCATAATATCACCTAGAGCTGCTTGATTTGTAGAGTTGACGCCAGAATTATACTGTTGTAACCCAGAGCCTAAGTTTGCCACACCTGAGTTATATGTGGCTAAAGGAACCGCCCCGCCCTGAGTTACTGATCCTGCACCCGCCGCACCTAATTGACCCGCTTGACCAAACCCAGACCCCGCTGTTCCGATCGCTTGTGATTGAAGCCCTTGAAGATTGTTTTGCCATCCTAAATTAAAGTTTTGGTCGGATTGATTAGCTAGATTAGCTCCCGCACCAGATGTCGTAAGCCCCCGCGCAGCTAAAGAAGCGTTTGTGGCGTCTGTGTTTTGTTGGTGCTCGAGATTATAAAGACCACTCTGAGGATTCATTGCCGTGTTCAGCAATGCCGAAGATGCTCCGCTAAGATTATTTGCATTCGATAAAGCCTGATTACCAATGTTTGTGTATGATACCCCTGCGGTATTTGCGGCGTTCTGCGCCCCTGTTTGGAAGGGGTTATTGGTTAAAGAAGAAAGATATTGTTGCCATGCTGGAACTGCTTGATTTCCTGCGTTAAGGTTTTGGTTAACTGCTGTGTTAAAATTTGTGTCCTGCCCTGAGACATTGGATGGTTGCCACGCGTTATATTGTGTGGGGGCAGTGTAACTCGAAGAAGTACCCCCGCTAATCAAATCAGTTATAGAAGACATGAGTACGTTTCCTCTTCTAGCTCGAGACCTTTTCGGATAAGGAGAGGAGATAAATCCCCCTTTCTCTTTTGGACAATATAAAGCTTCTTTGCACCTAAGTCACGAGAAAAAGCCTTAATCGCGTCAATGAATCTCCATCCTTCTGTCCCCTTTCTATATTCTGGGGAGAGATACATAATATCCGAAGCCGCTTTAACAATGCTCTTATTTTGGCTTGTTGTGTCCACATAAACGAAGAAGTACCCTACAAGCTTTTTTTCTGCCCGCGCCGTTAGAATAAAAAGCTTATTTAAAGCTTCGGCTTTAAGATATCTAAGCCAATCCACTTCAAGGGGTACGTCTTCCTTATCACTTTCTAATTCAACCCAATGGGCGTAGAAAAGCTCAGGGAGCTCTCCCATTATATCTTCGAACCGCTCTTTTTTGTACGTTATAGCCATATCAATGTGGCAAAGGCGAGAGCCCAACCAATACCGATGAAAAACTCACCCCACGTAGAAGAATTGGGAGTATTTGTCCAAATTGTGAAGGGTGTGCGATACCCAATCCAATAGCTGAGAGGTTGCCATATCGTCGTCAGCACCGTCGCAGATAAAACACCGACGATGGAATAGCCCAAAAAAAGGGTGGGGGCAAAAACAATAAGACCTCGTATAAGCCCAACCGAACCCATACCTAAGAAATCCTGCGTAGAAAACCCCAGCTTGTCTTTAAAAGAAGACATCCATATTGCAGGCCACCATTTAGGGATAGTCACAGAACCAAAAACGGTAATACGAGGCATAGCATCCCAAGTTTGTGTCCTATTACCCATATTCTGCGCGAAAGCGTGTGGTATATAAATTTCTAACAAAGAACCTATTGTAAGCCAAATGAGAGCATGAAAACGAAGATCTGGGAAAGAAAGAAAAGCCGCCCCGATACCAAAAGTAATGGCTAATAATACCCGTTCAAGAGTATTACCTATAGCCTCGGGATTTCCATTTCGCTCATAATGGTAAGCAAAAACAAACAAAGCAATTATGAAGGGTAGCACAATCATTGGTCTTCTCCTGTTCGTAACATATATTCTAATCTTTCCGCACGATCTCCTACTTCACTATCCCATATCGAGTGATGAAGCTCGTCAGATGCAGAAACATAATCTCCTACTTGAGAGAAAGCAATCATTCGAGAAAAAGTCATTAACTTCTTTACACCCATATTAAAGCAGAGATCATAAAAAACCCTTTGGCGCACTTCGTCTAACTTAAAAACCCACGGGATATACATTTGGATAGCCTTCTCTACATCTGCTATATCATTTTTGAACATAAAATCTATTTCACTGTCGCGTAACCCGTTATCCACTAGGTTTCGCCCTATACCTATTGTCGAAATACCCTTGCTGTCTGTATAGACTTTATTCTTTCTTCCTTCTTCTTTAGTAATTTGGGCTTCCAGTTTTGATAGGTCTATCATTTAAATCCTCAATGAAGAATACGACCCAGATGGCCGAGAATCCAACCTCCGCCAATTAAAAGACCGCCCGCTATCCACTGAACCCCTCGGGCAAACCCTATAGACCGAGTATAAAACTCCGTTAGTTTTTGGAGTTGGGAAACAACCTCGTCCAGCTTCTTGAAGAGCGTTGTATGGTTGGTTTCTAGCACAGCCACTCGCTCCCCTAGACGACGATCAGCTTGGTCAGAATGTTCTGTATTCGACATATTTATTTTCCTTCATGCGTGGTATTCCTTTTTCGGGCATAAAAACGGTACATTTTAAGCAGGGTAATCGACAGACCCATCCGTGTTTTTCGGCGCAGATGGCAATACGGTGCTTGTCGTGTCCATGCCGTTGACAATCGCGACAAGTGCCTTGTCAAAAGCCTGCCATGCAGGCGGATAGACAGTCCCTGCTTTGACACACCGTGTCGCTGTGCGATCGTTTTTATCAAGCTGGGCTTGGGCAGATTGCTCAAGAGCCAACCGCGCCCACCCCGCAGGATATTGCGCGACAAAAACAGCTTTCAGATTGCTTTCTGTATCGATTTGTGTCGGCACACCTCCACTGGCAAGCCATGCTTCGTAAACCGCATCCGTGACAGGGACATAATCAGCCCCTGCGCTTGAATAGATTTGCGTGGTTGAACCACCGACGATCCAATAGTGATTTTGAACATTGTACATTTCTCAGCCTTTCGTTAAATGTAATAACCGCCTGATCCTAGTGAACCTGCCGAATTTCCAGGAAAATAATTTGCACCAGCACCATTGGTGAAGATGACACCGCCCCATGCAGCGGTATATCTTGCCCCTATTGCAGAACCAGAAAAGCTATATCCAGATACGGCAACGTTTGAAGCTCTATTCGCGCATACAAAGCTATTAAAAGAAGGCGTTCCTGTTAGCGTTACTGTGTATGCGGAGGTATTTACTATTTCTCCAGCAGTATCAGAGTAGTAATGAAAAAAAGCGTTTCCAGAAATCGTATAGTTTGACGCTAGACCAACATAACTTCCTGTATCGACTGATGCGATATGAGACGCAGTAGAACCTACTGTTCCAAAGTTCATATTTCCATTTAAAACGATTTTACCTCCCTGATTTACTGTAATACCGTGCGAGCCATTGGAGGAAGATGTAACGGTAAAACCTGCAATACCTACGAAAGCACCTGCGCCAGCCCCTATACAGCTTTGATTAACTGTACTGCTCGAGATAATGCAGGAAGAAGGAGTTGTGGTATTTCCTGTAATTTGAAGACTAGGGGCACTTCCAGCAAGATTTGCGCCTACAATAGGAAAATTTACCCAAAAAGGTGCGTAAGTTCCATCCGCCACGCTGATCGTGATGGTATAGCCTCCGCAATCAATGTTGGTTTGAACATAAGTAATGGCTTTCTGAATCGTCGCCCACGGATTGCCACTTGTTCCATTTCCTGTTGTGTCGTTCCCTGTCGTCGCCACATAGTAGGTCGTGTTCGCAGTCAGCCTCGTGCGTGCATTCGCGATTTGCAAATATCTTGCATCACCTGTCGCTTGCATAAAAGCTGTTGTGGCAAGTTTTGTACTGTTATCTCCTGTGGTTGGTGTCGGCGCGGTTGGAGATGTTGAAAAATTAACTGCGCTTGAAACAGAAGTGAGACCCGTCATTGTTGTTATGCTCGCGTTTGTACCATTTTCCGCGGCGTTAGCATTTACACTCGAAAAAATCTGGTTGAAATCCGCCATAACCTGAGTAGCGTCCGCAGTTGTCCCGTTTGTTAAAACGAAAGGAAATGAAGGAATAATAGACATGATATTTCCTTACAAGGGCGACATATAGTCGACGAGTTGAACCATAAACCTTAGGTTTGATATTTTAAACCCTAAAACGCTTGTAGCTGTCGCTTGGAATATGATCTTAGTGAAAATTAGAGGGTTTGTCCACGGAATAAGATGGGGACGAATGCCATATTGTTTCCCATACCATATACCCGCACCCCATACAAGCGTTCCCCATAAACTTTGAACGACAGAGGGTGCAACTACTGAGGCTGTTGCCATAACCCCTTGGCTTTCATCGGAAGCTGTGCAAGTTACAGAAGGAGCACCAGATAAAAAAGCCATATTAACTGTTGTCTCATTAACCGTATTCACATACATACTGTCGTCTTCACCTATAGGTGCTGTCTGAAATATCCAAGAAAGAGCTGTCCCATTTTCAGTGAAGCTAGACCCAGATATTTGCGTAACATAAGACGTGTACATTGTAGCAGGGTAAAGGTGCGAAAAGCATATAAATCCCGCTCCGTAGGGGAGTGCTATATCTTGTTGGCAGGTGTGAGGACCTGTCCATATTTCTCGTCCTATATCATACCAGTATTCCTGCCAAGGTGCGTTTGCAACATTAATATTTTGCACACATATACGATATACGTCAGAATTATAAGAGGCGTTCACGCGGGAGGCATACTCCGCACCGAGAAAGGGGAGGCGTAAGTCCCCATCGGGCTCAGAAACAGTACCATCTGCTTGAACAACACGAATACCATCAGGAGCCATGAAGAAAACACCATCGGGTGTAGGTACAACTGAATTAGGTGCTACAGTCCCCGCGGCCGTGTTGAGCGAGTTAATAGCCAAAGTGTTAAGTGCCACATCCCCCGTCACCTGAAAGACTGTATTCGACTTAAAAGCAAGAAGCCCCTGTAGAATACCTTGTGTTGTCGTGGTTAAGGTAAAAAGAGAAAGCGCAGTAATCGCGCTGCTGTCACCCGCCGTTAGTGATTGGCTCGCCTGAGTCCTATTAAGGGATAATGTATCTGTATATTGGAGCGTATTAGCCACGGAGAAATAAAATCGGCTATAAAACAAAGTAACGGCTGTAGGTACTGCCGTAAGACCGTTCATAGATGTGTTGACCGAAGACCAAAGGGGTGACGTCGTTGTGCCCCCCGCGACAGTAATAGATAAGGCATTCGTCGTGGATGTCGCATTAGCTGACATCGTTATTGTTGTGCCTGTCCCGTAGAGCGTAATACCTGTTGCCGTTGCGGTCGCGGCTTGGGAAATAGTAAGCGAATAAGGACCCGCCCCTGATATAGCCGTCACATACGCCCCCGAAGGAATACCTGTCCCCGCAATTTGGGATCCTACTGGAATCACTACTGGAACATTATCCACTGTGGTATTCGAATGCGTGTTTCCTGTAGTTGTTTGAGTGACATTAGACACATTAACAACACGAGTATTGGCAGGAATACCTGTACCCGAGATTTTATAACCCGGCATAACACCTACAATAGGAAAGTTCCCTGTAACTGTTGGGCTACCAGAGGTTATATCGCCTAATGTCGAGGTGTTCGAAAAGCCAGATACATCAAAAAATCCAAAATATCCATTTGTTCCATTAAATCCCGGATGTGTAGCGGCGATAAAAGACCCTAATACCGCCATAGAGGGTGGGACCCATGTCCCTGTAGAAGATGGTGTTGCTGGTACGTTCGAAGACGTAATACCTTGAACTGTAAGGAATGTATTTGAAGTTATATTATAAACAAAAGGTTCGTCATACCCTGAATTACGGGAGCTAGCTATAAAACCATAAACAAAACCATTGATAGTCAAAGCTTGCGAAACAACCCCGGGGGAAGAGAAACCTGAGAAATTGGATATGACATTCATCGCTGGCCGGCATTGAAACGCTGAGGGGGTAGATGGGTCTGGTATAAGGTTCTGTAAAGACCCCATGCCACCGGGGATTATATTCATACCATCCCAGCTATCAACCACTCCGCGGGGCTTAAATTTAGTCGGTTGAGCATTGCGTAAGGGCATATATTCTCCTTACAAAGGCATAGATTTGGTATTCCTCTGACTTCCGCCAGATCGAAACGCCCGTGGGTCGAGCTTCACTTGACGGACATAATTCTCACGATCGTCTTCACCCATTGTTAAGAACTTGCTTAATAGCTTTTCACAATCATCAAGAAATTTATCTCGCCTTGTGTCATCCGAGATCATCATAAGCTCACCAGAAAGCCTTGTTATAAGGTAAAGCTGATTAGGAAACCAAGGTATTGTCGCACTCGTTTCTGGTGTTGTAATTACTGGTTGTTGTGGCAAATATCTCATATAAAACCCCACTGCCAACGGAGGTGCAGGATACACAAGAACTGTACGCGGAGATTTAGACACGTCCACACATAAAAACTCAGGATACGAGCTACCAGTTATACCTTGGAATAACCCATCGTACTGTTCAATCGGGAGCTGTGTAATAGGGCGAGGTGCCCCGTTTACTATATACCAAGAGTTTAAAGATCGCTCATGATCGGCGGGTAACGCATACCCATACGGTTGGTTATAGCTATCAAGAGGTTGAGCCTGTGTACAGTCAATAAATGTCTTTTTCCGTGAGAAAGCAAAATCATTAACTTGCCAAAGCTCTTCCAAAATAGTGTTTAGAAGCTGTCCAGCGAAAGAAACGTACCCCGGCACTTTTGCAATCTGGCAAGCCAGCGCGACTATTTGTGCCGAGGTATACGCCATTACTTACTCCGCTTCTTTTTCCAATTCAGCTAAAGCTTTTTTATCCGCTTCAAGTTTTGCTTCGTTGCGACGGATATTACTTACCATAGCTTCTCTTTGATTACGCTCAGTTTGGCTTTGTGGCTTCTTACCAGCTGTTTCGTCCATCTGGGCAAGATCACCAATCATAGAGGCTACAATGACTTCACCTTGGGCGATTGTGTCCCTCTTTGCTTCGATCTTGTGTTTAGCCGCGAGCCGTTTCGTAACCGCCAACAACTTATCAAACTCTTGACCCATATCCTCTTTGCTCGCATTAAGCGAAAGGTTTCCTGTGATCGTTAGCTGTTGGTTATCGTTAAGACCTGTCACCAACTGGAAAACATATCCAACGACTTCTTGCTTGGGGGAAGTGTGTTCACTCATATTTTTCTCCGATGTTAGAGGCGTTCATTAAAAGACCTTGTTCCACGCTCCGCAATGATATTAGCACCCCCGATTTCTCGTTCGTGCTCCCATGTACGGTGCATTTGGTCTTTTATAGTTTGTGCCTGAGCCTGTGTAAACTTATAACTTACCCCATGATAGTATAAACGACCATCGATGCTTATATACGAAGAATGAGGAGCTAACTTTATCATAACTGGCTCAACATCATCACCTGTTGCGTCTTTTCCCGCGGAGAATAACGCCTTTTGCCGAAGCTTTCGTTTAGTTTCTTCCTTAAACGCTTCTTGTGAAGCTTTCTTTGTTTCCTGTTCGAACTCAGCATTTGCTTCTTCTTCAAGTTGCTTTAATTCTTCCTCTGTAAAAAGGGAAGTATCTGTATAGGTAGTAGATTCAGGTTTACTTTTCAGGGGTTTAGCCATCTTTATCTCCTTTATTAGTTATGAGTCCAAGCACCATTAGCTATTGAGTTTGAAGAGATAAGCAAAGGCCACCCTTTATTGTCAATAGCTACATAATCACCCGGTTGTACAATAAGTATACCACGATTAGGAACATAAAGAAGCCCCATTGAAGAAAAAGCCCCCGGATATATTGGGTTTCCGTTTACAATATCGTTCAAAATACCGTTTGTAATCGTTGCCACGTCGGCGGCTGCAAGACCCCCCTGTGCAAAAGGTAGCGCAGTCAGAGAGTTTGTAGCGTTCGTTCCAAGAGTTTTCGTTGCCATTGGGTACTCCTTTTTTGAAAAAGAACTCGGGGGTTATAACCCCCGAGTAACATCAACTATTAACCTAAGCTAGGGCTAAGGTTAGAAGAGCTTTCAATACGCAAGAAGAAGTTTTGATTTTCAATCAGCGTACCATACATCACCTTCCAGCCTACAATTCGCAACTGGTTTAAAGGATCACTCTTATCGGGATTCTTCAAATATGAAAACTTTGGATCGTCCAACATAACTTGACCATAGGCGTTTTTACCGATGATAAAAGTTGGATATACTGTCACACCTGTTGCAGGAGCCGCAGGAGGTGTACGAGAAGCCCCCAAGCCTGTAATAACAACAGACGAACCCGAAGCAATTTGAACCGCGTTACCAGCTAAAGGACCTGATGTAGGACCTGATGTTGACAATCCCAAATTTACAGGGCTAGTCGTTGTCCCAACATAAACGTTGAAGGTGTACCCTGCTAGTGTAGGAACAGTTACTGAGATCGAACCATTCGGACCTGTTACAGATATACTACCCGAGACCTGATAAATACGTTGTTCATAACCGTTCTGAGCAACAGAACCAGTAACCTGAACATAATAAGTCCCTGTAGCCAACGTCCCAGAAGTACCTGCTGTACCAGAAACAGCAGCGACACCAACAAAGAACGGAATCATATTCGATCGACAGAAACGAATACCACCCCATTCACCCAATTCGTTGTTATACAAACGATTCAAGTCACCATAAGACCATGCTGTTACAACTGTTTGGTTTTCGCGAACGTCCTGTTCAGGAATCGGATGGATGAGCCCTACATAATGCGAATGTCCCCGCGGGGGGCTAGAAGCTTTATTAGGACGATCAGCGGCGATCTTGGCACTTTCCTCCATCTGGCCCATAAATTGCGGAGCCCCGATAGTGTAGAGAGACGCAGCGGCTCGGTTAAACTCATGTGGGTTCAGAACATCACCAGCTACAAGTGAAGCGCGAGCACCACGTGTGTTGACATAATTGATCTGCGTACCAGCCATCAAAGCATTGAAGGTATTACGTTCTAACGTTTCCGCCATCTGCAAGGATACCATTTCAATGGCTTTTTGGAACAACGGATGTTTGATAGTCATATCCGAGACATCCGTGATCGTGATGGTGTCCCCCCATTGTTGAGCAGTCGCCGTAACCTGTGTGAGGTTGAGGGCTTCCCCTACCGGCGCAACACCTTCGGATAATGGCGCAAAGGGTAAATTTACACGATCATAACGAGAGGCTGTGTAAGTTAAACCACGCCCTTTAGGAAGTCGCAACATATCCCCAAACTGATACGCGACTAATTGGCGTTGTGTAAGAGGGAGGGTTTTATCTTGGATATAGTTTTCTACATCCGAGTTGAACGTGGCTTGATAATTTACTGCTGTAGTCATTTAAGGCTCCTCTGGTTAGCGGTCCCTACGAACCGCCGCAGGGGACCTTAAAGTAGAACATTCTCAAGACGATCTTCCGCTGTCTTGCCTCTTCCACCGCGGGGCGCGTCACTTCTTGAAGAAGTTATACGTCCTTGAGTAGTATCCACGCGGGTTTGTGCTTCCTTTCGGATAGAACCCTTACCGCCTGATTTCATTTTCGCTTCCGCGAGTTGTTTTCCTAATAAATAATAATAAATATCATCTCGTGGTGCATTAATCCCCTTGGCTCGCATATCTAATAGGTTTTTTTCTACCTGATCGGCGAGTTTAGCTCTTACTGGGTCATTCTGGGTTTTTGAAAGGAATGTCGCACGATCTGCGCTGTCGATGTTAGCTAACTGAACCTTACGAAGCTCAACTTGAATGGCGTTGATCTTCTTATCGGCCTCATATTGAACCCTTTGTATCGGGTCTAATTGTGCTAAGAGTTCCTCTTCCGCTTTGGCATCTTTCGCAACATTACCATAATGAATAGAGCGTTGAACCTCTTCCATCTGTGCGCGAATAGCAGCCATCTCGCGTTCGGCTTTCTCAGCACGGTCAGTAGCTTCCTTGGTTCTGGCATTTAATGCTTGAATGCGCTGATTAGCTCGTCCCCTAGTATGTTCTTCTGTACTATCTGGACTTGGCTCATCCTGCTCACCATCGTCATCAATTATGCCTTCTCCACTTTCGACATCATCATCGTTCAGAGTTTCTTCCTCTGGGACATCTGCCTCATTGCCACTTACTAATTCTTTATATTCAGTCGCAATGATTTCCTTATCGTCGTCCATAATGACTTCTCCTTTTACCGCTTACGGCTGGTTGCTCGGTATCCCTTACGGGGACAGGTCGTAATTGTTAATATATACCCTGCTAGGAAATATGCAACAAAAAAAATTTTAACCTATTCCTGCTTTTCTCGGCATAGATAATGGCATCTGATCCCTACTTATCGCCCCCGGAGGTTGTTGCGGTCTAGGTACGCCGGGAGTAGCCCCCATTCGAGGAGTACTCCCGGCGTACCTAGACCGCAACAACCTCCGGGGGCGATAAGT
>Ga0208110_1000090_pt1 | contig 15937 bp, 23 predicted proteins | sample CryBogCBH13Jun08_FD_185507 | JGI IMG/M metagenome (GOLD analysis project Ga0208110, IMG submission 185507) | Freshwater microbial communities from Crystal Bog, Wisconsin, USA - CBH13Jun08 (SPAdes) | ecosystem: Environmental > Aquatic > Freshwater > Lake | place: Crystal Bog, Wisconsin, USA...
GGCAACATCACCCTCGCCGGGAACGTCTCTTATCTATGGCGATCCCGAAAGCTACTTCACCCTGACATCCACCAACCTTACGATTACGCAGGTGTAATGTGGTCGCGGGCGTAGACACCAGTTGGCCAGCAACAGGGCCTACTAGCATCCAGAACACGATACCGGCTTATCTTTATATCCAGTATCAAAACGATGACAATTTGCAGGCGTTTTTTACGGCATATAATCAATATGCCCAAGCCTATATGAATTGGTTCAATGCGCTTAATTTGCCGATCTACACGCAGGCTCCGGTGTCTGGCGTCCTTCTGGATTGGGTGGCGGCGGGCATTTATGGCATTAGCCGACCGGGTTTGCCCACTAGCAATGGTTCGCCCAACATTGGTGACGTAAACTCGTTTACTCCCAATCAAATGCCATTGAATGGATATAGGGCGGGTGTGGCAAGCACATATACCGCCACTTCGGATGATACGTTTCGCCGTGTTATTACATGGGCATTTTACAAAGGCGATGGCAAAACATTCACTCCCACTTGGCTAAAGCGCAGGATCAACCGCTTTCTAAATGGGCTAAATGGCACCGATGCAGTAAACGACACGCAATATAATGTGTCGGTAAAGCCAACTGGTTTTCAAAAATGGACAATTAAGCTGGCAAACACCACGCAATCGCAGATATTTAATGCGGCTGTTCAAACTGGTGTTATAGAATTGCCCTTCCAACAGACATGGACGGTGACGTTAGTATGAGCCTTTATCAGTTTGCCAATAACGCCAATACCACCCTTGGCTCGGCCATCAACACTACCGCCACCACGATTACCGTGGCAACGGGCACAGGCGTTCTATTCCCCACGCTTACGGGCGGACAGTATTTCACCGCCACTCTGTTTGCGGCTGGCAGCAGCACTGGCCTGCCCAATGAGATCGTGCGGGTGACTGCTCGAACCGGCGATACCATGACTGTTGTGCGCGGGCAGGAAGGGACGACGCCGCAAAGCTGGGCGGTTGGTGCAAGTTTCTCAAACTTTATCACGGCTGGCTTGTTGAATAACTTGGTCGGCACCAACGATATTCAGTCTCAGTTTGGTAACTCTGCGGTGGATTCTGGCTCGACCAATGCGGGTGTGGTCACTTTGTCGCCCGCTATCACGTCCTTGTCCAGCATCCTTTATTCTCCGATCCGGGTGCTAAAGATCGGCACGGCCAATACGGGCGCATACACGCTGAATGTGAACGGGCTTGGTGCTAAAAATGTGTTAATTAATGGATCTGCCCTGCAAAATAACCAATTAGCGGCATCTGCCATATTTGAAGTGGTATGGGATGGAACCAATTTTGAATTGATGAGTAACCCAGCCGCTTTAGTGCTTAACTCCATACCAAACAGTAGTTTGGCCCAAATGCCAGCAAGCACTTTCAAGGGGAACATCACAACCGGCACTGCAACCCCATCAGACATACCTATATCGTCCTTGCTTACGTCTTTGGGCTTTGGCTCATATTCTCTTGCCTATCCGGGATATTATACATTTCCCAATGGCCTCATTGTTCAATGGGGGCAAAATCGTTCTGTGACCCCCGGTAATGGTTATGTTATACCAATTACATTTCCAGTGACCTTCCCTCATTCGGTTTTGGCAATGTCTGTTGTTCCTTATACACCCTCTGGAACGACGTATGTTTCTAAACACATATCTCGTACCAATACGGGTTCGACCACCTCATCCGTTAATATGACTGTAATCAACGATGATAGTGACATCGGCAGTTTCTATGGTTTTGACTGGGTGGCAATAGGCTGGTGAGAATGGCAACTCCGAATCCAAATAGGGAAACGACATGAAATACTCTAAAACCACCGGGGGATTTTACTCGGACGCCATCAATTATGACTATGTTCCAGAAGACGCGGTTGACATTACAGAAGATCAACACGCAGAACTTCTAATGGGGTCATCTTTGGGAAAAGCCATTGCGCCCGATGCAGACGGCAATCCAATTTTGATCGACCCCGCACCACCATCTATGGATGATTTGTCTGGAACTGCTCGGGCACAACGTGACAATATGCTCCAAAAGACTGACTGGCGGGTAACGATTGCCACAGAATCCGGCAATGCACTATCCGATGATTGGAAAACATATCGCCAAGCCCTGCGAGATGTCCCCGCGCAAAAGGGCTTCCCCGTCAAAATCAAATGGCCCGTGGCCCCCGCAAACTAAATAGGAAACGATCATGTCCACCACGCTTTTTCCCGGTCAGTATCAGCCTTACCCCTCGTCCTTCCAGAGCATTGCCCTGACCAATTCTGCGGCGGTTGGCCTTACGCTTCCCACGGGCGTTAATGGCGTTCCCAAATACGCTCTGGTGCAGGCTTTGACCAATAGCGTAAACTGGCGCGATGACGGTGTGGCTCCTACGGCTAGTGTCGGTGGCGGCATGGTATTGGTCGCGGGGCTTGAGCCAGAAGGCTTTAACGGCGATCTGTCTGCAATCAAGTTTATCTCCACCAATGCCGCTGGTTCCACTCTGCTCGTTTCATACTACTACTAAGCGGTGAGACGATGAGCATAACCCCCACCCACGCCGATCTCGGCATTGAAATAGGGAAAGCCCAAGCCATGGCCGAGGCAGCCCAAACAACTGCCGAGCGTATGGAGGTTAGCTTGAATGACCGTATGGATAGGATAGAGAAATCAGTCCAAGAAGGCTTTGTAGAGGTTAAAGAATTAATCAAAGGCATCCATACCGATCTCACTCATCTAAAAGTGCAGGATGGTAAAAATGACGCTAAAGAAGAAGCCAAAAAACATGGCTGGTCTGTAGGCGTTTCCGTCACCGCTTTAATTGTCTCTCTGTTGTCTGCCGTAAGTGGTCTTGTAAGTTATTTTATGGGCAAATCCCATTAGGGGGCGATTGTGAAGCTAACGCCAAAAATAGTCGCTACTCTTGGCACAGCAGAAGGCCTGACGCTTGAGTCATATCTTGATCCTCGCGTCTGGACGTGGGCGATGGGGATTGCAGCGACTTCCGGGGCGGACGTTCTGCAATACAAAAACCGGCCAACGTCGCTCGACACGGCATTGCGGGCATCCGTTGCATGGATTGAGGCTCGATTCCTGCCCGCCGTGTTGAAAGCCTTTGCGGGGCATGATCTGACCGAAAACCAGCTTGCCGCCGCGCTATCGTTTCACTGGAACACCGGGGCTATTTTGACCGCGCAATGGGTCAAGGATTTTCAAGCCGGTAAGCCCACAAGCGCCAAGGCCGATCTAGTTGGCAATTATTTGCAAGGCGGATTGTTGACTGCCCGACGCAAGCGTGAAGCCGCTTTATTCTTCGATGGCACATGGCCCGATGACTTTCGCGTGCCGGTGTGGGGTGTTCGCAAGCCAAGCTATCTCCGCAGTACCAAGCCGCAAACCGTGGCCGACGTGATGCCTATCCTTCAACAGATCATGGGTGGAAAATGAAAGCTATTGATTGGATCAAGCGCCAATGGGCGCAAGTCTCGACCAAGCTGGGCGCGCTGCTTGCCGCCCTTTCCCCGGTGCTGGTGAACTACGCCAGCATAGACCCGCGTTTCGGTTACGCCGGGGCCGCGTGTGGCATCCTGTTGGTGATCTGGAATCAGGACGCCGCCATTCCCCCCAAATAACGCGCCTATCCCCTCATAAATAGGTGGCCTATGAATGTAGCCGATAAAGCGACCGCGCTTCTGACGCAAACCATCTACCCGCTGACAGATCGCCAGCGCGAGACGTTGCAAACCATTGTTGATACGGGATCATGCCGGGCGGCATCGGCGCGATTGGGTATCCGTCATCAAGGCGCGAGTGAAGTATTGCTCGATCTTTTGGCAAAGGCCGCTAGGCGCGGTTGGGCACCGGAATCGGGGATAGTGCATCCCGTCGCGGAAGGCTTTGAACTGCGGGGCTATTCCCATTTTACCAAAACGGCGGCGGGCGAACCGATCTGGCTTAAAACTCGCGCCGCAGAGCAAAACTATTGGGCCGGGATAGAGGCGGCACTCGCCAATATCACCCCGATTGATCCCGCCACGATTGCCCCCATGCCCGCGATGCCACAATCGGACATTATCCCGTGGTTGCAGATTGGCGATGCCCATATCGGCATGGTTGCCAGTGAAGCCGAAACCGGGGCCAATTTTGACATTGGCATTGCCGAGCGCGAGATATGCGCGGCGGCGGCTGCATTGATCGATGCCGCGCCGGAATGTGATCGCATGGTTATCAATGACCTTGGCGATGGCACGCACTATGAGACATTCAAAGCCGTGACCGAGGCCAGCGGGCACCCGCAGGACATGGACACCCGCTATTGGAAGATGATCGACGCCTATCTGCGGATCATGCGGTTCATCATTGACCGAGCCTTGACTAAGGCGGCAACGGTGGATTGCATATTCAATCAGGGCAATCATTCCAGATCCAATGACGTTTGGGCGGCGGCGACATTTCGGATGCTTTACGCATCAACCGGGCGCGTCAACGTGCTGCGAAACGAAGGGCAGTTTATTGCTTATCGCATGGGCGAGACGATGGTTCTGATTCATCACGGCGACAAAACCCGGCCCGAGGGCTGCGCCAAGGTCATGTCGTCCGATTATCATTCCGATTGGGGCGAGACGACATTCCGCTATATCGACGGCGGCCACGTTCACCATAGCCAGCGCAAGGAATTGCCGGGCTGTGTTTTTGAAAGCTGGAACAACCTCGCGCCCCGCGACAAATACGCCAATGATTACGGCTATCGGTCGCATCAGTGCATGACGATGGTTCACAGATCGCGCACTTATGGCGAATTAGGCCGACAGGTAATGCCGATTGAACGGGTGCGGGACATCGTGCTGGCAAACCATGCCGATCATTACGTGCCCCCGGTTATGCGGGCGTTCGCAGCATGAAGCCTCTGTCAACTATAAGCGACAGTGCCCCTGTTGATCTTGATCGCCCGAATTATCGCGAGGAAAACATGACAGATACTACAGCCCATGAGCAGGTGAAATATCCCAATGGCCAGCACCATGAGCCGCCGCGCAGCCCGCATTGGCCCGCCGTAGAAAAACGTCAACTTGCCGCTTTCCCTTTTTGCGCGTGCTGCGGCTCGGCCAAAAAGGACAAGGGCTTGCAAGTGCATCACATTTTGCCGTTCCATTATTGCATTGCGTTGGGCCGCCCCGATCTGGAACTTGACCCGCGCAATCTGTTGACGCTGTGCGAGACGGAACACGGCGACCCTGAGGCTAACCATCATCTATTGTTAGGCCATTGCGGCAATTTCAAGAGCGACAATATACACGTCGCTGACGATGTAGTATTATTTGCGGATATGGCAGCGGCGCATATTGAGGCCGATCCGCGCTGGCTTTCCCGAAAAGCCGCCCGGCTCAAAATGCTTGATGAGATGACCGATGCCGACAAGGCCGATTTTCGCGTCTTGATGGATGCCAAGTTTCCCTTGACGGGTAGTAATCCCGTGACGGGTTCTGACGGTGACGATAACGCTTGATTGAAGGAATAAAACCCATGAGCATTTCTAAAATAGAAGCCCGCGTTAAGTCTATCATTAGCAATCTTCTCGGAGCGGCTCGTTTGGATGCTGCTAAGGTGGCGACATTGACCGAGGTAATTATGGCAGACATTCGCCGTGTTGTGACACGCACTGCCATTATTGCCTTTGGCTTTGGTTTTATGGTTGGCTCAATCGCGGTTTTTAGTTCGGTGCATTTCCAATGAATCCGCTATTTATCATGCGGGCTCTAGGATGGCTTGGAAGCGCGTGGACTGCACTAGCGGGCCTTGTGGTTCGATACCCTTGGCAATGTGCCTGTGCGGGTCTTTTGCTGGCTTGTGCGTGGCTCTGGCATGGTAAGGTTGATGCGGTCAGAGGGCGCATGACAGATCGCGCCGCTTATGTTAAAGCACAGTTTGACGCAAAAGCCCTTGCCGATAAGCAAAGGGCAAAGCTGGTGGCCGATTTAGCCAATTTTTCAGGAGTTACCAACCATGACTATGAGGATGGTCTTGCGGATGGCCGTAATCAGCTTGCTACCTATTTTAATGGCCGGTTGCGCGTCAACGCTCAAAGTTCAGCCAGCGGAGCCAGCACCCCTTCCAAGGATAACTCTTCCCCCATTTCTGGAACAGGCACCACCACCGCCGCCGTGGCATTCACTCAAGAGCAGCTTGATGGTTGGGAAACAGACTATCAATATGGTTTAAAGTGCCGTGAGCTTGTGCGGGGCATTGCTGATCGTTTTAACGGCAAGCCGTAATTAGGAAATATACAATGGCCGTTCCTTTTTCTTATCCCCGTGGCGAGGAAATCGTCATTAATCTGGTCATTGCTGATCCCGGCGATTATGATCCCGCGACTTTGACAGTCACAATGTCGCTGAAAGTGACTTATAATTTACAGCCGCCGCCTGTTACCGTTGCGCCGACTGCTATATTTGTGGTAACATACCACCCCATTTCTGGAAGCGACCCCGCGTATTGGCAGGGTGTGATTAGTTCTACTGTGAGCGCGGGATTGACGCCGGGGTCTTATATTACCGACGCCCTTATTTTGTCTGGCTCTACGGTTTTGTCCGTCACAAGCCCTCAGATCATCAATGTTGTTGAGAGTGTGACACCCGCAGCATGAGCAGCTTTACCCTTTACTGGCGTGGCCCAGCGGCAATCCCCACTGTTTCGTGGTCGGCTAATCAGTCCCCGCCAGAGATGGCATTTGCAGCGGTTATTGGGCCGCAAGGCCCCACTGGCCCGGCTGGGCCTGCGGGTGGGCCGACAGGCCCTACAGGCCCGACAGGTGCGCCATCTACAGTTGCTGGCCCTACAGGCCCAACGGGGTCTACTGGCAACACAGGTTCCATAGGCCCGACTGGGCCAACGGGTGCTATTGGTAACACCGGCCCAACGGGGCCAACGGGGCCAACGGGATCTACTGGCAATACCGGCCCGACCGGGCCAACTGGGCATACAGGAATCCAAGGCCCTACAGGCCCGACTGGCCCAACGGGGATTCAGGGGATTGTCGGCCCTACAGGCCCAACGGGGCCTACTGGCCCTACCGGCAATACTGGCAATACCGGCCCGACCGGGCCAACTGGGCCTACAGGCCCGACTGGCCCCACGGGGCCTTCTGGTGCTTATTACTCATCCACTAGCACAACTCCGCTGACTATTGCGACAGGAACGCAATCCCTCACCATTGGCACGGGTTTATCCTATACTCCCGCGCAGCCAATCCTGATCGCTTATAGCGGCACTGTGTATATGGTGGGCACGGTTGTGTCCTATAACACGGCCACGGGTGCTTTGGTCGCTAATATCACATCTGTTTCTGGCTCGGGCAGTTATAGCACTTGGACTGTAAACCTTAACGGGGCAAGCGGCCCACAAGGCCCCACGGGGCCTACTGGCCCTACCGGCGCGGCATCTACCGTGGCTGGGCCTACAGGCCCGACTGGTTCCATTGGCAATACCGGCCCAACTGGGCCTACAGGGCCAACGGGTGCTATTGGTAACACCGGCCCAACAGGCCCTACGGGGCCGACAGGTATTCAAGGTAATACTGGGCCAACCGGCCCAACTGGGGTGACGGGAATCCAAGGCCCTACAGGCCCGACTGGCCCAACGGGGATTCAGGGGATTGTTGGCCCAACAGGCCCTACGGGGCCGACGGGGCCTACTGGCGTTCAAGGCAACATCGGCGCGACAGGGCCTACGGGGCCTACAGGGCCGACAGGGCCTACGGGGGCCACTGGCTTGATTGGCCCAACTGGCCCTACAGGTGTGCAAGGCAATGTAGGGCCTACTGGCCCCACTGGCCCGACAGGCTCTACAGGTAACACCGGCCCTACAGGCCCAACTGGTTCCACTGGCGCTGGCGGCTCCCTTGGTTATTATGGGTCATTTTATGACACAACAAACCAGACGGCATTAAGTACCACATCGTCTTATATTGTAAACATTGGCTCTCAATTTGAGGCCAGCGGTGTCAGCGTTGCATCCGGCAATAGAATAACTTTTGCGTATGCTGGAACATATAATATTCAGTATTCTATACAATTTACCAATACAGATGCTAATAGTGATAATGTTGATGTTTGGATAAGAAAGAACGGAACAGACGTATCTGACAGTAATTCCGTTTATAATGTTCCGGGAACATCTCATGGCGGTGCCGGTGCTTTAATTGCAGCCGTTAATTATGTCTTGACGGTTTCTGCTGGAGATTACATTCAAATTGCATGGGCTGTGAGCAATACAACTATTTCGATTTCAACAATCGCAGCGCAAACCTCGCCAACAGTTCCTATCACTCCCGGCGTAATCGTCACCGCTCAACAGGTAATGTATACGCAATTAGGCCCCACAGGCCCTACAGGACCCACGGGAGCGGCGGGTAGCACTGGCCCCACGGGGCCGACAGGCCCGACAGGTGCGGCTTCATCTGTAGCAGGCCCCACGGGGCCGACTGGGCCTACTGGCGCAGCATCGTCAGTTGCAGGCCCGACGGGGCCAACTGGGCCTACTGGATCACAAGGCCCTACGGTATACCCCAGCGCAGGCATTGCCAACAGCACTGGATCGGCTTGGGGCACCAGCTACTCGACCACAGGCTCTGGCACGGTTGTGGCTCTTGCCGCGTCTCCCACGATCACGGGTACAGTGATATTCGGCGGCACGGCGGTGTCCGCGCCCGCGTGGACGACCAACGGCGTTGGCTTGATCCAGAGCGCCACGACATACACCGACACGTCGAGCAGCGGCACTGTGGCAACGGCTTATGTCAACGCCCGCAAAGCGCAGACTGTGGCGGCGTCCAGTGCGGTCACGTTTACCAATCTTTATGCGACATATCTCGCGGCTCCCCTTGCCGGAACGAATGTCACCGCGACCAACAAATATGCCTTGGGTGTAGACAGCCTTTATGTAGGTACGGGTGGTCTCACACCGCCAGCCAATAATAATGGTATCACCATTCAGCACCCGTATTATCCCGGCATTTCCTTGATGGGAGCATCGGGAACCATTTTAAGCGGTGTCATCGCTTGGGGTACTGAACTCACATCAAATATAGCCAGTATTCAATACACCAATTCAACTGGCATATTGAGATATGCGGCTACCATTCAGGGGGCTGCGGCTCCCAATGGGGGGCATGAGTTTCTCTCATCTGGTGGCGTCTATTTTCGCGTTACGTCCGCTGGCGTTGTGGTTGGGCCAGATACCAACGGCACCCCCACATCATATCTTTTGCGCGCACCCAATGCCACCGGCACAGATATAGCTGGTTCGACTTTCCGCATCCAAGCGGGTCTAAGCACAGGCGCGGGTTCATCTGGTTATATCCCTTTTTATACCAGCACCGTTGGCACGACCGGATCGACGTTGAATACCGCCGTCGAGCGTATGCGCGTGTCGCCATTGGGTGGTCTTGCGCTTGGCACGACGACTGATCCCGGCGCGGGTAACTTCTTGAGCGTTGGCACACTGACATTCGGGGGCACCAACATTACTGCGCCTAATTGGGGGCTTAATGGTAAAGGTCTGGTACAGAACCCAACCACTTATACAGACACAACAAACACCGGCTCCCAAAACGCAGCGATAAACGTATTTCAAGCGCAAACATATAATACTTCAAGTTTATCAACACCGAGCTATCTTTATGGTAATTATTTCTACGACCCACTGCAAGGCGCTAACGTCACGGCGGGCTACGTATATACTGCGGCGTTTGAAGGTGCGATTTCGGCGGGTAAAGTCGCGGGCGGAACCGCCGCCGTTTTTAATGGATATGTCACTGTTAACAATGGCGGCGTAACGACCTCTGGGGGGTATGTTTCAACTTTTGGTGGTGGTCTAACCGTCACCGGAGCGTCTACTATTACGGGCGGATCAGGTCTTGTTGCTACATTCGCAGTAAACACGTTTACGCTCTCAACAACCGGCGTCGGGACAATAAATATAGGCGGTACGGCTTCAACAGGCAGCATTTTAATTGGTCGATCTACCGCTTCGCAGACCATTAGTATTCAGTCAGGCGCAACGTCTTCTGGTAACACCAGCACCATCAACATTGGAACGGCTGGTGCATCTGGTTCGATTGGTACAATAGCAATCGGTTCTCCGACAAGCGGTGTTACCCAGACTACCACAATAAATGGTCGCGTTACTTTCGCCCCCATCGGCGCTACGGTTGCTGCGTGGAGCACTAGCGGGGTTGGACTGATCCAATCTGCGGCAACCTTCACCGACATCACCACCGCAGCATCTGGCACGGTGACGACCGCCTACATGAACTTGTTCGGTGCGCAGACCTATGCGGCCAGCAATACCGGCGTCACGGTCACGACGCTTTATGGAACGTATTTCACTGCACCCGCCGCTGGCACGAACGTCACGGCGACAAGCAAATGGGCACTTGGCGCGGACAGTGTAAATATTGGTACGCTGACCTCCACCCATACCGATAACTATTCAGCCGCAGCAACTACCTCGGGGCAAACCAAGACCGTCAACATTGGCACGGCTGGTCTGTCTGGTTCGACCACGACTATCAGCATCGGCTCAACCGCATCTCCCGGTGTGGTCACCATCAACGGCTCGGTGCAGGGTCTTTCTGCGTCAACCGCTTCGGGCGCAACGATTACCCCCACTGCGGGAACGACTAACCAATACACGGTAACGGCTCTTGCTGTGGGCGCGACTATCGCGGCCCCAAGCGGCACTCCTGTGGATGGTCAAAAACTGATGCTCCGTTTCAAGGACAACGGAACGGCCCAAACGCTGACTTGGACGACCACTTCGGGCGCTTATCGCGCAGTTGGCGTAACGCTCCCCGCGACTACGGTAATCTCCAAGGTTCTGTATGTTGGCTGTATATACAACTCTCAGGATAGTTTTTGGGACGTTGTAGCGGTGGCGCAGCAATAATGGCACAAACTTGGTCATACATTGCAGCGGGCGCTGTCCAAACTGGCGCTAATGCTATAGTGTTTGTTCCCGCCGGATATGCTGCGGGCGATCTTTTGGTCATCTGTCTGGAAAGCAGCAGTGCATTAATATCCACACCGACTGGTTGGACAGCCATTTCGGCGGGCAACTACGCGTATGCGTTCTATAAGTTCGCTGGGGGCAGTGAAGTATTTACAACGCTGTCCGGCGGGTCTGTTACAGCACAATCAGTCATGCTGTGCTATCGTGGCATCCTTGGTATAGACACATCTGCGACTTACGCCAGTGCGTCAAGTACATCAGTTACAACAAACACCCAGACAACCACAGCAAGCGATGATCTCGTTATATCTGTGTTTGGTTGTTCTGCAAATGTCAACAACACAATAACAGCGCCGGGGAGTACTACAACTCGGATTAACCAGAGTGCGACAGTGGGTAGTGGCGGCGGATTGTTAATAGTTGACGAGAATAAAGCTACGGCGGGCGTTACCACCGCAAGAACGGCTTCGTTTAGTAACAGTGTTAGTAATGGTTGCGTTTCGTTCTCATTCAAGCAATCCCCACCACCAACTTCAATCGGTATGTCCCTCATGTTCTAAGGACAGATAATGGCAAACACTTACACTTGGTCGATCACTCGGATGGACTGCTACCCCAAGCAGAACACTTACACGGATGTCGTGTTTGCAGTCTATTGGCTATTGTCTGGGACAGACAGCATCAACACTTGCAGCACCAGCGGCAACACCCAAGTCACTCTTGATCCCGCAGAGCCTTACATCCCGTACGCAGAATTGACGCAGGATCGAGTAATTGGTTGGGTGCAGGAAGCCCTCGGACTCGACGGCGTGGCGCAATGCGAGGGGAATGTGGACACGCAGCTTGCCGCGCTGGCGGTGCCACCTGTAGTGACACCCCCATTGCCTTGGGCCGCCGCATAAACCGACAGCCCAATACAATTATTCGGCTTGATAATGGGCAAGATTAGCGATTAACCGCGCATCATTTGGACTATGCTCTAGGGCAAGCGTGACTTGCTTTATAGACTCCTCTTTCATGCCCAAATTCCATGCGGCAATGCTGGCGTAATCATGCGGCATAGAACCCCACACCTCAGGGTCTACGGTATAAAGATATTCCCGCTGTTCTATGGCGAGTGCTGACATAGCTGCGCCATAACATTCCGCCCATTGGTGACGATTATATGCCAGCTTGGCGATTTCACACCACGGCTCACGCGTATAAGGGGCCTCAATCACGCCCATGCGCGCAGCCTTCATGGCCCCTTCCCAATCCCCCAATTCAGCATAGCATCGGGACATTACGCGATATGCGTAACAACGCTCGTTTGCCCAATCAGCACCGGGCAGATTAAGATAGCGGTTGCATTCATCAATAGACTGTTGCCAATGGGCGTTAAACGACAATTCGCGGGCATAATAAAAGGCATTGCGCGGATCATGGGGATCTTCCCTAACTGACATTTCCAGCAATGGCAGATATTGCCCACGGCTCTTGGTCGGGTCTGGCTTGTGGATTACCAATAGCATATCAGTGTTGGCATATTGTTCGGTTATGCCATAGGGCACCGGGTATTCATGGCAGGGATGCAGCCATCTATATCCATGCCGAGCGTGGATCTTCTCGTATTGGAACTTGATCCCGGCACCCCAGTCAAACCCATAGCGAAGTCGCGTAGTGCCATCCACCCAAACGCGCTCAATTTCATCTCGCCATCCCGGCTGCAACACCTCATCCAAATCAAGGCTAACACACACATCAATGTTACGGGGCAAAAGTGCTATTGCCGCATTGCGCGCATCATCAAAACGCCAAGGGGTAACGCAAATTTCGTGAACAATGGCCCCGCATTGGTCTGCCAATTTAATTGTTTTGTCAGTGCTTCCAGTGTCTGCAATAACAATCATATCAGCATCGCTGGCGGCTTCGCAAAACCGCTCAACAAACATTTCTTCATTTTTGCTAATAGCGTAAACGCAGATTTTCAGATTTTTGGTCATCGCGTATTTCCCAAATAAATGCGTGAATAGGTTGCGTTCGTTCCGCAGATAATCATTGTTTACTTTCCGCAATTCCGCCCATTCAACGCCCTCCCAATAGGTGTCATACATATGGACGGAATAGGAATTAATCAGCCGACATTCCCCCGATATATCCCCATAAATCCATTCATCGTTAAAATCGAATGGCAGAAATTCCTCGGCTGACCGCAGATCAATTAAGGTTGGGTTTTGTTTGTATATTTCTGCCGCCAGCGTAACGCAATGGGACGACCATTCCCCAGTCCCGATGACGTCCAGCATCTCCCGTTTCCACCGGCCAATGAATGGGCATCCCGGCTTGGCCACGATCAGCCCCGCATTTAGGGATTTGGGTGAGCCATCTTCATCGTAGCTTTCTATTCCCATCGTGGTTCTTTGGAAGGATAGGGGTTTTATCAGCAGCATATCCGTATCAAGGTATATACCCCCCTGATCGTAAAGCACATCCAACCGCACGATGTCTGCCTGATACTGCGGGTATTCTGAAATGGCAGGCGGCTCGGATTGCACCATTGTGACGTAAGGCCGAATGGCTTCCCAATGAGGGTTGCCTACAGGCTCTGCATTGGTGTGCATATAAATGGCGTCTGGCTTTTGCACATCATGCGCGGCCCTGACTGCCAGATAATTAATAAAACCAAAGTCCCGCGACATTGGCCCCGTAAACCAGATAAAATGAATGATATTTGGAATAATACTCATCACTCTGGTGGCCATTCAACATCGTGAACCTTCAAGCGATACATTGCTAAAGCATTTCGGAATTGATAAGAATCAGTGTTTATGTCCGCGCCATTTTCCCATTCTTCGAGAATTGCGGTTAGTATTTCAATGTCGTTTGTCATTTGGTCTCTCCAAGCCTATCCAGAAACAGCCGCAACTCGTATGGCAAGTCAGGGTGTTTAGGTTGGGGTATGAACTTAGCTAGATAGCTTTGGGGTATCTTGTTACCGCCGTATTGGGGTTGGGTCATTTCCCTCCCTCACAATAGCCTCTGCATCGAGATTGCGGATGGCGGCAACAGCATCGCCCACATGGTCAAGGCAGCAATCATCTACTGTCGATGCGTCAACGCTATGATCAACGGCCCGCACAGCAGCCTCCAGCCCCATCTTCACGCCTTCAACATGAGCGACGGTGAGGCGGGCGATTTCGGCGGCGGCTTCCATAAACCGATCAGATAGATCCTTGTCTTGATAAGGGCTGATGCACTCGCGTTTGGACACTGCCAGCAAGATCTCGCCAGTGCCCCGTAGCTGGTCGGTGAGGTCGCTGTTTGTAGCGAGGGCTTCATATGCGTCTTGATCTTCGCCACTAATTAATTCGGCTAGATCCCGATCCGCCTGTGTCACTGTCGGTTCAGTCATGTTTGTTCTCCGCTTGCTTATCCAGCCAAACATCAAGTGCTTTTTCAGCCTTGTTAGCCGTCTGCGTATGCAAAAGCTGTTCGCCGTATTCGGAAACAATAATGGCGTAGACGGTTTCTTTGGAGGGGATCGGGACAGTTACAATGGCGACCAAGATAGCCGCCTTAAAAAACCGTTTTCCTGCCTCCCAACCACGCCGGGCATTAAATCCAAAAGGATCGTCTACAGATGCTATAAGAGCAGCTATAAGGCCAGCGACACCAGCGCCTATAAAAACCAGCTCGCCGCAAACACTTGCGGACTGGCATAAATCGGCGGCATAAATTGCCCAACTAAGATTAGTCATGTTAGTTCTCCATAAATAAAGATCGAAATGCGGTGATACCAACGGGAACAATGAAAGAAGCTCCCCAAGGGTTAAGCTGCCACGAAAAAATGCCAAACAGACACGTTAGCGCATACACAAGGGAGATACTTGCGCACGCTCTGTAAAACACCGCCGTCAGCCCATCGGCTATGCGCTTGATGTCAGTGGTCATGACGATGACGATGACCTCCCAATAAAGTAGATGAGGCAAAATGCTAAAACAGCGCCTGCAAACCACATCACTCTTTTCCCTCAAACACGATCCTGCCGCCGCGCTTGGCGAGGGCTTCGTGGGTGTCCCATACATTCCGATCAAAGCTCGTGAATGATGTGGCTGTGCGCTTACGGTCTGTGTGAACCTCATTCACCAGCGCCATCGCCTTGCGTTCAATTTTGGTCATGGATTGTCCTTTCCGCTTTGCGGATGTTACATATTTCCAGATGAGCACTAACAACTTGCAATGGAATAGGGTCAAAAGCGTGTCCGTTTCCCAAGTTCACCTCAACCCACTTTCCGCGTTCGTCCAACCAACCCGTATGATAAGTAACGGTTGGGTTTATGCCCAAGCAGCCTTGCAGTCGTGGATCATCGTATCGCTGAAAAACGTCGCAAGGCAAACCGTCTAGGCTGTATTTGGTCCGAGTCATTGTTGATTACCCCCCACAAGTCAACAAATGATACATAGCAACCTTTACCGGCCCCGGAATGGATTGCTTGCCGTTTTCCCATGCACTGATTGTCTGCCATCCATGTTTGCCCATAAGCAATGCGGCGGCAAGGGAGTGCTGGGTGTGGCCCATTTCCTTACGGGCTTCTCGGAAATCTTCAGGCTGCATTAATTCGTCCCTCAACATTTACGCAAACAATCTGAATGGGCTTAATAACCGTCCCATAGGTTCTGGCGCGGCCCCAACCGTGGGCCAGCCAATCGGCCTCATGTGCCCACTCAAGGTATCCATTGACCTCACGAAATACCCGCTGATCCAAAGCTGGATGGGAAATTTCCCTCATGGCGGTTTCACCATTGGAATGGGTGCAAAGGTTTGCTTGAATGGTCATGATTATGCCTCCGATCAAAGATACTTGATGCCGCCGCGCGGCCCGATGCAGGCGTGGAAGCCGGAGCGAGCAAACAACTC
>Ga0208110_1000102_pt1 | contig 15130 bp, 11 predicted proteins | sample CryBogCBH13Jun08_FD_185507 | JGI IMG/M metagenome (GOLD analysis project Ga0208110, IMG submission 185507) | Freshwater microbial communities from Crystal Bog, Wisconsin, USA - CBH13Jun08 (SPAdes) | ecosystem: Environmental > Aquatic > Freshwater > Lake | place: Crystal Bog, Wisconsin, USA...
TTACAAAAGAATATAACGTTTAAGGCAGCAAAAATATGGTTCTAAAACGATTATTTGCAAAAATAAATGCTAAGTCCAAAAAGCAATTTAGCCAAGTTTAGATTTCTTACTATAAATTAGCCGCTTTTCGGGGTTAGTCTGATAAATATTTATACGCTTTTGATGAGGATTTTACACGTAATTACTGAATTGGATAATATGTATGGTGCACAACGACACTTGGTGGAATGTGTAAAAGATCATATCGTAATGGGGCTTACCTGTAAAGTTATCTCGGGAAAAACAGGGGTAGCTTCGGAACTATTATCTAAAAAAGATATTCAAATTACCTGTATCCCGGAACTTCAGAATTCTTACTTTTTTATACATGACATAAAGGCTATCAGGAAAATAGTAGCCGAAATAAAGAGCTTTAAACCTGATATTGTTATTTCGCATTCATCCAAAGCTGGAATCATTGCCAGAATTGCGTGCAGGATTACTAAAACACCTAATCTGTTTACTGTTCATGGATGGTCTTTCGAAAAAGGCACCCCGTTTTATCAGCATATTACCGGATACATTATTGAATATCTTTTGAAAGGTATCAGCGATAAATATTATTGTGTATCGGAACATACAGCAGCTTTTGGACATCATAAAATAGGAATTAACAGAGAAAAACTGCTGGTTTGCGCCAATGTTCATGAAAAGAGAACCTTATCGGTTCCGGATAAAAATATATTTCATACTGTATTGATGGTGGCAGGTTTCAGGAAACAAAAAGATCATCCTACTGCTATTAAAGCAATGAATGAAATTGTACATAGGTTTCAGCGGAAAGATATTAAACTCATTTTGATAGGGGATGGACCTGAAAGGATAAACATTGAAAACCTTATCAAACATTATGATCTTGAAGATTATATACATCTGGCTGGAGAAACAACCGATATAGACAGTTACTACAAAACCTGCGATATAGTAATACTGCCTACTCATTACGAAGGTTTGCCTATTGCTTTGATAGAAGCCATTCAGAATGCTAAACCTATCATAGCGACTAATGTAAGTGGTGTAAGCGAGATAGTCGTTAACGATTATAATGGCAACCTGATAGCTGAAAATGATTATAATGCCCTTGCTGACAATATTGTTGATTACTACGATAATAACCTGATGAATATAAAAGGGGAAAATGCACTTAAAGTATATTCGGATAAATTCCGGTATGAATCTATTTGTGCCAAAATGAACGATATTATCAATAACCTTGTTTCTTCAAGTATTTATCATTAAGATAACAACCGATATATGTCTTTTTTTGTTTCATTCTGTTTTAGTGTTTTGATGATAACAGGATTTTTTTATTGGTTGACCAAGACTCATAAAATAATACTGACATTCGGGCAAAGCATATTTATAATGAGTATAAAGTGTATAGTGGGATGTGTATATGGATACTTGTTTCTGACGGTGTACAAAGGGGATGATACCTGGCAATATCATCAGCTTTCGCTTCAGGAATATACAGTATTGAAGACTAATCCATTATATTTTATTTCTGACTTGTTTCAGCATCATTATCAGCATAGTCAGGCACTTACATTCTTTAATAGCGAATCTTCGTACTGGAAAGATCTACAATATAATATTCTTATAAAAATGCTGGCTGTATTTAATGTATTCAGCAGAGGACATTATTATATTAATGTATTCTTTTTTAATGTGGTAACCTTCTGGGGGCACTATTTTTTGTATAAACTTCTTGTTGATTATTTTCCTGCTAAGAAACAGTTGTTGTTCTTTATTATCTTTTTATTTCCGCCATTGTTGTTCTGGGAAAGTGGTATCCGAAAAGATGGTCTGATATTTCCGGCTATTACTGGTTGTATCTATTATTTTGCTGTGTATGTTAATGCCGGTAGAAAATGGAAGCCATTGGTATTCAGTATTTGTTTTTTCTTTTTTGTATTTCTTATCAGAAACTTTGTAGCAATGTCGTTGCTACCTGTATTTATTGCTTATTATATTACCATTAATTATCATAAAAGAACGGTACCTGTTTTTACAATTACTATACTAACTACAGTGGTGCTGTTTTTTCTGACAAGTTATGCGCCTTACAATCTTAATCTGCCCAGGCAAATGGCAGACAGACAACATAAGTTTCAGGAATTAAAGGGTAACTCTGTATTACCATTAGAACCATTAACCGATAAAGTGTCGAGCTATATCAATGACTTACCTTCAGCGGTAAATCATTCGTATCTGCGACCATATATTACGGAAGCAAAGTCGCCACTATTACTGATATCTGCTTTGGAGAATTTATTGATGATATTGATAACGGTATTGGCTATCATTCAATATCGTTCGTTGCTGAGTATCCTCCTTAATCCGCTATGGATGTTGATGATATCATTTGCTTTGATCAATTATCTGATTATAGGATATACGGTACCGTTTTTTGGAGCTGTTATACGCTACAGGATTCTTTTTGAAGTAATGTTGACTATACCATTACTGATATGTATAGATCATAAAAATAACCTGACAAGCGTATTCAATAAAATATTCCTGTCAGGTTATTTAAAATAATTATCTATTTAATCAGACTACCAGTTATTATCTTTTATTTCCTGATATACCGAAGCTATACCATCTTCTAAAGAAATGGATGGTTGCCATCCAAATGCTTTTATCTTAGATATATCCATAAGTTTGCGCATGGTGCCATCTGGTTTGGTAGTGTCGAATACTATTTCGCCTTCAAAACCTACCGTTTTCTTAACGATATTGGCTAATTCCAGAATAGTTACATCTTCGCCGCAACCAATATTTACAAGTCCTTTCTCATTATAATTTTCCAGAAGAAAGAAACAAGCTGCTGCTAAATCATTTACATGCAAGAACTCGCGTTTTGGCGTACCAGTGCCCCACAATTCAACAGTAGCTGAACCATTCTTTTTAGCAGTGATAAATTTCCTTAATAATGCAGGTAATACATGAGATTTTTCCAAATCATAATTATCGTTTGGACCATATAAGTTTGTAGGCATTGCAGATATGAAGTTGCAGCCATATTGACTTCTATAGGAATCGCAAAGTTCTATCCCTGCAATCTTAGCAATTGCATAAGGTTGATTGGTTTGTTCCAGATAACCTTGTAAAAGATATTCTTCTTTTAATGGTTGAGGAGCTAACTTGGGATAAATACAAGATGAACCCAGGAACAATAATTTGGTGACATTATTTACGTAAGATGAATGAACAACATTTGCTTCCATCATCAGGTTATCGTAAATGAATTCGGCACGATAAGTATTATTAGCAACTATACCTCCCACTTTAGCTGCAGCAAGAACTACATAATCAGGTTTTTCAGCGGTAAAGAATTCTGATACTGCCTGCTGATTTCTTAAGTCAAGTTCTTTAGAAGTACGGGTTACAATATTATGGTAACCTTTTGCACTTAATATGCGTACAATCGAGCTTCCAACCATACCCCTATGGCCAGCAATGTATATTTTGCTATCCTTATTCATTATTTATATTTATTGTGTTTAGTTTTTAGCATTGGTAATCATATTTATATAATATCAATGACTAAAGACTAAAGACTGTATCTGTATTTTTATTCTGCTCCGTTATTAACAGCAAAACCACTGTCTTTCAAGTGTTTTTCTTTCCTGAATAGTTCTATATCTGCACCAACCATTTCTTTTACAAGAGCTGGTAAGTTATATTTAGGAAACCAACCCAACTTTGTATTTGCCTTAGTAGGATCTCCGATTAATAAATCAACTTCTGTTGGACGATAATAGCGAGGATCTACTTTAACTACTTCTGCACCTATTGCTACGTATTCGTTTCCATTATTATTTACTACATAGCCTATTTCATTTTCAGCTTCCCCTTTAAAGGCTACTTCAATGTTTGCTTCAGCAAATGCCATCTTTACAAAATCTCTGATATGAGTAGTAATACCAGTAGCCAAAACAAAGTCTTCTGGTTTTTCCTGTTGCAATATCAGATACATACCTTCTACATAATCCTTTGCATGTCCCCAGTCACGTTGAGCATTCAGATTGCCTAAAAACAGATCTTTTTGTAATCCTAATGAAATTTTAGCAACAGCTCTGGTGATTTTTCTGGTAACAAAAGTTTCTCCTCTGGTAGGCGATTCATGGTTGAATAAAATACCATTACAAGCATACATACCATAAGCTTCACGATAGTTTACGGTAATCCAATAACCATAAAGTTTTGCAACTGCATAAGGAGAACGTGGATAGAAAGGCGTTGTTTCGCTTTGCGGAACTGCCTGTACTAATCCATAAAGTTCAGAAGTAGAAGCTTGATATACTCTGGTTTTTTTAATAAGACCCAATAGTCTTACAGCTTCCAGAATTCTTAATGTTCCAATACCATCAGCATTGGCAGTATATTCCGGCATTTCAAAACTTACATGAACGTGGCTCATTGCAGCCAGGTTATAAATTTCATCAGGCTGAACTTCCTGAATAATTCTGATCAGGTTAGTGCTATCGGTTAAATCGCCATAATGTAAGGTAAGGTGACGATTGGGGATATGTGGATCCTCGTAAAAATGATCTATACGACCTGTGTTAAACAAAGAACTACGACGTTTGATACCATGAACTTCATAACCTTTTTTCAAAAGAAACTCGGCTAGGTATGCCCCATCCTGACCTGTAATACCCGTAATAAGTGCTTTTTTCATTACTATATGTTTTATTTTTTTTGTCTTTTAAATGGCAAATATTAGTAAAATTTATCAAATAAAGTTTTTAATCGTAGCCAGTATGGATATTCTTACTGTATAAAATATTGATTTTATGGTACCAAATCCTTCTCTGTTTTTATATATGCAATACAAACTAAGAATTTTTTTTCTGTATTGTCTTGAATAATTTTCACCATGCAACCTGTAACCTACAAATGGTTTGGATATATGTACTGCTTTTACTTCAGGCTTTCTGAACAACTGAAGAAAAAATGCATAATCCTCGTGAATTAAGTTCTTTACTTTCATTTTCAGTAGTAAGTTCTCTGTAAAAACCATATACACAGGTGTTTGTATGAATCTTACATCTCCTAAAAAATCAGTTGATATCATTACCGAGGAAAGCGGAACAAAGTTTCTTTTCAGTAATGTATTGTAGTCATATTTTTTAAATGAATGCTTCCGTAAATGAACCACATTGTTTTCGCTGACTATATCTATATCCGTAAAACAAATATTTCCTTTTGCTAGTTGAATAGCTGTTATCTGTTCCTTTAATTTATCAGGATACCAGTAATCATCAGGATCTACAAAACAGATATATTCCCCTTTAGATTGTTCAATACCTCTGTTACGGGAATAACATACACCTTTGTTTTCGGTGTTAGTTAATATCGTAACAGGGTTTGACTCTTTTATTTTATTTAAGATAACTAAAGAATTATCAGTAGAACAATCATCTATAACGATTACTTCAATATTAGTATAGGTCTGTGCAAATACAGAGTTGATACAACCCTCCAGATAATGAGCATAATTGTAATTTGGAATTACAACTGAAACTTTTTTACCTGATTGAATAGTATTCGCTAACATATTTTATAAAATGGTGGCAAATATATTCATATACAGTTAGTATGATATACCTTTTTGTTATTATCTATTTATAAATTATTTGTTTAGTTTATTTAACAGAACTTATTTCTTAAATAATTACTGTTTTATAAATTTCTGAACAGCAGTTTCGCAGCCACTATTACATGTTGCTTTGATAATATATGTGCCTGCATTTAAATCACTTACATTTATATTATATTGATTATCTCCTGCATTTGCAAACAGCTTCAGTTCTTTAATTGTTCTACCGCTTATATCAGTAATCACTATTAAAATATTTTGTGTAGCCGGTGCCGAAAGCGCTACACTTAATAAAGTTTTAGCCGGATTAGGATAAATAGTTGTAAATGCTATCCTGTTTTCTTTTATGCCCTTAATCAGTACTATATTACTATAGGTTTTTTTACCATTAATATCTACTTGTCTCAATCTGTAGTAGCAGTTGCCTGATGGAGCATGGTTATCTATAAATTTATAATTCAGTTCACCTGTAGCATTTCCATTGATGCTGTTTGATGCAACATAACCTATTGTAGTAAAATCAGAACCATTAAAGCTACGTAATATTTCAAAACCCTTATTATTAGTTTCTTTAGTAGTAATCCAGCTTAGTACATTAATATTTTCTTTTTTCTCCCCAACAAACTGTATCATTGTTACAGGCAAACCTGCTACAATCCTAATCACATAATCTTCTGTTTCACCAGCATTAAAAGTAGTACATGCATCTACATCACCATTTGCAGATCCAACTGCATTTGTTCTTACTCTCATTATCGTATTGCCTAATAATGCAGCAGTATCTACAGTAAATGTTTTAGTGCTATCTGTAGCATTAGTACAGATTTGGATCCATTCTGTTGGATCAAACTGACCATCCTGATTCCAGTCGAACCATACAGATGCAATCGAAAAATCACTGAATACTGTATATAAGTCGTAGCTGGAACCTTTAGCTAAAGAAGGAATCATAGAAGTATCACTAAATAAATTATATCCATTTGCTGGAGCTCCAGGAGAGCTATTACCTAATTTTGTTCCTAATATATCCACTTCATCTATAGTTGGTAAAGTAGCAGTATGTAATGTAGTTCCGTTTTGTGGATTACATGCGCAAAGATTTGCAGCATTAATATTTACACATACCCATTTAGTATAAACAGTATCTGTACCACAAGCTATGGATCTTCTGTAGCAAGTTAAAACAGCAATACCCTGATCTTCAGTATGGTTTAGGCTATCAGCACTTGCAATATTAGTAATTGTAGTACCAGCATCAATTGAAGATTGCCACTGATAAGAAAGACCGATCACTCCGGCAGTAGCACCTGTATCAATCAGATTAAATGGTATTCCGGCACAAACTGATGTTGAAGAAGATACAACTGCACCAGCTAAAGGTGTTCCGGAACATGGAGTACCTGGTACAATATTTATTACATAGTCTTCTGTTTCTCCACTAAAGAATTCAGTACAAGCATCTCCCGATCCATTAGTGTTTCCTGTTCCACGGGTTCTGATACGCATGATAGAATTTCCAGTTACAGAAGTTAATGGAACAGTAAATGATATGGAACCATTTGCAGCGCTTGTAGTAATCTGAAACCATTCAGATGGATCAAATATACCATCCTGATTCCAGTCAAACCATACCGATGCAATGGCTGCGCCACTGTATGTTGTGTTTAAAGTATAGGTAATTCCTTGTGCAAGGGTTGGAACTATAGTGGTGTCACTAAATAATGTATATCCGTTAGTAGGTGCCCCTACTGCTGCATTGGTAAGTTTAGTGCCTGGTATATCTACTTCATCAATTGTAGGACCTGTTCCACCGTGCAATATTGTACCGTTATCAGGACTACATACACATAGGTTTGCTGGATTTACATTTACACAAACCCATTTTGAATAAGCTGTATCAGTTGCACAGGTGGTATATCTTCTGTAGCAGGTTAATACAGCAATACCCTGATCTTCATAATGATTTAAACTATCAGCACCTGCAATATCAGAAGGAGTTTTCCCTCCATCTGTAGATAGTTGCCACTGATAAGTAAGACCTACAGAACCTGATGAAGCACCTGTATCAGTCAGATTAAATGGTGATCCAGGGCAAATGGAAGTTACTGCAGGAACTACTGTTCCCGCAACTGGCATACCAGAACATGATGTACCTGCTATTATATTAATAATATAGTCTTCTGTTTCTCCACTAAAGAATTCAGTACAGGCGTCTCCGGATCCGTTAGAGCTGCCGGTAGAACGGGTTCTGATACGCATTACAGTATTGCCTGATATAGCAGTAGTTGGAACTGTAAATGAAATAGAACCATTTGCAGCACCTGTAGTTATTTGTGTCCACTCTGTAGCATCAAATGTTCCATCCTGATTCCAGTCGAACCATACCGAAGCAATAGCTGCACCACTGAATGTAGTATTTAAAGTATATGTCACACCCTGAGCAAGTGAAGGTGTAATAGCTGAGTCACTAAATAAGGTATATCCACTGGCAGGTTCACCTACAGCAGCATTGGTAAGTTTAGTGCCTGGAATATCTACTTCATCAATAGATGGAGTAGTACCGCCATGCAGAATAGTGCCATTATTCGGGCTACAAACTGTACAGGAAACAACAGAGTTTAATCCTACCAGTACTATAGTAGAATATGTGTCAGAACCTCCACACGATATTTTACGTCTGTAGTAAGTAGGGGCAGTAATACCACCAGTTATAGTAACTGATGTATTTACTTCTCCTGCAATATCTGTCCAGTTACTGGAATCAGAAGATGTTTGCCATTGATAGGTAAGTCCACCCGAACCAGTAGTAGAACCTGTAACACTAACACTAAAGTCTGTTCCAGAACAAACATTAACAGTAGAAGCAACTGCTGTACCACCTACAGGTGCACCGGTACAGGAAGGGATAGTTTGTATTGTTACGCTATCAACATATAAATAAAATTCATCAGCAGCAGAATAACAATTGAAGGCAAAATAATAAGTGCCTGCAGTAGGTGCTGTATAAATAGTTGACCATTTATTATAAACAACGTTTGTAATGGAAGGGCTATCCAGCAATACTGTAGTCTGATCAGCTACTGTGTTACCAGTACCAACAGTAAGTTTCATACTTTCGGGAAAAGAAGCAGAACGTGCTCGGGCATAAAAAGTTACTAACACAGAACTGGTGGTTAAACTTAAAGCCGGAGTAAATGCCCAGGCATCAGCTGCATTGGATGAATTATATTGTAACTGCATCGATTTGGTTCCAGCATAAGCATAAGTTACAGTAGTATTCTGTTTCCAGACATTACCAGTACCGTTATTAACTATAGTCCATCCTGTAGGAGGAAAAGTGCCTTCGAAACTCTCTTGTAATAGTACCTGACTAAAACCTTTAATAGTCAAAAAAATGCTTAGCATCAATACAATGTAAACTTTCTTCATATACCTGATTTTTTAAATTTATTTATTAATAACTTGTGACGAAAATAGGGGAAACAAATTAAAATTAACTAAAATTTTATTTCTTATCTTCCATGCACTTTTTCAGCCAGAACGATAATGCCAGCAAAACCACCCCGCTGATGACAGATATGATGGCTATTTTTTCGTAACCATTGGCATATATGATCAACGACTTTAAAGAATTTACATGCGCACCTGCATCATCATCGGGTAACGACATTAACGAACTGATATACCCTGCCAGGTACTGTCCGTAGGCACTTGCCAGGAACCAGAACCCCATCATGAAGCCAACTATGCCGGTAGGCGACAGGCGGGTGATGACCGATAATCCGATTGGCGACAGACATAATTCGCCGGTGGACATAAACAGATAGCCCAGGGCATATATGAATAAAGGAATACGGCCTTCGCTGTTGGCATAGTGTGCTCCGTAAGACAAAAGGTAGAAGCCAAACCCTAACTGCAGCAATCCGAAAGCAAATTTCAGTGCAGCGTTGGGTTCTTTCTTCATTCGGGCCAGCCATATCCATAGCAGACCAAACACGGGGCTAAGGGTTACTATCATGATGCCATTAATAGAATTATTTAAGGCTAAACCTGATAAATGAAACCCCATAAACAGCAGATTTACATTTCTTATGGTAAACAAATTCAATGATCCTCCTCCCTGTTCGTAGAAAGCCCAGAAAAGTATGCTGAAAGTAATCAGTACCAGTGCAGCTATCATCTTCAGAAAGGCTTCTTTCCCCTTCTGCCATCCTACCAGTAATGCATAACCATACGATCCAATCATCAATACATTCAGCACGTAAGGGTATTGAGAGAAATTATTCAGCAGCGATATGAAAACCGGTATGAAGCAAAGGCTACCGGCAAAAATCATGATATCTTTTTTAGTTAACCATGCCGGCTTAGGAGCACCAGCTTTCAACGGCGGTAAACCCAATGGCCCCAGTAGTTTCTGACCCTTTACAAATACGCCGAGCCCTACTATCATAAATACTCCGGCTATACCAAATCCAAGGTTCCAGTTGATAGTTTCGCCCACATAGCCACATAGCAGACCGCCCAGTATGGAGCCAAGGTTTATGCCCATATAAAACAAAGAAAAGCCAGCATCGCGGCGGCCATCATTGTTGGCGTACAGGTTTCCTACAATGGTGGAGATGTTTGGCTTGAAAAATGTATTACCTACCACTACCGTTGCCAGTCCTGCATAGAAAAATGCTTCACCCCTTACTGCCAGAAGAAAGCTTCCGAACACCATCAGTATGCCACCCCATAAAATAGATTTGCGGCAGCCCAGTATTTTATCGGCCAGCAATCCGCCAAAGATCATCATGGCATAAATCAGCGATTGCTGTGTGCCATAAATCAGGTATGCCTTTGTTTCGCTGAAATGAAATGCACTGAGCATATAGGCTACCAACAAAGTCCGCATACCATAAAAGGTAAAACGTTCCCACATTTCTGTAAAGAACAACAGGTACAATTGTTTGGGGTATTTGCCTTTAAAACTTTGAATCTCCTGAATGCTTAATTGTTGCATTTGTAATAAACATTATTATTAATAAGTAATGCTCACAAAAATAATGGCTCAGCATATTGCCGAGCCATTATTTTTTTTATTAACTATTTATCTCATTTTTAATAGGAGATAGAATATAGGAGGTAGGAGTCAGGAGAATACAAAGAGGAGATAGAATATAGGAGGTAGGAGTCAGGAGAATACAAAATACAGTTGCTGATTAAAGATTGCAGGTTCATTTAATGAACAACAACCTTTAACCAGCAACATAATATGATGTACAAAACTTTACTGTGTAAATTAATATTGTACCTGTAGCAGATGTATTTTGTTTTCTCCTATCTCCTATATTCTATCTCCTGACTCCTCTAATAATTCTCCTATCTCCTGTATTCTATCTCCTACCTCCTGTATTGATTACAGAAATTCAATATCATAATCAGCAGCTACTGCCGGATCCAGATTAAGTACTATCAGAAAACTATGGGTATCCACAGCACCAAGTTGGGCAGCAGTAATTGTAGTAGTACTATTACCGCCAAGCGTTACAGATAACAAAGACCCTGTATCGTCTTTTGTTAAGCCCAGAAACACTTTAATACCTGCAGCAGTATTGGTGGTAATAACAATTCTGTCGGCAGCCTTGAATTTGTGTTTAACTACTACATGTTTTCCACCCTCTTTAATAGAATGAGTAAAAAATACCTGATTATTACTGCGTATATACTTGATAGGGAAAAAAGGTACAACTAACGTAGGGTCTTCTTCGTTAATGCCTATCAACCTGCCATAATTGCCGAACATTTTTTTGCACATGGCAATCCTTGCGTTCTCGCAATCGGTACTAAGATTGCCTGTTGTTTTCATAGATACCTGATGCACATCTCTGGCATCCTTCAACAACAGCATAAAGCTGTTAACACTGGTTGCAACTGAAGTCAGGTTTGCTATACCAATCAGATTGGTAGAAAAAGCTGATACTGCTGCAATCTTATCATCCTGAGAACCAACCTGAAAAGGTAACCGGTGCTTAGGAAGTAACTTTTTGTACTCAACAGATTTACTGTCAAATACAACCTGCACAGAAATGTCCCAGTTTTTTATTTTGTTTTTACTTAATTCTTTCAATAACAATTGCAGACTAAGTGTTTCGCCCGATTGGGTCCCTCCTTGTGCTACCCATGCTTCGTAAGTAGCCAGCAAATGTAAATAAATGGGATGAAAAACCAGATACATAGCATTGATTTCCGGGTCGGACTTGCTGGCAAACAATGCAGCATCATGGTCTTTGGCTATACGGACTGCTAACTTAAAACTTGATCTTGTGGCTACAAGAAAAGTGTTGATAATATAACTCCAGACATAATCACTCATAAAATAAATTTTTGGTGATGAATAAATATTGTTTAAAAGACGGCACAAGGTAACGATTTTTATTGGAATTACAATGAATTCGGTTAAATAAAATAAAATAAAAAAATAAGTATGGGTGAAAAAATTAAATTCAGGCTTTATATGTTGGATGACATTTTAATATTTTTCAATCAAAATCCAGGAAAAAATAAATGTAGTAATACTAATTCTTCAGGTACTTTTATTCCTCAAAACCATTTTACTACTATTACTGTAGCCGTTTAATTATAAATAATATTAATTAGTGTCCACCGGCTCTCTGTTTCGTTATGATTAATATTAATTAGTGTCCACCGGCTCTCTGTTTCGTTATAATTAATATTAATTAGTATCCACCCGCTCTCTGTTTCGTTATAATTAATATTAATTAGTGTCCACCGGCTCTCTGTTTCGTTATGATTAATATTAATTAGTGTCCACCCGCTCTCTGTTTCGTTATGATTAATATTAATTAGTGCCCACCGGCTCTCTGTTTCGCAGTAATTAATATTATTCAATATCAACCGGCTCTCCGTTTGGTTATAAATAAGATATTGTAATTTTAATCCTGTAAAAAGCAATGTGCATAACAGTAGTTTGTTATAAAAAAGTTAGCAAAAGTGATGTTGTGTAAAAACTATTTTCCTATATTTGAAAAAATTATGATTGCCGGGAATAATATTTTATTCTCCTTAACTTGAAAAATATTATAAAATTATGCCATACGTAAACGCTACCAAATTGGCGGGTATCTATGCCCGTTTGTTGAATGTACTGGAAAAAGAATCTTTTATTAACGAAGCAGCTAATGACTTTATTGGCTTTGTAAGGGAGGGTAAACCTATAGTACTTGCTGTAACTGAAAACGAGAATTCCATTGACAGATTAATAAAATTTGTAGAAATAGTAAATCGTATGGATGATGATGTTTTTTTCTCGAAGACTCATGAACATGAAATAACTAAGTGTCTTAATGAATTGTACGATTATCTGCAGGTGGTATAAAAACAACCATTTTATAAAGGTTAATTAATACTTTACTGAGGAGATAGGAGATATTTAAGAGGAGACAAGAGATAGGACACAGAAGATAGGAGACATACAGGAGGAGTCAGGTGAATTCAGCTATTTCAAATACATATTTAATTCACATAATTAATTTTTGTACAACATATACAATTGATGTTTTCTGGTTTCTGGTAAAATACTAAACCAGCAACTAGTAACCAACAACTGTATTTTGTATTCAGCTGTCTCCTATCACCAATATTCTATCTCCTTTATTTATTCTCCTGACTCCTATATTCTAACTCTTGTTTCCTCTACTTGTATTATCCTGTCTCCTGATTCCTATATTCCATCTTCTCTATTAAAACCATAACGAAATTATAAAATCACAGAAGAAATTTTATTTTTAGTGCTCATGCGTTCATATAGTTGTTCTTTCATTTACATTTGAACTGAATATATGAACTATAGAAAAATTACACAGAAAACAATTTTATTCTTTTTTGCTTTTATGATGTTGTCCTTTACATCATTTTCGCAGATAAAGAAAATAGCGGGTATTGTTCGCGATAAACAAAGCGACGAACCCTTGCCTTATGTATCGGTATATCTTGCCCATATTCTGAAAGGTGGTATAACCGATTCGGCAGGCAGGTTTCTGATAGAGTCGGACTATTCTTTTTCCAGAGATACTTTGCGGATTACCGGTATTGGATACAAGGATGTAAATCTTCCTATTGCATCGCTGAAAGATTCTATTTCACTGACCATTAAACTGGAAGTGTTGCCACCCAAAACAGAATTAATTGTAAAAAGCAAGTACAGCCGTGCACTCTGGTTCTGGAAGAGGATAATGAAGTATAAAGCGAAACATGAACGTACTTACTGGGACAACTACTCCTATGAAGTATATAACCGTCTGGAACTGGATTTAAGGAACATTACCAAAGAAAAATTAGCTACCAATAAAGTATTAAAACCATTTGGCTTTGTGCTTGATTTTATAGATACCACATCGGAAGATAAACCTTTTCTGCCGGTATATCTTGCCGAAACATTATCGGACTTTTATTACCAGAAAGATCCCAGAAAAACACACGAAATTATAAAAGCCACCAAGGTTGATGGAGTTGATAATGAAAGCATTTTACGACAACTGGGTGCTACTTATCAGAATGTAGATGCCTATGCAAATTTTATACCGGTTTTTGATAAAAGATTTGTAGGACCTTTCAACGATAATGCAGATAAGTATTACAACTTTAAATTGCTGGATACGCAGTACTTGAGTAAGAAGAGATTAATCCATTTCAGGTTTACACCTAAAACAAAAGGGGCTGACGTATTTGAAGGAGATTGTTATGTAAATGACACAACTTTTGCTTTACAGAAAATTACCATGCGCCCATCTGTAGATGCCAATATCAACTTTATAGGAGGGCTATCCATCATTCAGGAATACTCTCTGATACATGATTCTATCTGGTTTTTGAGTAAAGATAAATTTGTTGCAGATATTAATCCTGTTGGCGAAAAAAATGTTGCTCTCAAGGGAAGAAAAACAACAACATACCGAAAAATTATATTAGACGATACAACCGTAACAGGCAACCTGTTGCGTACGCCAAGAGCCGAACAGATAGACCTGTTGGCAGACAATCAGAACAAGAGCGATTCTTTCTGGTTTTCGAACAGGCATGAAGAACTTTCTAAGTCCGAAAAAGCTGTTTATAAGTTATTAGATACGCTGGAGAATAACCCTACATTTTTAAGCTATAAACATATATTTATGTTTGCTACTACCGGGGTAAAAGACTATAAAAAAATAAGGCTTGGTCCCTGGTATTATTGGGCAAGCTCCAATCAATGGGAGGGTTATCGTTTTAGATTTGATCTGGCAACCAACCGCGATTTCAGCGACCACTGGAATTTGAATGGTTACCTCGCTTATGGTACCACGGACAGGAAGTTTAAACAAAAAGCAGAGCTTCGTTATGTGTTTAACAGGGAGCCATATTCGTATGCTGTATTAACTTACAGAAATGATATGGACAATGGTCAGAACGGATCCAGTCAGATGCAAATGGGTAATGATAATATAC
>Ga0208110_1000111_pt1 | contig 14624 bp, 24 predicted proteins | sample CryBogCBH13Jun08_FD_185507 | JGI IMG/M metagenome (GOLD analysis project Ga0208110, IMG submission 185507) | Freshwater microbial communities from Crystal Bog, Wisconsin, USA - CBH13Jun08 (SPAdes) | ecosystem: Environmental > Aquatic > Freshwater > Lake | place: Crystal Bog, Wisconsin, USA...
ACTATATTCTTCTTGTTGTTTATGACACCCTTGATAACTGTTTTATGGTTAGGTGTTGGTTGCTTGGTTTATTTAATTATTCAACTTTTTAGGAGTAAGCCATGATTGAAATATCTTGCAACTTTTACCCGTATGTTTTCTTTATTACTTGGGTAATAGGCACTGCGGTGTTATCTAAATTTGTTTATTGGACAGTTGTAGGAGAATCAAATGCGTGAACTATTACAGCAAGCGTTAGGTGCTTTGAAAGAGTGGGATGCGTTGATTAAACACCAGTACACCGGCACTAGTGAAGGAATGAGCGATATGCAACACGCTGCGTGGCATACAGTAGATGTTATTGCAGCACTGGAGCAAGAGTTAGCCAAGCCTGAGCAAGTCTATGACCACGAAAGCGATGCAATGAGTGTCTTGGCTGATGTAAACGCCGATTTGATCCGAGATGCCAAGCCTGAGCCTATTTATGTCATGGGTAACTATGCAGGTGAGGGCAAAGTTGTTAGCGCATCTTTTGGATTGCCTAAAGGCGCTTTTGATACGCCTGAGTCACACATAGCACTTGAAGCAGAGTTAGCCAAGCCTGAGCAAGACTGGGACTTACTGAAAGCAACTCAAGAGTCCCTTCGTGAGCATATGTCAAAAGTCAAAGAATTGGAAACAAAGCTAATTAAGCAAACAGCCCTAGACAAGAAAGCCGATAACGCTCGTGAACTAGGGCTAGATTATGAGCCTGAGCAAGAGGAGAAAAACACATGAATGACCAACAAGATTTTCAACCAGAAGTCCGTAACGCTGCTTGGTGGTCATCGGACAGTAGGAAAGCCGCTAATGGTCGAGCTATTGACGCTATTTTGATTAAACAAGGCAAGATGGAAATTCCAGACCTGTCACAAGTAGAAGCAGTCCAGATGGGCCATGTTATGCAACCAGTGGTACTCAGACTGGCTCAAAACGCTTTACAACAGGAGATTAAAGATGCCGATTACGCTCTTACCCATCCCAAAGAAACTTGGCTTAGAAGCCATTTTGACGGGATCACGGCTGATGGATAGATGCTTGTCGAAGCAAAAAACTACAATGCGTCGGTCCGAAACAAATTTGATTTTGAGACGGGCAGAATACCACCGGCAGATTACGCTCAACTTGTGCATGAAGCGGCTGTACACAATCTCGACAAAATCTGTCTGGCTGTGCTGTTCGGTGGACAAGAGTTTAAGCATTTCGTCTATACAATTACGGAGAGCGAGAAAGTCGAACTCATCTCACAAATGGCTGTATTCTGGTCCTACGTTGTTTCAAACACTGTACCAGCACCGGAGACGGTTGAGCAGACAAAACTTGTCTATCCGGCCTCGACAGAAGGCGTGGTCACCGCCACAGCCCAGATCGAACAACATATCCAATTGTTAAAACAGTACAAAGAACGCATCAAAGAAGCTGAAAGCCAAGCCGAAGCACTTGAAGTCGCAATACGCAATTACATGGCTGACAATTCAGAGGTACGCTCAATTGACGGTAGTACATTAGTAAGTTGGAAGTCGAGTAAAAGTACAAAACGCTTTGATGCAACATTGTTTAAGTCGAAGATGCCTGATATGTACGAGAAGTTTGTAGTAGAATCACCCGGTAGTAGACGTTTTCTCATCAAATAATAGGGGTTTATCATGAGCAAAGAACCAAAAAGTACTTATCACCGTTTTGTTGATGCGTTGATTGCCGCAGCAGACGAGTTTTTTGTTGATCCAAACAATAACTTGACTTATGCAGAAGCGATAGGGGCAACATATTCCTTTGTGCGTCTTTTTGAAAACTGTATTTCAGAAATTGCATTAAAAACAGATGAAGGGGAAAATGATGAGTAACATTGTCCCTTTTGTGGAAATGCAACAAATGGCGAAAGCCATTGCAGATTCCAAATTGTTTGGTTTGAATGATGTAAACCAAGTACTGGCACTTGGCATGGTGGCTCAGGCTGAAGGTCATGCGTTTGCTACCGCAGCGCGGGATTATCATGTCATCCAAGGCAGACCAGCTCTTAAAGCTGACGCAATGATGGCACGGTTTCAAGCTGCTGGCGGTAAAGTTGTCTGGACGGAGTACAAAGATGATGTCGTTACAGGAGTGTTTTCGCATCCGGCAGGCGGAGAACTGGCGGTCACTTGGACTATTGAGCAAGCATCTCGCATTGGCCTTGTTAAACCTGGTTCTGGTTGGCAGAAATTTCCCCGTGCAATGTTACGCAGTCGGTGTATTAGCGAGGGCATTAGGAGCGTCTATCCAGGATCAGTTACAGGTTTTTATAGCCCAGAGGAAGTTGCGGATTTCGAGCCAGCAAAACCGAAGTTTATGGGCAAAATTGATGCGCCGCACTTAGAGCCATTGCCAAGCGCAGAAACCGTCTCAGAAGTCGTTTTAGACGATATGGGCGTGGTTGAATCCAAACCAGAGCCAACAATACCGCTTTTCGTACCCGGTATTGATGCACCCTACAAATATCTGTCTAATGTTGAGGACTGGATCTATGCTTTTGCTGAAATGTGTGAGCGTATTGGTACTTCTACTAAGTACAGCTTTACTGAGAAACGGGAAAAAGCCAAAGCTCTTGCTAGGGCTAATGAAGGTTATATGGAAACATTCACAGTAGCGCAGAAAATGGTTGTTAATCAAGCAATTGGAAATTGTGGGGGCAATAATGGCTGAAGGCGATTTTATCATTCCACCAGGGCGTGGCTATCTCTGGCAACAGCAGAAGAACAAAGAAACTGATCCCGATTTTAAGGGGGATATTGTTCTGCAAAAGGACTACAAAAAAGGCGATAAGCTCACCATGAGGGCTTATATGTCGAAAACTAAAAAAGGTGCGCCATATGTCAGTATTTACGAAACGGTGCTGCAAGCCGAGTTTGTTAAACAGGCCAAAGCTGAGAGTTATCCCCGTGAAGTCAATATTGACGAAGATGACGTACCTTTCTAGCCAAAAACCGGTTTTTCTTGACGGAGGGGAGACATTTTGAGACATATCCTGCATTTGCCATACCCGCCAAGCATCAATAATTACTGGATTGCATCAGGTAACCGTCGGTTTGTTTCCAAGCGTGGTCGTGATTTTAAGTTAGCGGTACAAGAGTATGTTGCACTGCACCAATTAGAATCCTTTGGGGATGGGCAGGTAGTTATTGATATAGTATTGAGACCACGAGATGCGCGGTTGATGGACATTGATAATTGCATCAAGCCTATCTTGGATGCCATGCAGGATGCAGGAATGTTTGACAATGATAGACAAGTACACCAAGTATCTATCACAAGGGGGCTTGTGAAGAAGGGGGGCGGTGGATGTATTGTAGTAGTAGAGAACGCTTCACCCTCCGCAATGGAGGGAAGCCCCTAGCCGAGTCCTAACGGTGTTGAGAGCCAGCCGGTGGCCTGGTATTTAGGACAGCCACCACCTTACTCAATCTTATAGGGGATTATCATGGTCGTAGACCAAGAGCAGTTAATCATTCAGGCCAAGGAAGCTCAAAAAGAGTTGCAAGCCTACATCGCATTTGTTTCATACTTACAATCGCAAGAGGAAAGGATGCTTACCAATGTTTCTTTTATCCTGTCACACCTTATCGAGGCACTAGAAAATGACTAAATTATTTATTGCAACACCCATGTATGGCGGTATGTGTACCGGTGCGTACACCCAATCACTGCTTAACTTGCCAAGCATCATGGCTAAAGAGGACATTGAGGTCCTGATGTCTTTTATGTTCAATGAATCACTGATTCAACGCGCGAGGAACGCTCTTGCCACGGCATTTATGAAGTCTGATTGCACCCATATGATGTTTATTGATGCCGACATTCGGTTTAACCCGCATGACATCCTGACCATGCTCAAGGCAGACAAGGAAATCATTTGCGGTATCTATCCCAAGAAAGAAATCAACTGGAACACCGTCAAACAGGCAATGGATAACGGTGTTGATAATGCTGACCTGAAACAATACACCGGTAGCTTTGTGGTCAATTTGGTTGGCTATCAAGAGTCGGTCACCGTGCCAGTGGACCAGCCAGTCGAGATCCAGAACGGTGGCACAGGGTTTATGTTGATTAAGCGTGAGGTATTTGAAGCATTAAAACAACACGTTCCCTATTATATGAATGATGTTGCTGACTTAGGTAATACAATGCAAGCGAGAGAACAGATATATGAATACTTTGCCACTTCTATTGAAGAAGAAACAGAGCGTTTGTTATCTGAGGACTATCACTTTTGTGCTATTTATCGCAAGATTGGTGGTCGCATTTACGCAGCACCTTGGGCGCAACTGGCTCACATCGGAACATATATGTTTGAGGGTCGGTTGATTCCAGCACCATAATGGAAAGACAAATGGAATTCAGTCAGGATTGGTTCAGTCACAACATACCAAACTTTCAATACTTGAAAGGACTTATCCCTGACTGCTCGAATATCCTTGAGGTTGGTTGCTTTGAAGGTCGGGCAACCTGCTGGATGCTTGAGAATATGTTGCCCCATGATGGTCGCATGACTTGTATTGACACGTTTGAAGGGTCAGCAGAACACGAAAATTTGACGCTGACCTTACTCTTTGAACGCTGGAAACAGAACGTCGATTGGGTGCGCCAGCAAGGTCAAATGGTGACTGCTTACAAGGGCCGGTCCAGCTTGGCGATGGCGCAGCTCATCCATGAAGATCAATTGTTTGATTTCATCTACATTGATGGCTCACACCAAGCACCGGACGTAATGACTGACGCTTGCATGGCATGGCAATTGCTTAAAACAGGCGGCATCATATTGTTTGATGACTACGCTTGGTTAGATATGCCTGGTATCTTGCAACGGCCTAAAATTGCAATTGATGCGTTCACCACGCTCTTTTCTGACAAATTACAAGTCGTATTGATTGGTTATCAGCTTGGTATCCAGAAAATCAAACCATAATTTTGGCTCGATTCTCCACAATATCAATACGATTCATCCAGCCCCGCCCATAAATAGGGAACGTGGGCCGTGTGTGATAGAACGCTTCTTTTTCATCAGAGAAACGCTCAATCAAAGCAATTTTGTTAGCTGAATACGCATTTGTGACAGCCGATAAGGTTTGCTTACCTAAGATGCCATCATCTTTGACGTTCACACATTTTTGTAATAATAGTATAGAGCGCATAGGACTAGCGTTGACAGCAAAGTCAAAGCAAACATAGTCAATCCCAACAGGAAGTACATCAGCTTGCACAGCATCCCAATACTCCTTTTTGTAGAATGGTTTAACTACGTCAGGGGTTAACCCCCGCATATCCGCTTCACTGACTGCATGACCAACATACTTTTCCCAAGCCGCTTTGGTCACCCCTAAATTGGTCATGCCACCAGGATCGTTTGGATCATTAACAAAACCACCTTCTGATTGCAGCAAATACTCAAACGATTGATCCCAATTACTAATCATTTAGCCGCTACACCATTAAATTTATCCAACGAACGCAGTCCACCTAAACCAAGCATACCAATCAGCACTTGCATGGTGAGTGTCGTATCAATCGCTGGAAATGCACCGGTGTAACCCGTCATGGTTGCTACAAACCGAGCAATTGGCTCAATGATGGCTACATAACCAAGTCCAACCCCGCACACCCAGCCCACAAAGGGCCGCCAGCCTGATACAAACACCGAGGCGTTAGACGCTTCAACTTTGTTGATGTCCATTTGACCTGCAATAGCCGCTAGGTCACCATTTTGTTGCAATTCAACCAGTTTGAGCTTGGCCTCTGCTGCTTGAGCAGGATCAGGAAACAAGCGTTCGATCAGTTGTGAACCAACAGTAACAATAGCGGTAATCGGGTCCATGTTATAGCCCCTTAAAAAAATCTCTAATTTTGTCCCAAGACTCGACAGCAAGGGTTTCAATCTCTAAAGGCAGGTTAGCAATTTGTTGTTCAAGAATAGCAACTTGCGCTCTGGCAGCATCTAAATCAGCTTGCAATTTTTCTTTGATATTCATAGTCCTTCTCCAGCAACAAGATAAACAGAGGCTGTACCAGTAGCCGTAATACCAGCTACATACACAGTTGTATTGGATATTTGTAGGTTACTAATCACTTTCATGCTACCAGCCGGTATAGATACACCAGCCTGGGGTGTACCCGCAGTAGGTAACACGGCTGTGACCGAACTAGCGGCACTGATGTTCAAAAACACAGCGACGTTGCCTGTATTTGAAATCATCAGTTGATTAGACGGGCTAGATGCGGTCACCGATACCGTGCTAGTAGTGGTTGTAGCACTCAGTAGGGTAGACGAACCCATCGGTTGAAACGCAATGTTGTTAGCCATTACTTGTACACCTTATGCTTAGTCTCTGGCTTCGTTGTTGGCGATTTATTGGTGTCGGTTTGACCGCCAAAATTCCAGATAGCTATAAAACCCGCTGGTAATTCACCGCTTGTATGCGTGTTTTTACCATCTCTTGAGCCATCCCGTGGCAATTGTGGACGAACAGACTTGGCAATCTGTTGATTAACTTCACTCGGACGTTTGTGACCCTTGAACATTTGTATTCCTTTCTTTCACGTTAATAATAAGATACGAGAATATTGAGAAAAAAGCCATAGTGACTAATTTCTCCCAGCCTGGATCGTGCATTACCCAACAAGCTAAAAAGAATGACAATCCCAAAGACAAAATGACAAGCAATCTGCCCATCACCACATCCAACGCTAACCGTACAAAAGCAATGACATTCATCGTTATCCCCTAGTTAAACAGTACATAGTTTAACGCTACTCGTCATCATCTGTGTTAATAAATCCAGCACCCCATTCATCATCCGAGAGTTTTTGTTTCAATTTTTCAATATTGATCGAACGGTCCAGCACTCGGCACTTATCTGTTAATGACGCTGTTGGGTCAGACATCACCTCAGTTAGCAACTGTGCAATCGCTTTTTCCAGCTCTGGATTAACACCTTTTTGTTTCTTCATTGTTTTTCATTTCCTGTCTTTTTTTGATAAAGCCGTGACGCTTCACCACTAGCCAACACTTCTGGCAAACTTTGGAAACCAAAACCCAAAGCACGTTCATCTAAATTCTCTTGGCCTAAACTTTTTTGCAAAGCTCTAGCGGTTTTTGATCTACGACCAGTTAAATTTGATGCGAAATCGCCACCAGTGCGTAAAATTTTACCCAACGTATCTTCAGCAACACCCGTTTCCCCGCCGTTTGTTTGCCATCTTGCTTTGAATTTTAACTCTGAGCCAATTTCAGCTAATTGATCTAACAATGCTGCTTGACCATCACCGTCTCGACGCATTTGACCTTTGCGACTGCCAAGCATATTGCCTAATTGCTCTAAACTAATATTGCCTTGTCGTATGCCTTCCCGTCCCATCAATTCTTCAAGGGCCATTGTGTTACGGTAAAACGGGCGAATTTGCTCAAGCGTGGCAGCAACATCAGGATGATTTCTTGCCACTGATGCGTCCAAAGCGTCTACTAAACCATAAATTTCTCTGGCATTTTGAGGGTTTGTTGACCGAGCGTATTGAGTCAAACTGTTTCTTATTCTTTGTAATGCGTCACCTTCAATACCAAAAGTATTAGGAATGGCATTAGCTCTATTAGCCAAACGATCAAAACTATTAACAATACTTTGTGCTGTGTTTTTTACTTGAGAATTTGATGCAACATTAGGTAATAATTGTTCATTTTGAGCCATACCACGAATGACATCAACTGCTTCTGGATCAATATTAAAAGTCTTACCTTGATAAACTTCATCAAATTGTTTACCTAAATTATTGATTCTATTATTAAGAAAATCACGGTTAATTTCAGCATTACGTCCTGGCGCAACTTCACCAGTAGACAACGATGCCCATGTATTTGCAGTGCGTTGATTGTCTTTGGTTGCGCCCAATGCGCCTTTTGATGCAATGGGTGAATCTGCTTTGACTTGTGCCGCAACTGGACTAAAACCCATTGTTTCAGCACGACGAGCAATTTCTTCACTGGTTTGTGAAGGCGTACCTAAAAAAGCACGAACACTACCTTTTAACATTCTTGGGACTTCAGCCCCAAAACCACCAATCATTTCACCAATATTTTGTTGAAACCCTAATTCTTTTCTTGGTTTCTCAATTCCGATCTTTGACGCAAGTTGTTGAGCTTCAGAAACGGTTGGCAATAAAGTTTCACGACCAAACAAACTTTCTTTGTCATTTTTGTTTTGCAATCCAACAGCTTTTGGAATGGTGGATGCCAACATTTTTTCCAATTCACCTGCTGCACCGATTGCACCTGTTCCAGCACCGTAAGCAATAGCACCTGCTCTTTCCAATAACGGAAATTCTTTAGCAGTCCGCTTTTGACTTTGTGCAATACTTTCTTTAGGCAACGTTGATTCTTTCGCCCAATCTGGCACACTTGAACTGGTGTCTTTGGCCCAATCTGGAACGTCAGTAGCCATTATGGTTGCACTCCAAATCTGTCAATAAATTTTTGACGAGCCGATGGATTGTTTTTTACATATTCACGGTCAGCGTCGGTCGGTATTGGTTTTGAAGATGGTTGCGTTAAATTTCTTAAATCTTCAGAAACAGTTGATCGACCAGCACGAGAGGCAGTTAAAACATCACTAACTGTAAATGGTACAGCTTCATTTAATTCGTCTTGATAATCTTTGAAACCTTGTATGTAACCTTCATTTGCACCAGGATGATTAGCAAAGCTCTTAGCTAAAATACCTAATTCTTGTTTAGCTCTTGCTAAAAATATTGCTTGATTCAATGGTGTATCGCCTTCTTGGGCAACTTGTTGTTTGTACGCTTCAATTGCACCTTTGGCTGATGAATTAGCATAACCACCGCCTAACGCTCTTGACATATTGTTTTCAAAACCACTAACCAATTGTTGCATCACTCGTTTATCTTCATTAGTGATTTCTCTAGTCAGCGTGTTTGATAACGAACTAATTAGTGTGTTGCCTGTTTGACCAGTCATTCCTGCAAACGTACCTAAAACAGTATCTGCTGGCATACTGGTTAAATTAAATAAATCGGTGTAAGCCTGACCTGCTGATTCAAAAATATTAAATGCGTATCTGTCATTTAATCCACCACCTCTTGTAGAGGCAGCACCTTGCTTAGTTGCACCTTTTGCTAATTGTTGGTCAACAGGTTTACCTGTTAAATCAGTATATTGTTGTTTAGCTTTATCATAAATAATGGTTTGACCATCTTTTGTAATAAATGCTTCTTTGTTTGCAATGTTTTGTTGAATAATTCTGTCGTTATATTCTTTAGTGCGTAACGCAAGGTTGCCAGCGTTAGTGTTTGCGTTTTTAAGACTGTTTGCTAATTCCATTGCTTTAGGGGCGTTTTGCACAATGTTATCGCTGGATGCAATGCTCTGAGTAAATATTGCTTTTAATTGAGCTACTTCTTGATTAGCTTTTTCTAAATCAACTGAACGCAATTTTGTAATATTTTCAAGCATAGCGGCAGCGTTTGTAGCCTCTGCTTGTAAACGCTTCATGTTGGTATCAAATTCTTTCTGTGAAGCCGCTATCATGTCTTTACGGCCTTGTTGATACCCTTTGAGTGTGCCATCAATTGCAGACAATACATTGGTAGCGGATTGTTTACCGGACTTGCCTAGTAACACACCGAGCATAGCCACCATGCCACCAAGTTGACCGTAATCCGATGCCGTTTCTTGCGGCACTTGAAAAGGTTGCGCTAGTTGACCAGCAATTTTCTGTTGTGTCTGGCCCTGCTGTTCTACTTGTTTACGATAGGCTTCGTTAATGGGTGCAGTCTTTTCAGTTAATGCTTTTTGAGTTTGCACATCAATGTCAGCTTTCTTTTGTGCAACATCGCCACTAGCTTTAAGCATAGAGGAAATACTGGACGGTAAGCTACCGAGCAAATTAGGAACATCAACATTGCTATTTGTTTGCGTATCAGCCATGACTATTCCTTATGCGTTCAATTGACCGGTGCTGGTGTTGTATAACGGTTGACCTGTTGTTGCACTGTATTTAGGTGTCTGTGGACTATTAAACGCAATAGATGCAAGACTAGAATACAAACTCTGCATTTGTGATGCCAACTGTTGATCCGCTTGCAAACCCATTTGAATACCTTGAATGGTGTACTGGTCACTAATACCGTTTTGTGCCAATGCTGTGTTAACCGCACCAATCTGAATCTGGTTAGCCAGGTTATTTTGAGCCAATTGAATTTGCTCTTGTGTCAAACCAAGTTGAGCCGCTTGAGCCATCAAACTCTGACCTTGAACACCATACGCAGCACCCGCCTGATAAGCCTGTTGACCTGCTTGGAATTGGTTTTGTGACAATGTGCCGAGCGCATTTAATTCAGCGTTACCGGCTTGCATCGCACCGACACCGCCTCTAGACGCAACACCTTGCTCTGCTTGAGCTTTGAGCGCATTGAAAGCCTGTTGATTAGCAGGTGTTAATGTTCCCGCTAAAGCTTGGTTCATTTGTTGCGTACCCGTATCAATCAACGGCTGACCGTAAGCAGCAATGTTGCCAGCAATACCTTGCAATTGAGGAATCACAGCACCGACTTGTTGAGAGGCAGTTTGTCCTTGTTGCTGTGCTTGTTGTGCAATGTTAGCTAATTGTCCTTGTGCTGCGGCTGATTGTGCTTGGGTTTGATTCGCCAATGCACCAACTTGCTGACCAGCCACTTGACCTTGTTGTGCCGCTGTTTGTGCTTGATTACCAACCACCGCACCAACACCAGCTAATCCAGCTAATTTAGCTAAACCAGCCGCACCGCCTAAACCACTCATTAAACTGTTTAACCAGCTTGAAGCACCACCGGAACTTGCATTAGAATTATTAGCCGGTGGAGCAGTCTGTGCCGCAATTTCAGCTTGATTAGCAGTTGAAAAAGCACCTTCACCGCCAGCACTAGGAGTTGCCGTTGCACTGCTATCTAATGCAGGTTGAGATACTGTATTGCCAGCACCAGATAAAATTTGTCCACCGCTTGAAAATGGCGATGAAATACTAGTGTCAGTTTGTGTTGGCAAAGGATTGCTTGCAGCGTTTAATTGAGAACTAAAATCGTTATTGCCGCCACCCGTTGACACAGAACTAGATGGCTCGTAAGCAATTTCCATGCCACCAAAACCAGTATCACTGTCATCAAACTCAAGCAATCCTGTATCAGGGTTTCTACTACCACGACCGCCTCGTTTTTTCAGTAACGCAGCTTCTTGTGGTGTGATATGAGCCAGCACCGTGTCTTTGCCACGACCCTTAGAGCGCAACATCTCTGCCAATGCCGGCATATCAAGGCTCAAAGACTTTCTAAGTGATGCACTCATCAATAACTCCCTGTATCGTCTTTAACTCTAAGTGATGCTTGATTCCATACGTTTTGTGGCGTACCACCAGTAGACGGGTCTGGTGTATCGCCTGTTGCACTACTTGGTGACCCAATCCCTAATGCGCTACCTAATGCTTGTGAGCTGGGACTACCAATCTGAACCACTGTATCACCCGGTGATGAACCAGAGCCATAAAAAGTAACACTCGATCCTGTACCACCTGTTGCTCTGCTACCTGTGCTGCCTTTCAAGTTTGTGCCGCCAACACTGTAATTAGTGGCAGTTGTCGGTGCTTTTGTCTGTCCTGGCGCACCGGTTGCTGCCGCCGCTTGTTGCGTTGTAGACGTATCAATACCAAGAGCTTTTGCTAATGCTGGATCAAGGGCAAATTGTTGCGCTAACGATTCTACTGATTTTACTCCACTAGCCAAATCTTTTGATGCTTGTTGTTCTTCAGGCGTTGCGTTTGGATCAGCCGCACTCAATTCATCCACAGCCGCACCAAACGAACCAGACGCTAAACCTTCAGCACCCCCTAACTCAGCCGCTAACCCTACTTGATTGCCGCCTTTGCCCTGAGCTAATGCACCGCCCGCACCACTTGCCGCACCACTGACAGATTTACTCAAAACACCGGCAATATCCGCAGAGATACCGGCATTTTGCAAAAGCGTCGATACACCGCTACCCACAAAAGGATTTACACCTGCACTAATCGCAGAAATCAACGGGTTTTGATTAGACAACGCACCGCTGATACCGCCTTTAGCCGCTTGCAAAACAGCATTACCAATTGTTGTTGCCGCCGTACTACCGGCCTCAGCACCCAACGCTGCACCAATAGAACCCGCTATCCCACTGCCCAACCCCATCGTTAACGCTGCACCACCAATAAACAATGCGCCTTGCAATAAACTTTGCAACACACTAGGATTATTTGCAGGTTGCTTTAATGGTGCTGGCTCAAGAGATTGTTTATCTTGTCCGTTTGCCACCGCAGCATTAAATTTAGCAGGTGTCATAATCTGACCGTCTGCCGTGCGCCATGCCGTGACATTACCATTGGCATCGACGTTAACTGTTGGTACACCCTGATAATCTGAGTATTGTTCGGGTTTACCCGTAGCAGGAAACGCATTAAAAGCAAATTGTGATGCTGCACCACCCTGTGCTTTGCCAACACCTTCGGACACAATGTTCTGTTGTTGCGTAACCGGCTGGCCTTCAGACGTATAGTTACCAACAGGGGCAAACACCACTTGCTGGCCCGTTGTGGGATCAATAACCGGTGGTGGCGATCCTGATTGTGCAACCGATTGCGGATTTTGTTGGGCAACCAGTCCTAAGTCTGAAATAGCGTTTTGTATTGTGCTACCAGAATACGCTTGTACTGCTTGGTTTACTTGGTCAGGCGAAGGAGGGGTATTAAAAACTTGTTGATAAGCGGCTTGGTAAGCGGCTGGTGTAACCGGTGAATTATTCTGAATAACATTGTTTTGTACAGCACCGGTCTGGTTATCAACGTAATAAGTGTTGCCTGATGAATCTGTAACTTGCGAGATTGGGTTGCCAGCATCGTTTAATACGACGTTGCCGTTTGCATCAAGCAAATTACCAGAAGCATCTAATCCATAAGCCATTACCGAAAACCATTTTTTTTGGAGGCGGGTGAAGTGTTTTTAATTTAAGACGTAATCTTTAATGCCGACGCAATTTGTTCGTGAATGTACAGGTGAGACGAGATCCAATCATAAAAATCATCCTCTACATTCCAATCTACGTCCAACATATTTGCTGGATTATCTAACCCTAAAAGGTCTGCTAAAGCCTGATGTTCGTCTTGGTGTGAGAGCAACCAGTCATCCAAATTATCAGGGTTTGCATCCATTAAATCATACGCTGGGATCACTTTGCCGGTTTTAGCCAGTGTTTCCCTGAATAACTGGTGTTGCAATCCATTTTCAAACAAAAATTGACCTAATGAATCAACATCACCAAATTCAACCGTTGATAAAGCTGCGTAATCCATTATCGGTCAGCTTTAGCATCTAATTTGTCGTAAATCTTGTCTAGCAATTGTTCAATGCGATCAAACTTGGCATTGACATCATCTTTTCTAGCGTAATTCTCTGATACATGAAGCTCAAGTCCACTAATGTCACTTTTCAATTCTTGGACCGCATCCCACAACTGTCGAGCAAACCAACCAACTACCGATAACAACGCACCTAACGCTATATTGATTAACTCTTGTGTATCCATGTATCACACCGCATAGTAAGGGACTTTAACAATAGTCCCATTCAAATCAACTTGGAAATAGCCAGCCGGGACAAGGGGCAGACTAGAAGTTGCAAACGTAGCAGTAGAACTTGTTGTGGAAATAACATTAGTGGCTTGGACGTTAATCGAACCTCCCGCAATTGTGACGTTGCCGGTTGAAGTCAGCGTTTCCGCAAAAATCGAGAGGTTACGATTGATCGTCATTATGCAGGAATCTCAGCCCAGATCAGCGAGCCGTCGAACGAACCAGCGGTCGTTGCAACAGTGTTACCCCAGGCCAAATAAGTACCGGGAGAAACAATAAGTGCGCCTTTCAATTCCTCAGACAGAGCCTGCACGTTGGTTACAGCAGTGGCAGCAGTCAAGCCAATTGAAACGCTTGGTGCAACGAAAGTTGAAGCCAAAGCTGCTGTGTTTGCCGTGTTAACCATCGCATAAGCGGCAGAGCCCGTACTGGCTTGCGAGTACATATTGCGGGCCTGAGTCTGTGTACCTGTTACTGCAACACCGCCTTGGTTAACCTGCCAAAAGCCCCAGTCTGTTGCAACAGCGGCAGTACCAGTAGTACGGATACCGAGTTTTGCAAACAGGATAACAATATCAACACCCGATGTAGCTGGGTTGTAAATACCGATAGCTGGCGAACCAGCGGCAGCACCAGTAAAGGCAGCAGGGGTTGCGGCAGTGAAACCGACTGAAAACACCTTACCTGCTTTGATAAGCGAGTAATAGTTAGGTGCTAATTCTGAAACAAATGCTTCACCGAAAGTACCACCTGGGTTGTTAGGTGTACCAGCGGTTTGACGAGCTGAAGGCAATGAGCCTACTTGGTTCTGGATAATCATAATTGATCCTTTAGTTAGTCATGTTAATAAGGGTTGAAGCAGGGTTAAGATAGTCCGCTAACATCGTATCAGGCTCGTCAGCGGTAGAACGGAAGCCTGCTAATAGTTGTTCTTCG
>Ga0208110_1000112_pt1 | contig 14607 bp, 10 predicted proteins | sample CryBogCBH13Jun08_FD_185507 | JGI IMG/M metagenome (GOLD analysis project Ga0208110, IMG submission 185507) | Freshwater microbial communities from Crystal Bog, Wisconsin, USA - CBH13Jun08 (SPAdes) | ecosystem: Environmental > Aquatic > Freshwater > Lake | place: Crystal Bog, Wisconsin, USA...
GGCAAGGCAAATCAACGTCCGATCGGAGTTTCGGAAATCATCGGTGACAAATGGATGGTCACGAGTGGGCTCAAGGCTGGCGAGAAGGTCGTTTATGAAGGTATCATGAAAATCCAGCCAGGCATGAAGGTGAAAACAGTAGAGGCTGCACAATCTGCCGTTCCTGCCAGATAATTTCATTCATTCAAGTAATCTCTCGCTCATGTCCAGATTTTTCATTGACCGACCCGTCTTTGCGTGGGTGATCTCCATCTGTATTATGCTGGGTGGGTTCATTGCCATACAGACCCTTCCTGTTGAACAGTATCCACGCATTGCGGCGCCAACCATCAATATTAACGCTTCCTACCCGGGAGCTTCTGCCGAGGCGGTCGAAAACAGCGTGACGCAGGTTATTGAACAGGCGCTAACCGGTCTTGACCACCTCCGTTATTTTGGTGCAGGAAGCGATTCCAACGGTAATGTCACCATTACATTGACATTCGAGCCGGAAGTCAACCCTGATATAGCCCAGGTTCAGGTACAGAACAAGTTGCAATCCATCATGTCAAACCTGCCGCAGCAAGTCCAGCAACAGGGAATAAAAGTCACCAAAGGGGATACCGGGTTTCTGATGGTTGTCGGTGTCTACTCGGACGATGGTCGCGTCGATGAATTCACCATGAACGATTTCCTGAACTCCAAAATACTCGATCCGCTGAGCCGCGTCCCCGGTGTAGGAAACATTCAGGTGTTCGGTCAACCTTATTCCATGCGTATCTGGCTTGATCCCTACAAGCTTGCCAGTTTCAACCTCACGACCACCGAGGTACAGACGGCGATAAGTGCCCAGAACGCTGACGTTTCTGCCGGTCAGTTGGGTGGAACACCATCGGTACCAGGACAACAGCTGAATGCCACGATTACAGCCCAATCCCGTCTGAAAAGCGTTGAAGATTTTGAAAAAATCATGCTGAAGGTCAATACCGACGGTTCCCAGGTTCGCCTCAAGGATGTCGCTCGCATCGAACTTGGAGTGCAAAACTATGATATGACAACACGCTTCAATGGCAAATCCGCAGCCGGCATGGCAATAACTCTCGCGACCGGGGCCAATGCCCTGAATACCGCAAACCTGGTGAAAGCCAGGATGGAAGAACTGAAGCCGTTGTTGCCGCCCGGAGTTCAAGTCGTTTTCCCGTTTGATACTGCGCCCTTTGTCAAGACCTCCATCGAAGGTGTCGTTCATACCTTGTTCGAGGCAATTATACTTGTGTTCTTCGTGATGTTTCTGTTTCTACAGAATTTCCGTGCGACTCTGGTTCCCACAATCGCGGTGCCTGTTGTGCTGTTGGGCACCTTTGGTGTCATGGCGGCTTTCGGGTTCTCAATAAACACCCTCAGCATGTTTGCCATGGTGCTTGCTATCGGATTGCTGGTGGATGACGCCATTGTTGTGGTCGAAAACGTTGAGCGCATTATGGAGGAGGAACAACTCTCTCCTCTGGAGGCCACCAGAAAATCCATGCAGCAGATTTCAAGTGCTCTGATCGGAATAGCCCTTGTGCTTTCGGCAGTATTTGTGCCAATGGCCTTCTTTAAAGGCTCCATCGGTACGATTTTCCGTCAGTTCTCGATTACCATCGTCTCGGCCATGCTCCTCTCTGTTCTGGTAGCACTGATCTTGACGCCTGCCCTTTGTGCCAGTCTCCTCAAGCCGAAGCCCAAGGGCGAGCATCTTTCCGGCAAAGGCATCGTCGGACGTTTCTTTGTCTGGTTCAATGAGTTGTTCAATGTCAACCGCGAACGATATGTCAACGGGTCGAGGGTTATGTCCGGCAATGTCAAACCCTCGCTTACGGCATTCATGTTGGGCGTGATAGTGCTGGGCATCGTCTTATCGCGGATTCCGACCTCGTTTCTGCCCGAAGAAGACCAGGGGTTCATGTTCGTTCAGCTTTCCACCCCATCAGGAGCAACAAAGGAACGGACACTCAAAAGTGTGAAAGTCATGGAAAACTACCTGCTCAACCAGGAAAAAGATGTCGTTCAAAGCGTTTTCAGTGTGACTGGCTTCAGTTTTGCAGGTCAGGGCCAAAACTCGGCCATGGGCTTTGTACAACTGAAAGACTGGAGTGAGCGCAAAAAAAAGGGACAAGATGTCGCCTCAATAGCCGGACGTACCATGGCAACCCTTTCAAGCGTCAAGGATGCCATGATCTTTGCATTTTACCCGCCCGCCGTCATGGAGCTTGGCAATGCTTCCGGTTTTGATTTCCAGCTTGTTGATCGTAAGGGCAAAGGTCACGAGGCGCTGATGAATGCCCGAAATCAGTTACTGGGCCTGGCTGCAAAAAATCCCGCACTGATCGGAGTGCGGCCCAACGGTCTTGAAGATGTTCCGCAATACAAGATTGACATCGACCACGAAAAGGCCAGCGCCTTTGGCCTTTCCATTGCTGACATCAATACCACCCTGCAGACGGCCTGGGGATCCTCTTATGTCAATGATTTTATTCATGATGGTCGCATCAAAAAAGTATTTATGCAGGGTGATGCTCCATTTCGCATGAACCCTGCAGATTTCAATAGCTGGCACATCCGGAACACCAATGGAGACATGGTGCCCTTCTCTGCATTTTCCACTGCCCGATGGAGCTTCGGTTCGCCGAAGTTGGAGCGTTTCAATGGCATATCGTCGGTCAATATCCAGGGAGCTTCAGCTCCTGGTGTCAGTTCAGGTGATGCGATGACTGTATTGACGCAATTGGCATCAAAGCTTCCTGAAGGCTTTGGCATTGAATGGACTGGTCTTTCTTACGAAGAGCGGGCAGCAGGACAGCAAACACTGCTACTCTATGCGTTCTCATTGCTTTTTGTTTTTCTCTGCCTTGCCGCTCTTTATGAAAGCTGGACCGTGCCACTCGCCGTCATGCTGGTGGTGCCGCTTGGTGTTCTTGGAACGGTTCTCGCAACTTCCCTTGCAGCTCTCTCAAACGATGTCTACTTTAAGGTGGGCCTGCTGACCACCGTAGGCCTTACAGCAAAAAATGCCATCCTTATCGTGGAGTTCGCCAAATCCCTCAACGAACAAGGTGTTAACCTCAAGGAGGCAGCCCTGACTGCCGCCAGACAACGTTTACGCCCGATTGTTATGACTTCCATGGCCTTCATTCTCGGTGTAACGCCTCTGGCATTCTCTTCTGGAGCAGGTTCGGCAAGCCAGCACGCCATCGGTATCGGCGTCATCGGAGGGATGTTGTCGGGAACGGTGTTGGCACTCTTCTTCGTTCCGTTGTTTTACATTTTGGTACAATCCCTTTTTACAGGGAAGCCTGTAACCGAACTGACCGAAAACCAAAAAGATAAGGGATCGAGCCATGACCGTTAAACTACTGATTCCTGTTTGCCTGGCTGCCACCATGCTGATATCCTGTTCACTGGCTCCACGCTATGAACGCCCAATGGCGCCTGTTGCCACACAATGGTCGCCCTCTGCGGGGGTTGGGCCCGAGCTGGCTGTTGAAGTTGCAGGAGAAACGCATGTCGCTGACATCGGATGGCGGAGCATGTTCACATCGCCAAAGCTCCTGAGCCTCATTGAAGCTGCCCTTGCCAATAACCGCGACCTCCGGATAGCGACGCTCAACATCGAAGCTGCCCGCAACACCTATCGCATTCAGCGTGCAGATCTTATGCCTTCTGTTAACGCATCGGGTAGCGCCACTCGACAACGGTTATCGGAAAGCACCAGCCCTGCCGGAACAACGGAAACTATTTCGACATATACCTCCGGCATCGGTGTCACGGCATATGAATTAGATCTGTTCGGGCGCGTTCACACTCTCAGCAACCGCGCCTTGAACCAGTATCTTGCAACGGAAGAAGGAGGTAAGGCTGCCCAAACGAGCCTGATTGCTGAGGTAGCAAATGCCTATCTCACCTATCTTGCCGATAGCGAACTGCTGCAACTGACTGAAAACACACTCAAGACTCAGCATGAGACTTTCGATCTCATCAAGCGCAGTTTCGATGTGGGAGCGAAGTCTCAGCTGGACGTGTCACAAGCCAGCACTGTGGTTGAAACCGCGAGGGCAAACCGTGCCCAATATCAACGTCAGGCGGAAAAGGACAAAAACGCCCTTACCCTTTTGGTCGGAAAGGTAATTGATCCTGAACTCCTCAAGCCCGAAAGTCTCAGCTCTGTTCAGGTGATGGAAGTGCTTCCCGTGGGACTTCCATCACCGGTTTTATTGGACCGTCCAGATGTCCGCCAGGCTGAATATGCACTAAAAGCTGAAAACGCCAATATTGGGGCAGCACGGGGAGCCTTCTTCCCGAGCATAAGCCTTACCGGTTCCGCAGGGTTTGCCAGCAGCAGCCTTACCAATCTCTTTGTGACGGGCTCGAGCAGTGTCTGGAGCTTTTCCCCTCAGGTGAACTTGCCGATTTTTCAGGGAGAGCGACTGATCTCCAACCTCAAACTGGCAAAAACCAACCGCGATATTGCCATCGCACAATACGAAAAAACCATCCAGACTGCATTTAGGGAAGTTGCAGATGCTTTGGTGGCCAGTGCAACCTACACCGAGCAGTTGCACGCCCAGCAAGCACTTGTCAAATCCAGCGAACAGGCCTGTACGATCGTGAAGGCCCGTTACGCCCATGGCATCGACAGTTACTTTGTTCTGCTGGATGCACAACGATCTCTCTATGCTGCGCAGCAGAACGAGATTCTGGTACGTCAGCAGAATCTGACCAACCGGATTGACCTCTATAAAGCATTGGGGGGTGGATGGAAATAGGGTGGGAAAGGATTTACCCTTTGTCGTGTTAATTTGTTGGTTTGAATATTACAGCACTATTACTTAACATCCAAATTCCCTCATAGGATAGCGCTGGAAAGTTGTGTAACGTATGCTTTTGTATAAAAAAGGTTTATTGGAATAACATTGAAAAAGATAGTTATATCATTCGTCTTCTCACTACTTCTCTGTGGGGCATTGAGAGCAGAGTCCCTTGAAGCGAGAAATAAGCTGCTCCTTACGGCAGGGCAGGGGCGAGTTGAGCCTCAGTACAATTTCGGAGTGATATATACCAGCTGTCAAAGAAGCGAGAGCAAAGATGTTGAAGCTTTGACCTGTTACCGGCTTATGGCGGATGACGGTCTTGCTGTGGGTCAGAATAACCTCGGGGTAGCATACGCCAAGGGACAAGGTGTTACACAAAACTATGCTGAATCAGCAAAATGGTATTATTTAGCTGCTATGCAGGGCTTGGTACAGGCTCAATTCAATCTTGGTACCTTATATGAAAACGGCCTTGGTGTTTCGCAAAGCTATGCAGAAGCGCAGCAATGGTATCGCAGGGCGGCTATGCAGAGGCTGGAGTATGTTCACAACCTTGTCAACTCTCCAAGGGTTATAATAAACTTCGATGAAGCTCTCCCGTATTATCAGCGTATGGCTGATCAGAAGCTTGTACTGGGTCAGAACAAGCTTGGGGAGCTTTCCCAGAGCGGTCAAGGAGTTATAAAAGACTATGTGGTAGCTGCGAATTGGTATGGACTTGCGGCTGCACAAGGGTTTGGAAAGGCTCAGTACAATCTTGGGTCTATGTACCAAAGCGGTCAGGGTGTTGCACAAAACTATTCAGAAGCGCTGAAATGGTATCGCAAAGCAGCTGAACAGGGATTTGCGCCCGCTCAGTACAATCTTGGGGAGATGTACTTTCAAGGTCAGGGTGTTCCGCAAAACTATGCTGAAGCTCTAAAATGGTACCACAAAGCAGCTGATCAGGGTCTATTTCAGGCACAGTATGCTCTCGGATCTATTTATTCTCAAGGTCAGGGTGTTCCGCAAAATGATGTTGAAGCCGTTAAATGGTATCGCAGGGCTGCTGCACAAGGAGTGGCAATAACTCCAAATACCGGTATGATATCTGATCTAGGCAATGCAGTTACCAAAAGGCATACTGATGCCGCATTGAGATGGTATCATACCGCGGCTGACCATGGAGAGTCAAGGGCTCAGTATGCTCTCGGATCCATCTATTCTCAAGGTCTTGGTGTTCCGCAAAATGATGTTGAAGCCGTTAAATGGTATCGTTTTGCTGCTGAACAGGGACTGGCTCAGGCCCAGTCCGATCTTGGAACGATGATCTATCAAGGCCGGGGTGTCACCAAAAATGATGCTGAAGTGGTGTATTGGTATCGCAAATCGGCTATGTTGGGGCTGTCAGAGGCTCAGTATAATCTCGCCTGGATGTACTATCAAGGTCAGGGTGTCAGAAAAAACTATGGAAAAGCCATGAAATATTATATCATGGCAGCGCGTCATGGAGTTGCACAGGCTCAGTTCAACCTTGCCAATGGATATTACAAGGGAGAGGGAGTCACTAAAAGTTATGATGAAGCAGCAAAACTCTACCAACTTGCCGCCGTGCAGGGCCTTGCACTGGCTCAATTTAACCTGGGAGCTATGTTTTATCAGGGACAAGGTGTTCCCAAAAATAATGTTGAAGCAGTGAAATGGTACAGGCTTGCTGCCAGCTCTGGGCTTGTGCAGGCTCAATACAATCTTGGGTTGATGTACTATCAGGGCCAAGGTGTTGCCAAAAACAATACTGAAGCGCTGAAATGGTATAGTTTGGCGGCTGATCAGGGATACGCTTATGGTCAGTGCAATCTTGGGGGGATGTACTATCAAGGAGAAGGTGTTGCACAAAACATGGCTAAAGCGCTTAAATGGTACCGGCTTGCGGCTGTACAGGGCAATGCTGACGCTCAATTCTACTTAGGGGAGATGTATTTCCATGGTCAAGGGGTCAAACAAAGCAATCCTGATGCATTGCAATGGTATCGGTTAGCAGCTCAGCAGGGGCATCCACAAGCAAAAAATGCACTTGCACAGAGTTTTCAATAAAAGGGAGCCACAAGGAAAGAGATTCGGAATAGTTGCTAAGCCGATGGAAATGTCAATGTAAAAGTGGTTCCAATCTTTTCCCTGCTTGTTACTGAGACCTTGATCTGTTGAAGGTCTGCAAGTTTTTTTACGATGGACAATCCAAGTCCGAATCCTCCTGTGCCGGAGTTTCTTGACTCATCCACACGGTAAAAACGTTCAAAAATGGCGTTGAGTTTTTCTTCAGGGATTCCGATACCTTGATCGGTAATACTGCATGCCAGACTACTCGATTTCCTCTCCATGGTAATTGTTATCATTGACCGGGGAGGAGAGTATTTGATTGCGTTTGAGAGAATATTTTCAAGAATTATTTCAAGCATTGAAGGGTCTGCAGCTACGAATGCATTTTCAGTGCCAAAAACCTTGAACAAGATCTCTTTTTCAAGTGCAACGGGTTGTAGGCGGCCCTTAACTCTTTCAAGAGCCAGGGAGAGTTTTACCTGCTCTATACGGGGGTCCATTCTGTTACTCTCATATCGGGCAAGCATAAGGAGCTGGTCGATCAGTTGTGCCATGCGGTTTAACTCTTTCAGGCAGAACTGAATTCTGGTTTCATAGTGTTCTTGCTCTCTTGGTTTGCGAACCAGCACTTCAAGGGTTCCTTTGATCACCGCAAGGGGAGTTTTCAGTTCGTGTGAAGCATCGGCTGTAAACTGCTTTTCACGCTGAAATGCTTCATGCATTCGGTCGAGCAGGGCGTTGATGGTCGCTGACAAGCGATATAATTCATCATGATGACGCGGCAGACCAATACGTTGATGGAGGTTTTCCTGTGTCATTTTTTCAGCAGTCGCAATAACCATTTCGATGGGGCGTATGCTTCTGCCAGCAATCAATCGGGTAAGAACAAAAAGTATTAGAATGATACCGGGAAATGAAAACAGAAAGACGTTCTGCAGGTCATGCAAGACAATAATCGCGTTTTTCAGTGGAACAGCAACAAGAAGATAGCCTTTGATTATGCCCTGGTTATTGAGCAGGGGAAGTTGTATCTGGCGAACCGTTGAACCGAGAACGCTACTACTGAAATACGCAGGGGTCGTAAGACCTGGATAAAACATTAAAACATTTCGGGAAAGGTTTACTGACTTATTCATGACCTGTCCACTATTGTTCATCAGTTGAATAAATTCAGTGTCAACTTTTGCTGTTTCCTTATCGTCGTGATCTTTGTTACCGTAATTGACTTCTTTATTATCAATAAAATTTTTAAAGCGCGCAAAACTTGTGAAATCATGAGTTGTTGCGTGTGCATCTGAAAGAATTTCTGAAACCTCTTTATTGATCTCTTCATCGAATTGCTTATAGACGGTACTTTCAACCATGAAGAAAAGTATTGTAAAAACAATGGCAATCAGCAATGCCGTCGTAATGGTATAGTAGAGGGCAATGCGGTGCCGTAAGCTCAGTGTCCTCAATGCTTTTGTGAATATGGAGGGAACCGGGATTGCTTGGGTTGTTGTTTGGTTCATACTTTTTTTTCAGGATTCACGAACGATATACCCTATGCCACGGATTGTTTGAATAATGTTTCCACATCCAGCGCTGTCGAGTTTTTTTCGCAGCAATGTGATATAGACATCAATTACGGATGTGTCGGTCTCAAAAGGGATATTCCAGATATCGTTCATGATGCGATTTCTAACGCATACCTTGTTTTTATTTCGCACAAGGTATTCAAGCAGGGAAAATTCCTTAGGTGTTAGGGTGATTTCATTATTACTACAGAATGCCTGATGAGTAACAGTGTTCATGTTCAGGGTTCCAGCACTTAATGAGTCATCATTCTGAGTGTTGTTTCTGAGCTGGACTTTGATACGGGCAAGCAGTTCCTCAAATGCAAAAGGTTTTTTAATGTAATCATTCGCCCCGGCATCAAGGCCGAATACCACGTCTTCGAGTGTGTCTTTAGCGGTCAGAAACATTATCGGGACTTCGTTGCCGGATTTGCGTATTTTTCGGCAGACCTCAACGCCGCTTATAAAGGGAATCATCCAGTCAATAATGATGAGGTCATAGTCGTTAGTCATGGCCAGATCAAGACCGATTTTGCCATTGTCAGCGATATCGACAGCAAAATGCTCTTCCTCAAGTCCTTCCTTCAGAAAACCTGCTATTCCTGGTTCATCTTCAATAATAAGAAGTTTCATATGCTGGGTTGTTGTTATAAGCTCTGTTTTCCCCTGTCGCTTGTGAGGATCTTCCGATTGATTATAGATTCATTCTAAAGAACGATACTGTTTTTTTGCAAACATCAAAAAAAAAGGCATGTCCACCCTCCATCCGGTTGACGAGTGATGGAGTAGTGAACCTGCCCTTTGAAACCTGAATACAATTAAGTCAACTCTTCATCAAAACACTAATCCAGCTGTCAGCTTGAAAGTGTTTGCATTGTTCCGTCCATCAGTGTTCAAGGTCGTTCCGTTTGCCGTGGTAATATACGGGGCAACATTATGTGTATTAGCCGTATAGGAAGCCGCCAGAGAGACATTAGCTCTCAGCCATGCTGTCAGTGAAAGCGCTATGGTAGGGTTGTTCAAAGCACCTGTTACGCCAAGATTCTTAAAGGTGACCCTTGGTAGCAGCCATGGATAAACATAGTACCCAGCATCAACAGCATAGTTATTAAGGCCTAAATCGCGATCTTTACTGTAAGCGACACCGCCGGTGAAATTGCCATAGTTACCTGCGATATCTACTCCATAGACCAGTGTTTCTGTAGTACTCGCAATAGCAGGAAGCGGGCCTGGAATAGGATCAAAATTACTAAGCAAAATACCTTGCCGTGCACTGACAAGACCTGCACCAATAGCCAGGCTGTTGTCCAGACCGACAAATTCATTGCCGTAGGTACCGCCAGCGCCGCTCAACAGGCCCGCACCAAATAATTTGTATTTCAGTCTGATATACCGGGTGTCGTCAAACCTGTCGGATGTAACGTTAGGAATAGGAGATGTAGAGGTAGTTGCACTTGCAATACCAGCGATAAAATTGAGCCCACCCTCCTTACCGCCTGCTACATAGTTCAACTCAGTGCTTGTGCCTGAAGCAGGAAACACATTGGTATAAACGGAATTTGGAGTGGACAGGCCTGTGAAAGCACTGAATCCATTACCAAAACCAAGGTTTACACCGGGAGAAAAAGACCATGTTACGCGCAGGTTGGTGGTTGTCGATTTATTTGAAAAGCCTTCTATTGCACCTACAACACCGAGGTTTTCACCGACTGTTCCGCCAAACAAAATGCGGGCATCAATAGGGCCACCCTGGTAAAAAGTTTCTGGTGTTATTACTGTACCGGCTTGACTACTTTTTGTAGCAATACTAGTTTTAACTTGATCAGCATAGTTAACCAGAGGGCCAGTAATGTAGAGTGCAAATGGAGCAAAGCCTGGGATGTCTGAAGGCCAGGGAGAGTCAGGGAATGTTTGCTTCCAGCCATTGGATCCTATTTTTGTCTGTTCCTGTTTGGCATGATCCTCTTCCTCTCCACCCGGCCAGCGATAGCCATTATTCTTGAACGCCTCACCAAAAGCATTCCTGTTCGGGAACCCGGAATGGCAGGTGTAGCAGGATGTTTGATATTTTCGCGCAAATGCTGGAACAGCGGAACCATCCTGGCTCCAGAACAGTGCTGGCAGCATACAGAGCGAAGCAATCGATGCAACGGTAATTTTTTTCATACGTTGTTCTTTTTTTGATGTTGGAGAGTTAAGGTTAATTGATGTATTATTACAAGAGATAGCAATAACAAGAGAGATGCAGCAAGATAAATTCTTCTATTACAGCTCTATACGGCGCATTATCCTCGATAAATGGATGTTTCTGTTAACTTTTTATGACACAGGGCTGTAAAACTGCCGGTCAAACAAGAGTGTTGAACGCACACGCACAACAATGTGACATCACTCTGTTGCCGTCAGCAAGATTCGATGTAAAAAAGTGATGTAAAAAAACATAAATTCTATGAAGTGCTACCATATCGGCAGAAATGTCGGGAAGATGCATGCTGCGCAATCAACCAGTCACATTTTAATGAATAGAAGCTTAAAAGAAAATTAACACAAGCTTAAAAAACGCTTAAAACGAGAGTAATCTACCATGACAGGAGCATGCTTATGCTGAAAGACCTTGATGATCTTAGGATTCGTGAAAGCGAAAAGGTGAATCTTGGTAAACGTTCCACTCGAATCGAACCGGTTTACTCTTCAAAAAAAGAGTATAAAGAGCTGCTTGCCGATCATGTTGCACAGTTGAGCAAACTGCAGCAGGTGCATTATGCTGATAACCGTTATGCTTTGTTGCTGATTTTTCAGGCGATGGATGCTGCTGGAAAAGATGGAGTCATAAGGCATGTGATGACGGGTGTGAATCCACAGGGGTGCCAGGTTTTCAGTTTCAAGCATCCTTCAGCACAGGAACTTGATCACGATTTTTTGTGGCGGAGCAACCGCTCGTTACCACCTCGGGGTCATATCGGTATATTCAACCGCTCTTATTATGAGGAGGTACTTATTGTTCGAGTTCATCCTGAAATACTTTTAGTACAAGGTATCCCGGATGAGCTGATCAATGGAGGAAAAGTCTGGGAACATCGTTTACGCTCGATTGTCGATATGGAGCAGCATCTCTACCGCAACGGGACTCGAATTGTTAAATTTTTTCTACACCTTTCAAAGGAGGAGCAGCGAAAACGATTTTTGGATCGAATCGATGCAACGGCAAAAAACTGGAAATTCAGTATCGCCGATCTTGAAGAGAGAAAATACTGGAAACAGTACATGCTGGCCTATGAGTCCTGCCTTAGTGCAACAAGCACCAAAAATGCTCCGTGGTTTGTTGTTCCTGCCGATGACAAACAAAACGCGAGGCTGATTGTTTCACAACTGATTGTCAAGACCTTGACGGATCTCAAGTTGTCTTATCCTGAAGCCAATGCTCAACGTCGCAAAGAGTTGCTTGATATCCGCAAGCGGCTGGAGGACGAGCCTTCGGATTAATTCAAAGCCGGACAGGAATGCCCCTCTCCCTCAGGAACTCCTTTGCTTCACGGATGGAGTGTTGCCGGAAGTGGAAGATTGATGCTGCAAGTGCTGCGTCAGCATTGCCTTTGGTAAAGCCATCGTAGAGGTGTGCCAGATTGCCGGCACCTCCTGAGGCGATGACGGGAATGTGCACTGAGGTTGATACTTTGCTCAGAATTTCATTGTCATAGCCCTCTTTGGTGCCGTCGCGGTCCATGCTTGTCAGCAGGATTTCCCCGGCACCGAGTTCCTGAACCAGATGAGCCCATTCAAGTGCTTCATAGCGTGTCGGTATTTTTCCTGAATGGGTATAAACAAGGTAATCGTTGCCTGTTTTTTTGATATCTATGGCAACCACAACAGCTTGCGAGCCGTATTTTTCAGCAATGCGGGTGATCAGTGTTGGGTCATGGACGGCTGCAGTATTCACAGACACCTTGTCGGCACCATGCAGAAAAACCTCTCTGGCTCGTTCAACGGAGTTGATTCCACCACCGACAGTGAGAGGAATGAAAATTTCTCCGGAAACTTTCAAGACCTCTTCGAGTGTTGTTCTCCGGGATTCAAGAGAGGCTGAAATATCAAGAAAAACAAGTTCGTCGGCCAGTTCATTATTGTAGAAGCGTGCCTGCTCAAGGATAGAGCCTGCATCTCGTAATCCTTCAAAGTTTATTCCTTTTACTACTCTGCCATCTCGAACATCGAGACAGGGTATAATCCGCTTGGCTAACATTCGTTATACTGCTTAATCCTGTTGTAGAAAACCGTGAGATAAGAAATCAATAAAGTTTGAACTCTACAACAATAATTTTTTTAATGTATATATTTGCAGTCATTCAATACCGGGGGTAAACAAACAAGAGATCATGAAATTTCCTATTTGCGAATACGCTGATTCAGCGGAAGGTTTTTATTCTCAGTGCGCATCCTGTCCGATAGATTCCTCTTCTCCAGGGTGCGCTCTTGATGAACTTGACAACGGTAATTACCAGTTTGAGGGCGTCACGCCGCATGGAGGAGTCAAGGCACTCTTCTATTTCAAGGATAACGAAGGAAACCAGGTCAGAAAAAGAGATGCAATACACGTTGAGATTCATGAGCTTGATGAGCAGGGGCATCTGATGACAATACTTTATGGCATGGTTGATCCTGAAGGAATGATCTATCTGAAAAATTCGGGGTCTGAAAAAGCTCATAGTCAGGACAATATCCAGTAATCCGGTATTCTCGAATCAATGACCATAAATAAACTATTTTTTGATGGCGGTGAAGAGATCCGTGATCTCACCATCGTTGGTGGTGGTCCTACGGGAATTTTTGCGGCATTTCAGTGCGGTATGAATAATATCAGCTGCAGGATTATTGAAAGCATGCCTCAGCTTGGCGGTCAGCTTGCAGCACTCTATCCTGAAAAACATATCTATGATGTTGCCGGTTTTCAGGAAGTCCCTGCTGCAGGGCTGGTTGAAAGTTTATGGAAACAGACTGAGCGGTATCATCCGGAAGTTGTTCTTGGCGAAACAGTTACCAGATACAGAAAGCTTGACGATGGATTATTTGAAGTTACTGTTGGGTCAGGGATGGTCTATCTTTCGAGGGCCTTGCTGATAGCAGCAGGTCTGGGGGCTTTTTCGCCTCGCAAGCTGCCACAACTGAGTAATATTGATCATCTTGAAGGGAGCTCTGTGTTTTATGCAGTCAAGAATGTCATAGATTTTGCTGGTAAAAGGGTAGTAATTGTCGGGGGTGGTGATTCCGCTCTTGACTGGACAATTGGACTTCTGAACACGGCATCACATGTAACTCTTGTTCATCGCATGCATGATTTTCAAGGTCATGGCAAAACAGCAAGGGAGGTACTTGAGGCAAAGGAAAGTGGCAGGATCGATGTTTTTCTGCATACTGAGGTGACAGGAGTTGATACAGAGGGTGAATCGCTTACTGCGGTTCACATCCGGACTAAAAAAGGGAAAACACATTGTTTGGCAGCCGATCGCCTGCTGCTTTTGATCGGTTTCAAGTCCAATATCGGCCCCCTGGCTGAATGGGATCTTGAGCTGACCGATAATGCTCTTGTTGTTGACAGTCATATGAAAACATCAGTTGACGGGCTTTATGCTGCGGGTGATATCGCTTATTACCCGGGAAAGCTTAAAATTATCCAGACCGGGTTGAGTGATGCGGCCATGGCTGTGCGTCATAGTTTAACCTATATAAAACCTGGTGAAAAAATCCGGCATACTTTCAGCAGCGTTAAAAAGGCAAAGGAAAAAAAGAATGCATCTGAAAACAGCTGATAACGGTGTGCCATTACTTTCATCATTGCAGGCATGGATGCTTGCGATCCGTCCAAAAACTTTGCCCGCCGGTGCAGTGCCGGTTGTTCTTGGCTCTGCTCTTGCGGCTGTTGCCGGTCGATTTCACCTGCTTCCTGCTTTTGTAGCCCTTGTTTGTGCACTTGGTATTCAGGTGGCAACCAATTTCATTAACGAAATTTATGATTTTCGGAAGGGAGCCGATACCTCCGACCGGGTTGGTCCGATAAGAACTGTAGCTGCCGGCATTATCAGTGAGAAGACTATGATACGGGTGTCGGTGGCTCTGCTTGGCGGGGTTTTTCTTCTCGGCCTTTATCTGGT
>Ga0208110_1000115_pt1 | contig 14509 bp, 7 predicted proteins | sample CryBogCBH13Jun08_FD_185507 | JGI IMG/M metagenome (GOLD analysis project Ga0208110, IMG submission 185507) | Freshwater microbial communities from Crystal Bog, Wisconsin, USA - CBH13Jun08 (SPAdes) | ecosystem: Environmental > Aquatic > Freshwater > Lake | place: Crystal Bog, Wisconsin, USA...
ATTGAGGGGATCTTTATAGACTTTTCTGGCCTTTCCAAGGGTTGATTGGTCAGCTTCATCATCGGTATCATAAGCGGATTCATCGATAGGAGCATCACCTGCATAAGCTGCCCAAGCTAAGTCAGCAGCCATCACGCCAAAGTAAGCAAAAACGACAAAATTGTTTTCAAGGGCATTAGTTGCTGTGTGCAGTCCTGTCTGAATATCTTTTTGAGCCAGAAGAAGGCTTGTCGCTGCGACGATCTTTGACCAATCGGCTGTATCTTTGATCTTTTTCCCGTATGCTTTTAGTTCCGCTGCGTAGAGCTCTTGATGCTCTTCTTTGGTGAGGCGACGGCCTCTTTCTTTTTCAAGCGCTTTGATTTTGTCATTCGGCTTATCCGGCTGGCTGATATCAGCAAACGTTTCCGCAACAAAAGCGCCCATAGCCCCGGCAATGATTCCTTGCTTTAAGTCAGGATTGAGAATCGCTCCGCTCATTCCCCCTAAGAAAGCATGAGCCAGTTTATGCGTCACAGGATCGATTGTTTGGTCTTTGTAGAAGAGGCCAATTTGATTGGCCATCATTCCAGACAAACTGTTGGCAGCTGTGGCTCTGGTTAGCATCGCTAAAGCGTTTTCAAACCCTTCGCCTGTCGCAAGGTTAAAGCCCGTTTCCACTGTCCCTGTAACAAGCGCTTTTCTAAAGTGATCAACAAAGGTCGGATCACGGCCAAGAGACGCCTTGTCAAGATCAAGCGGCACCCCAAGATGATTGGCAATACCTGCGGTAACGCCGGCTGCAGCTACATTGAGGGCGATCGCCTTAAGCGTTTTGCTATTGGCTAAGTGCTGAGCCGCCTGTCCAATATCGCCTTTCGAACAAACCAAAGCGACAGCTGCCTGGGAAGATAAAGAAGCCACAAGCGCAAGAGACATCTTGGAAACAACCGCCGCCGTCATGCCTGTGGCTCCTGTTGCGGTTAGCATCGTGCCGGAGAGCCAGCTCCCTGCTCCATAAGTGGCAATGCTAGCCGAAAGGGCAATAACCGCACATAAAGCTTGCGTCGGCCCTTCTGCACTTTGTTTATCGTATTTGTGAATCTCTTGTCTCAGAACAGACTCAATCCCTTTCTTCTTCGCTTCTCCCTTTAGTTCAAGCCGATCAAGCCATTCAAGGGTGGTCTGCTTCATAACGGTTGCAGTTAAACTATCTTTAAAACGTGCCGCAAAACTTGAATCGCCTGAATCTTGTCTGACCTCTTTAGCGCCAACCTGTTCGACAACAACTCGTTTCGCCTCAGCAATCACCTTCCCAGAAAACTGAGACGGATTGAAGGTACTGTGCTCTTCCGTAACCGAAGAGAATCTCTGCCACCATAAGTCTTCAATCTGCTCTGACCTTGAAAACCCCCTGAAGGTCGTCCCCAGTGCAAAGGTGATGGTGCCGTTTTCAGCTTTGGTATAGAAGGTTGGCGTTAAGGCATTGATATTGACAAGCGTAAGATCCTCTTGATAAGAGATGGCTTTTATCTCCCCTGCCAAAGCCCCCAATTGAGCGCCTTGCCCTTGAACCTCACAACCTTTCTTTTGAACCGTGCCGCTTGTTGTGCACAAAAAACCTTTTTTCTTTGTTTCAAGGGCTTCCTCAAAGGTATGAGAATCATGCGCTTCAAGAATCCGAAGCGCATGAACCGACTCAAACAAAATATCACCCAGCAAAACCCTGATATGAGGCGCTACTTGGATTTGATTCCCCTCTGTAAAGAAGCGGTATAGATGTTTATGAACATGATGCGAGGAGCTATTGTGCACATGTGTCTTGATCGTCTTTCTTCCAGGTCCCTGTTCTTTTTCTCTTGAATGCAGTTCAAGCGGACGATCAATGCCGTTGCCTTTGGCATAGACAGTCATCATGTCTGCGTAGGTTTCAATCCCAACAAACTCCGTATCGCGGCCTGAATAGGTATTGATAAAGCCTTTGGAGCCTAAAATAGCCGCCAACTTCTCTTCGCGGTAGGTCTCAAGCCCGCCTCTGCGCTGGGCAATTGAGCGAACGGTTAAATCTTGAAGGGCTTTCAGAGAAGTGCTGATTGTTGAGTAAACCGCTCCGCCTTCAATATCAATGGTATTGCTGGCCTTAATCGTTAAAAGATCACCAACAACAGAGCCCCCATCTTCAGTATAAGGCATGATGTCCTCATAAGAGGCTAACAGATGCAGCACCGAGTAAAGCTGGCCGCCCATCTCTTCTATGCTTTGCACCAAACAGCTTTTGTTAAAAGACTTTAAATCCTCCCATGTCAGCGGTCTTCCGGCTTTGGCTAGTCTCCTTTCAACCTCAAGGCCATTATCAACAAACTGATCAAACAGACGATCGCCTGAATCGCCCTTAACGTTTAAGCTGCCAAGGGTTTTGATCAGAGCCTCCATAAAGACAAGGCGGGTGACTTCAGGACTCATAACAAAACGAGGCGATTTATGAAGAGGGGTTCCTCCCATCCTTACAACGTCATGATAGCGCGCCAAACCCCTCTCTTTGCCAATGCCGTCCAGGCTCACGCCCTTTCCTGCTTGAATATCATCTTTAAAAAGTGGATGACCGGGTAATAAGTTGGCTAAGACCTCACTCAGGTGAATAAGAATGGTGTGGCTTGGAAGATCCGCTCTTTTCTTGCCGTTTTTGTTGTGTAACAAGAAATTATTAACAGAAAAGCTGACAATCGGCGCACCCATAGTGCCTGTAATCAGCATATCATCGATCTCAACGTTTAACTGCTGACCGCCAAAGCCAAGGGCTTTATAGGTCTGGTGAACCCGCTCGTCTTTTCCGCTGACAACCAGATAGTTCAAACCAAATGCCCAGGCGTTACGGGTGGTTTTAAGCGCCACATCTTCATGGTCAAAAGAGGATTCATAACCATAACGGTCGTAGAGAGGTGGCACTTGGTGGACAAAACTGCCGTTGCAGGTGACATGACCGGTCGATGAGTCATAGCTAAAGGAATTGTAGCCAATTTTCTGGCGAATTGCTTCGATCTCACTGCTCATAACGGTAAGCAGATTTGGATAGACCGGAAGCCATTTCTTAGGACCTTTATGGGTGATTGTTAGCGTGTTTGCAGCTAACATCACACTGCCTCTGTTGACTCCCTTATTAACCTTCACTTCAATTGTGCTGCCGGTTGTTTTGATCTCAGCCGGATCAGACCGGACGCCCTCAACGTATTCTGTATCGCTATAACAAGGGGTGTGATCTCTTCCCCCTTGACGCCATCTATGACTGACCGTGTGGGTAACCCCTGGCACGACATAAACATCGCCAATCAGATTCTCCAGCTCCTCGGCTTCAAAGACCATCTTTGAGCTTCCATAGATTTTGCCGGATTGGTTTTTAATCTTTTGAAGCGCTTTAAACAAGGCAAGCCCTTCGGAATAAACCCCGCCAAAGCTGGTGGTGATGTTTTGCGACAAAATCTCAAGGCCTCCTCTTTGGACAGCGATCTTAGCCCCATTCCTCATCAGCTTATGAGGCCCGCCTTGAACCGCAGCGCCTCCATAAAAGTCACCAAGAGTTTTAAACTGTGTTTGGCCGAGCGTTCTGATCACCCCCCACCCGTTATCAATATCCCAAGGAACATCAACCGTTAAAGGGCCATAGACATTCAGCTCGCCCAACTTTCCCGTAACCCCAACCCGAAAGCCGCCGCCAGACTCTCTGCCAAAGACAGAGAGCGGGCCTGTCTCCATTGTGCTCTGGTTATCAAACAGGGCTTTGAGTCTCAGTATCCAAGCGCCTAAAAGAGTTAAGGGGCTATGATTGGTAAATCGGTTGCCTTCAACCGTAACGCCGTGTTCTGCTAAGAGATCATGAGCGTGCAAAACATCGGCTACATCCTGGTCATCGCTGAGCTTTAGCAAAAGCTCTCCCTTGACTCTGACGCTACCAAGATGAGCCGCTCCACCCTCTTGACGATGGTCAAGCTGATGAGGGCCCGTTGATTGAATCTCTCCTCTATTGTTTAGATCAGCATACCAAAGGTTCTGACCGGCAAGCGCTCTTTGAATGCCCTGATTTTCAAAAAGCTGCTTGATGTGATAGGTGCCGCTGCCAAAGGCAATGGTACCATAATTGACAAAGCCGCCAAAAGCAAAGCCGTCTTTCTTGGGGCTTCGTCCAAGCTTGGCCCAAGAAGACCCATCGGTTGTGCCGGTGTTTTCAAACAAAAGAATCGCCTTCGCGTTCTCTTTGTCTTTCTGTTTACCTTTTTGGCCGTTGATAACCCGTCGCTGCTCTTGTCCTAAAGACTGCAGATTGGATAGCCTTAAGCGTCCTTCATTCACAAACGGCTCAAAGGCGCTGCCCTCTAAAGGCTTAATAAGGGGCGAAGGGGATTCTTCAAGCGTCAAGCCGCTTAAATCAGCGTCGCCCTCAGAAGTGTTATGAAACCGCCCGCGAATCCAGGTTGTCTCGGTGCTCACAATCTGGCCGCGATTGATCAGAGCAAAAGAAGCGGGAGAGAACTGAGAACCTGTTGGGGTTTTATAAATCAACTTTTTGGCCCGGATCAAACCTTGGTGGATATAGTCGTTTTTGCTGAAAAGGTAAAACGCACTGTCTGCTATCATCTCTGCCTTTTGACCGGAGGTGATCTCATCGACATCAAGCAGCAAAACCCCCGCTCCGATAAAATCCTGATGATTTAAAAAAGAAGAGCGTATATCAAGAGAGGCGCTGAAGGCTTTTTCTGCTCTATCAATTGTGCCTAAGTTAAAAAGTTTCAGAGCCTCTAAAGTGGTTTGCGAGTCTTTACCATCTGTTCCATGGCGAAGAATTCCCTCATGCTGCATCTCTTTGGTTTTAAGATGAAGGCTATGAACGTATAAGTGGCTGTCCTTACCGGTGGTGATCGTTTCAGAGATGTCTAAAACGCTCTCTTGACCGAGCGTGCTGCCAATAAGCTTGCCTTGGTTATCAAGATGTTTTGCCAAGAGGGTAAACCCTGCTTCTGCTTGAACGTGACCTCTATTATCAATCCTCTCCTTAAAGCCAAGCGTTAAGCGATCTGAAGTGAGGACTTTACCTGTATTAGCAAAGTCTTGCCCCTTTAAATTAACCTCCTGATTGGCCTGAAGGAAATGCTGATTATCAAAGGAGTGTGCCTCTCCTGTTACAGAACCAAGAACCTTCATTGTGTCTGTATTAACAAAAGACTCAGCGCCCAAACACATCTCTTGAAGAGTCATCTGCCGATGATTGACCCAATGCTTGAATTCCTTAAACAGAGGCTGATCTGAAACAGTCATTTGGGGGACATAAGAGATAACCGTATTTACAATGCCTCGGTTTTCAAGGGTGTCTTGTTGAAAGGTTTCTCTTCTATCATAGCAAAAAGGCAGAGCTCCTTTCTTTTCTAAGGCATCGGTTCTCTCCATCAGACCCATGTTGAGCAGATGAGAGGCTTTGTGGACATTGTGTGTCCACAAAAACAAGGCATGGTTAATCAGTTGGCTTTGAGCCTCGATTTGATTATCAAACACAGTGAAGGTACCGCGGTTATGCAGTCTATCCCCTCTCCAATCAAAAACACTTCCCCCTCTCAAGACGCTTTTGACGGCATTGACTAAGGTTTCACCTTTGAGCCAGACGTCGCCTTCAAGACTAAAAAAATTGCTGTTAAACAGGCGTTGAACAGAGCCTGTGGTTTGACCTTTGATTGTGACACTGCCGTCATTCAAAAAATCATACAAGTTAAGATCAGCATCCCCCAAAACCTCAAGCGTGGCTTGCTTCCTATTAAAAAAAGAAGAGTCAGGGTTTTGAGTGTTCAGTTGGCTTTGAACCGTCAGCGTGCCGTTGTTAGAAAAAGCGCTGTCTTTAGCGCCTTGAAGGGTGAGGGTATGAACGTCCCACACAGACTCTGTGTCGTCTTCACTCATCGTTTCCGGGTCTTTGCTGAGGTTCCAGGTTTCAAGATGAGGGCCCAGAACAACATCTTGATACCGGTGGAACCTACCTGAGGTTTCTTGAAAGGACTTGTTATCAAGGATTAAGTGCTTGGCTTGTAAAACGGCTTCTTGCAGAAACGTCCCTGTCCCTTTGGTATGAAGCTCCTCCATAATCTCAAACAGGCCGGGGGGTTTTAAGACGCGTCCCTCGATATCCATCAGGCCGGCTTGATTGATAAACCTCTCAGAAAGACTGAAGGTTAAGCGCTTTGATTGAATCAGACCCGCGTTATAGCCCTTTTGTATACGCAAGGTCCGAAGGCCCTGAATCCTGCCGCGGTTTTCTAAGGTTTGGGCATCAATTGTATAAGCGTCCTCCCCCCTTAGACCGCCTATCAGCCCATCATATCTGTTGTCTAGGGTCTGGACGTTTTTTAAGGCTGCTCCCCCGCCAAGAGCAATGTCTTGGTAATTGATCAAAGCATGATCCCTACAGTCCAAAAAGCCTTTTTCTGCAACCAAGAGGTGTCCTCTGTTTTCAAGGGAGCCTTGATGAAGAATGATCTGTGCAGAAGAGAGAGTTTTGCCGCTTTCATTAAACAAGTGACCGGCCCTGCCATCTTTTCCTGTCGCCCAAACCTCAAGCGTATCAATCGAGGTGACCGCTCCCGTATGGATCAGGCTATCGGCTTTTGCTAAGAGATGGGTGATTGTTAAATCCTGATCAAGATTCAAAAACCCATTCGGGTTGTAAATCCGAAGGGTCCCCCTCTTTAAAGCAATGAGGGCAGGATCGCCCGTAACCGACAGCTCACCATTGTCTTTGAGGGTGAAGTGAAAGCCATAGGACGACCACAAAAGCGCATCAACGCCGCCTGAGGTTCCTCTCGATAAATCGGCATACAAATCAGCATACAGTTTATGACCCCGCAAATCGTGTTTCAGCCTTTGAAAGGCTGTTTCTTCTTTGAGGTCTCTTAAGGCGGGAAGGCTAGGCAAGCTTAAGCGAAACGAGCTAAAGTCTTCGGGGGTCTCATCGATAAAGGGCAGAGACAAGCGCCCCAGTTTTAAGTCTTCTTCCTCGGCAAGCAAAGCCGCTTGACGCAAAGATAAGCTGAGACCCTCCTGTTTTTTATAAATAACCTGAGTTAAGACGTCACTGGACCAGCTATAACTCGGCCATAAGGTTTGAAACAAAAAGCTGAAGAGAATCAGAGAGCTGCAGAGTTTTTGATAACCCTTTTGAAAAACAGAGGACTCTGGAGAAGAGGTAGAGTCAGTGTCTTTGTCAGGAGAGGAAGGGGAAGAGTTAGAAGGTAGCTTTGAACGCTGAGAAGAGGGCTTTAAAGGGGGTATGGAGACCATGGCACGTACCTTTTTAGGACATTGCTAAGCTAAGGCCTTCGTCAATTGAATGCCGGTTTAAAGGCACACCATTCATAAAAAACAACCTGATTTTCTCAACTGTCTACCCCCCCCCTCAACTTTTTCAAGGGGAAAAAGGAGGGGGATTTCTCCTGAAAAGAAAAGAGGAAGCAGGGTCGCCTCATTCTCATTATAAAGAATGTTGAAAAGTATGTTAGAATGGCTGCCCAAAGGACATTTATGAATAATCCTACCTTATGCAAGAAGATACAGTTTCGGCGCTCAGAGAAACCTTTTTAGATTTTTTTAGCACAATAGAAGACCCGCGAATTGAGCGCTGCAAACTTCATCCCATCTCAGAGATTTTAGTGTTAACATTAGCTGCTGTGATTAGTGGTGCTGAAGGTTGGATCGATATCGAAAGATATGGCCATTTAAAGCTCGATTTTTTACGACGATTTTTTCCTTATGAAAATGGCATTCCTTCTGATGATACGTTGAGGCGATTTTTTCGTCGGGTTGATCCTAAAACTTTTCAAAAACGTTTCGTAGAATGGGTTCAATGCTTAAGTTCTAAAGAAGAAGAGACATTAATTTCCATTGATGGTAAGGTTTCTCGCCGAAGTTTTGATACCAATCAAAAAGCCCTCCACATGGTGAGTGCTTTTGCAAGTGAATGTGGTTTGGTATTAGCTCAAACAAAGGTTTCTGGTAAATCCAACGAAATAACAGCCATTCCTGAACTGTTAGAACTATTAGATTTGCAAGGATCAATTGTAACAATTGATGCAATGGGATGCCAAAAAGAAATAGCCAAGCAGATTGTTGAGAAAGAGGGCGATTATGTTTTCTCTCTTAAAGGCAACCAAGGCACTCTTCATGATGATGTCAGAGCTCTGTTTAGGTCATTCCCTGATTTGAGAAACCTTGGAGTAGAAGAGTATAAAACGGTTGATGGCGATCATGGGCGCATTGAAGAAAGAACCTATAGGGTTATCAATACTCCTCGGCTTTTTACCAAAAAACATGATTGGGTTGGTTTATCAACTCTGGTTGAGGTTTCAAGCAAAAGAGAGATTAAAGGAGATATTCAAACAGAAAAGCGATATTACATCTCTTCACTTCCTAAAGACGCTAAAAAAGTGGGAAAGGTCATTCGGAGCCATTGGGCGGTAGAGAATACCTTGCATTGGGTTATGGATATTAGCTTTCATGATGATGAATCCCGTATTCGAAAAGGATTTGCTCCAGAAAATATGGCTGTGATCAAACATGCTGCTCTTAATCTTTTGCAAAAAAACAAAGGAAAACGAGACTCCATCAAGCAGCTAAGAAAGATTGCTGGATGGGATAATGAGCGGCTTTATCAAATCCTTCAGCAAAAATTTTAAAAGCTTTTTGCAGAAAAAATCAGCATAAGAAAGATGAACAAAGATTCATCTGAAGTGCAAAAATTGCAATTCTAGGCAACTTAAGCAGCGCGAATCTGAAGCCAAAATAGATTTTATTACATATTCGTTTATTGGCTTAAACCCTGATTTTATCTTGTAAAATTCAAACAAACTATAACTCTCGTGTCGGCTATTTTAGCATAATAATATTACAAAAAACATAATGAGGTAACCCTGAACCTGTTAGAGATACGTTGTCGTCAATATTGCTGATACGGCTGAAAGAGCTCTTAGAAACTCATCCTCTGTTTGAGTGTTGCTTAACTGCAAAGGACCGATAAAGAGTCCGGTTCCCCCCTTCATAACAGAACCAGGCCCTAAGTTCATCCCACCAAAAGAAACGTTTCGTGTGGGCGTCAAAGTTGTCGCTCCCGTTGCGCTTCTTTCAATAATAAGTCCATTTTCGAGAAGGACTTTCATGGGTCTATGCGACGGAATAGGGGCTCTAGGTTTTGAATTGAGTTGTTTGAAAGAAAAAGAGTTTTCATCAGCCCGACAAGAGGTCTGAATATATTTTTGGAACTGCAAAACTTTTTGAGGCGTAACGGGTTATATCAGTCCAAAGAAGCGTCCAGGGTCACTAAATTCGAACCCTGAGTCTTGAAACGACTTTTTGCCCTTACCGTCAAGATTTTTGCTTATTGTTTGACTAAAGTCGGCAACAAAACGATCCCATTCAGTCGCCGATAGATTTCTATTCAACGAGAGGGCAAAAACAACAGGAAAATATTCAAATTCATAGAGCTCTTTCAGGAGACCTTCTGGAGCATCCCCCCCTGCATGGATGAGCATACGCGTTGCAGTCAAAACTTTTTGAACAGCGATCAGATGTTTTTTTTCTGCAGCAGAGTCATGCTCTCTGCCATAAGTTCTTCTGAGCTGCAGAACATTAAAAATTTTATCAGGTGCAAGGCAATCGCTGATGACTGCCGTAAACGCCAAAACTCTGGTTATGATTTCTTTTTCCTGGGCTGTCAGGGGCGTTTTTCTAAAACCATTTTTTCCGCCTGTTGCAAAAAAGTAAGCAAGGGCCTGCTTTTTATAGTCGAGATTTTGCAGGGTATCTGATTCTGTTTTTGTGGCTAACTTATCGACATAGTCGACAGCGTTTTTAACTTTTCCCTGAGAACGCGCTTTTGTAAAATCCCCCCAATATTTTTCTTCGTTAGCAATTGAGTTTTGTAAACCCAGAGCCAAAACAAAGCAAATCAGGAAAATGATTTTAGTAAGATTCATCAGTTCATAGCTTCTTTCTTCAAAGCTGTTAAGAAGTCTTAGATTTTTCTTTTGTATAGAAATTAATTCCGTTTGTCTACTTGGATTTTATCAATGCGCTGCAAACCCACTTCCACCTAAAATCATGCTTTTGGATTTTTCCTGCAAGGTGGATTAAACATCATAACTTTTGAAAAAATACCAAATGATCTTTAAACCCTAAGGATTGTAAAAACGATAACAGGTAAGGGTATTTATCCATCCCGAATAACTACATAAAAAAAATTTGTAAAACAAAAAACAAACTTTATTTTATTCCTTTTGCCGAGAAAGGGGGTAACAAAGTCCGAAGGACTGCGTGAGGGGCGAAGCCCCTTAGGACAAGAAACTTAAAACAAAGTTTTTCCGGTTAAGTTATCCCCAGGACTTATCAACAGAAAAACCGGTTTAAAATACAGTTTAAATTAGTTTAATACAGTTTAAGGGGTAAATTTATGCCTTGTAAGCCCCAGAAAATAAGGGTTTTTAAAAATTAATGGTCCGTAATGTACTCCCCAATGGTCCGTAATGTACTCCCCAATGGTCCGTAATGTACTCCCCAATGGTCCGTAATGTACTCCCCTAGAAGAAATGACTCACAGACTTACTAACAGAAATTTTTGTGCGTGATATACCCCCTAGAAGAAACTGCTAAAAGATTTGAAAATAAGCTATTTTGTGGGTGAGCCCCCCAAAAAAAATGTCGGTAATCCACACCCCTAAATTTGCGTTCTGTATAACATTATTTTGGTTAATATCTGACTACTGTGGTGATAGATTTTCTCCATTAACTTCACAAGGAATAGACATCAAAAGGGATGACTTTCTTAAATTTTTAAAAGAGATAAATGTTTTACGATCTTTCTCAATCCATTCTAAAAAGAAACCAGGAATATCATTTTCTAATACAGCTTCTTTTAGATCACTTTTAAATTTTTTAAATTCCCTTTCACTGCCTGATTTTTCATAAAGAGTTTCAATTAAAAATTCCCAAGATTTCCCGTGTCCACCAACGTGTTTCCTGGCTGTTCTATAAAGAAATCTTTTAAGAGCTGAGGTAATACTAAAATAATCAGAGTCTACCATAAGCAAGGAACCCTTGGCACAAATACCATCATAGAGCCATTCAGAGAGGGTTATTTTAATTTCCTTCATATCCTTTCTTTTTGTATAACTCCAGCTCTCTAAAAATCCAAATCCAGCATCGTAACGACCATCTTCATTACGAATGGTTGTCTCAATTCCTGTGAGTTGTAATCTTGATAGAGATGTTTTTAAATCTAGTTTTTGTTTATTTCCGTCGCATCTTCTAAGAGCCTTAAAAAGTTCATGACGCGGAAAAATCATCGTTCTTGGCGGTATATCGGAACCAGAATTGAGAATTTCCTGCATTTTTCCAGCAACAAACAAAACAATATCCCAGTCATAAATACTAGCTAGAAAATGACCTCTATGAGCAGAAACCTTCACCCTAATCATGTTTGAGCCATTGTGCTTTTCATAAATGATTGGGGTGATGCGTTTTTTAGAAAGAGCTAGGAATGGTACTTCCATCATTTCTGTTATATCGCGTACTGCTTTTTCTTCAGGACTCAGGGTCTTAAGTTTTGGGCCTTTTACTTTTTTTGGTTTTAATTCCCTAGGCTCAGCTTGATCAGCAATGTGCCACTTCTCAATGGTTGAGATTGCAACCTGATCCGTCGATTTAATCTTCTCTATCGCTAGAGAATCAATGTCTGGTTCCTTATGAAGTTTTCTTGATAACTTCATAAGGAGAGAAGCAATAAACTTCTTCATCAGTCTATTTCTTTTTTGGTTTTGAGGCTGAAGGTTTCAACGGAGCCTTTTGCTCTCCCTGGCTTTGAGCCTTGGACACTTTGCCATTCACATAATCTTTTAATTCTTTTCCAACCCGAAAGCTTACTCGCTTGGAAGCCGGAATGGTAATCGTCTCCCCTGTTCTTGGATTTCTCCCTTCTCTCTCACTGGAGTCTTGAACTAAAAAACTGCCAAAGCCAATCAACCTTATTTCTTGACCGTTTTGCAGGTTTGTTTTAATCATCTCAAGGGTTGATTCAAAAACCTTTTGAACAATGACTCTTTCAAGATGGGAAGCGTTAGCGATTTGTTTAATAAACTCTGGTTTGCCGATGACTGTCATAAAATCTCCTGAATCAATAGGGTGAATGGGTTAGTGTGAATCAGCTAAAAGCTGTATTCATTATTTTTTTGTAGCCAATATCCAGATGTCTGGCAAGAAGATCAAGGACTTTCAGGACAAATGCCCCCTCTCCCTTCATGATCATGAGGTGATCATTAAAAATCACCCTAGACAATCGGATAAGCATAAGATGATCATAATCAACACCCCCAAAAATCAGGGCCCAAAGCCCCCCTATGAGTCCCTAGCCAATCCTGGGATAAAAGTGCGGCGTTACAATCGGATTGCCGTTTTCATCAAAGGGTTGCTTGAGATAGGTGGTCAGCACTTCGGTAATCACAGAGGTGAGGGTGTGACACCGGCCCTTCTTTTGGGCATGGGCTTTGAGGTTTTGATGTAGGCTTAAAGGAATCAGGGTGTTGAGGCGTTTGGTTGCTTCTTTGGCGGTTGCTTGTTCTGTTTCGATCATAGGCTGTCTCCTTTCGGTTGGGGGGGGTGTTGATTATGATCATAGTCTGCTCATCAAAACCTCTGGGTTGATTTGCAATGATCATACTATGCTCATCAAAACCTCTCGGTTCATTTGCAATGATCATACTATGCTCATGATGAGAGAGGGGCTTATTTTTTATGAGCATAAGATGCTCATAACGATTGATCGACGGATTGACAATGAGCATAAGATGCTCATATTAAGGGATGAGCATGGAGGCGGCCATCAAGGAGGCGGGCCGGTGTCTCAACCCCTTACTCCACTACAAAGTAAGCTTAGGCGTATAGTTAGGTACAAATATGTTGCGTATTAGGCCTATGCACACTTTAAAAAAGGACTGTAAAGCTCGTTGTCCAAGCTTGAATAAGCTGAGATCACATCGATATTCAGAAGAGACTTTTTTTTAATTCTGTGATTTTTGGCAACTAAAAACTCACCCAAAATTACTGTTAAAACTTGAGCTACGCAGACACCAAAAAGCAGGCGCTTAAGACGATCATATTTCCTAATTTTTGATGCTTCTATATTAAAACCAGAACTTTTCTGGTCTTGGAAACACTTCTCTATACCAAAACGCTGTTTGTACAAATTTATAATTGTTTCTTGAGGGTGTGTAAGGTTAGTTATTATGATCCAGCTTTCTTGGTCTTTCACACAGCCAACAAAGCGATGTAACTCTTTCCACGGCCTCACGTGCGCACTTATATCAAAATTTGATCCAGCATAATCTTCCAGGTTACATCTATTGTTATCAACAACGAGGCCCAAGCTATTGTTCATTCTGATCACATATCCAAAATCATTATCAGCACACAAAGCGGCAAAACGCTGCAGCCCAAAGCCCCTGTCAGCGACAATCACATAGGAATAGTGCTTGGACAAAATGTGTTTCAAGCTTCTGATAAAAGCTGCTTCCATCTTTTTTTGATCCATCATGCCTTTGCGTTTGGGGTATCTACGCATAGAAAAAAATAAGGGGATTGATCTTCCGTTAAAATCAATGCTTGCTGTCAAAATTAAGAAATCATCTGTAGAGGAAGTGTAGTCAACTTTTATAAGAATACTGCTACCTTTTTTAATAAGGTTGCGCTCCTTCAGCGCATCAAAAACAAGATTTATGTGACAGCGCCAAAGCTTATCATCAATTTGGAACTCTTGGCATTTTAAAAGTCTATATAGGCGCATGGAATTTGCTTTAAACGATTCCTTGGTGTCATGGCCCATGGCAGCAGCAAGCATGCTTGTGTTGCTACTTCCGGTTCGTAGCATACTAGAACACAGAAGGCTTAAATTATAAGAAAGTGTTGAATCACATTTGTGAAAATAGGTTGAAATTATTTCGTCCATAAACAAAGCACGTCTACTGTTAAGATTGTTGACGAACTATATCATAAACTTTGTAGTGGAGTAAGGTCTCAACCCCCCTCTTCAAGCCTTTGTTTCTGCGGGGTTTGCTGCTCTCTTCCAGGCAGGCTGGCTCTATCCCGATGCCTTTATCCATACCAGAGGACGGGGTGTTTGAGCGGAGAGGATCCCCTACCGCCGCCGCCGCCCCGGGTTGGTTTTTGCTTTGAGGCGGGGGCGGGATTTCCGGGGAAGAAGATTACTTATCTTCTGGTCTTATGGGTATAAGCCAATTAAATGCTTAATAACAATCTCCAACTTTCATCAAGTTTACCGCAATCCTACCAGTTGACCGCTCCAGACCTCTCAAAACAACCTCTCATTTGCCTGATCAAAACAGAAAGAACAGGAGCCCCCGCGGCCTCTTTCCCCTCTGTTTTGCCATAGAGGGGGCAGCCTCTATGGTTATCTATGTTAAATAACCATCATAATCATAGCCCCGCGGGGTATTCG
>Ga0208110_1000125_pt1 | contig 14155 bp, 19 predicted proteins | sample CryBogCBH13Jun08_FD_185507 | JGI IMG/M metagenome (GOLD analysis project Ga0208110, IMG submission 185507) | Freshwater microbial communities from Crystal Bog, Wisconsin, USA - CBH13Jun08 (SPAdes) | ecosystem: Environmental > Aquatic > Freshwater > Lake | place: Crystal Bog, Wisconsin, USA...
CCATATAATATAAGTTTATATACTTCTAATATAACATCGACTACACAAATTAGAGCCGAAGGTATTGAAACAAATGGATTAACATTTGTGCTTGACAAACAGCCTAACTTTGTAGTAAGATGGTTGTATAAATTGTTAAATATTAAATGGAGATAAAAAATTAATATATTTTATTTAGATGAAAACCCTACAATCTGTGCGCAAATGCACAATGATAAACATGTAATCAAAATGATACTTGAGTCGGCTCAACTCCTATCAACCGCTCATCGTGTACTTGATGGTGTTCAAACTACTGGTGCATCAGCCTCAGGCCGCAAAAAACAAGTATGGCAAATGGCAGACAAAAGATTAGATGCTGAGTTATATTCGGCTACTCATGTTAATCATCCGTCCGCCGCTTGGGTCCGTCAGTCAATAGGCAATTACAATTGGCTGGCTATCTTATTGGCTAATCTATGTACAGAGTATACCTATCGTTATGGTAAAGTACATAAGTGCCAAGAAACAGGATTAGTTGCCTTACTTGTGACTGTAGCTCCTACAAATATTGCTAAACGACCATTCACAGAACCTACTCCGGCTATGCCAGTTGAAGTAGTGGTCAAAGGTAGTTCAATAGCTTCATACCGTAACTACTATATAAACAATAAACAACACTTGGCCTCATGGTCAGGTAAAATTAATTCACGCAGAATACCGGAGTGGTTCAATGCCCAATTACATTTTTAAAAATAACAAATGATAACTCAAGATAAAATTGAAAAATTATTTGTTTATGATGAAGGAGAATTAATATGGAAAATAGGGCCTAAAAAGGGTTTGGTTGCTGGATATGTTCGGCCGCCACAAAATTATAGATATATTGGAATAAATGGTAAATATCATTCAGCCCACAGATTGATATATCTTTTACATCATGGTATATTACCAAAATACATTGACCACATTGATAATAATGTTTATAACAATAATATTGAAAATTTAAGAGAATGCTCTTTAACTCAAAATTCATTAAATTCTAAGAAAAGTAAATTGAATACAAGTGGTTACAAAGGTATTAGTTTTTATCAAAATATGAACAAATGGTGTGCTAAGACATCCATTGATAATAAAGTGCATAGAAAATTATTTAATAATAAAGAAGATGCAAATGAATGGTTAATAAATCTTAGAGAAAAATATCATAAACAATTTGCTAACCACGGTTAAGGGGAATTAAAATTCCAAATTACGATTTTAGAAATACAGAAACAGGCGAAATTAGTCAGGTTACTATGTCTTATACTAAGTTATCTGAATTCAAGCAACAAAATCCCTTGTTAGAACAGTATCATTCATCCGAGAACTTACCTGTTATGTCAGATGGATCCCGTATGTCTGTTCCTGGCATGGGTAAACCAGACTCTACTTTTGAAAAGTATGTAATCCAACGTATGAAGGAAACTATTCCAGGTAATACAATGGGTGCTCACAAAACAAAATGTCCTAGAGAATTTTAAGGTAATCTCCAATGGTAGTGTTTAACTATTGCCCACCTAAACCACTAGAAGAGCTGACAGCCGAAACAACAGAACAAGGCCGAAAGTATCTCCTGCCTGATGGTTCTAAAGTTCCTTCTATCACTACTGTACTATCTTATTTCAAGAAAGAAGGTATACAGGCATGGCGTAATCGAGTTGGTGAAGTAGAGGCTAATCGTATCTCCAAACAAGCCTCCAATCGTGGGACAAACGTCCACACTCTTTGCGAGAAATACTTGAACAATGACGCTTTCTATCATCGTGGTGCGTTCCCGGACGCATTGGAGATGTTTAACACGATGAAACATGAATTGCACCGAATCAATAACATACACTATCAAGAGTGTGGTCTTTATAGTACCAAATTAGGTGTAGCTGGTCGTGTTGATTGTATTGGTGAGTTTGATGGAGTATTGTCGGTCATTGACTTCAAGACATCTCGCAAGATTAAAACCTCAAGTATGATTGAGGATTATTACATGCAGGAGACATTCTATGCTCTTGCTTATGAAGAATTAATAGGCCGGCCGATTCATCAATTGGTCACTATTATGGCAGTAGACAATGAATCTCCTCAGATATTCATCGAAGAAACCAAGAATTGGATTGAACCTTTGGTAAATTGTGTAATCGAGTACAAAAACAGACATAAATAGCCATATTATTGTTTGATGGGTTTATATGGCTGGATATCCTGGTGCGGCAAGAGTAGGCATAGACAAAGTTGGAGGTGTAGTTCTTTCTGGTTCACCTAACACTTTTGTTAATGGTGCCGCTAGCGTTCGAGTTGGTGATCCTGTTTCCGACCATGGATCTTATCCTCACGATAATGCGGTCATAGTAGAAGGTGCACCTACAGTATTCATTAATGGAAAACCAGCTAGTCGGCAGTATGATTTAGCTAGTTGTGGTCATGAATTACTTCCAGGCAGCTCTAATGTTTTTATTGGTAAATTCAAAGAAGATGCTTTATTATCTACTGAAGATTCTAATCCAATGACCAGTGAATCCTCTGATGAATTACTCCGCGAACCTAGTTAAAAGAAGCCAATATGTCACTTATAAAAGTATCCGAATTACCTAAAGGCCAATTAACAGCCAATTTAACCAATACTATATTTCTTGGGGTTGACCTCGAAGAAGTTCCACATATTACATATAAGTATACGGCTAATGATATTGTCAATGCAGCAAATACACTCATACAAGTTCAAGCCAATGACCTAATTAATCTTATTAATCAAACTGCCAATAGTGGTGGTGGCGGTGGCAGTTCAGCTAGAGCTAATGGTAATGTTTGGGAAGTACAATATAACGCCAACGGCATCTTTGCAGGTTCACCAGCTCTAACTACTGATGGTAAGTATGTTAAAATACAAACTTCAGCTCCATATAGATTAGAAATTACAACTACTTTCCCAGATTCGAACTCTCAATTAGATTGGTATTCAATATATCAAAGTCCAAGAGCAATCGATTCTGTAACAAGTAGTGGGGTTGCTTACGATAGCACAGGTAATGTTTATATTATGGGAAGTGAAGTCACACAAAATAACTTATTATATCTTGTCCAATACAATTCACAAGGTGATTTAAATTGGCAATTAAAATATGGCGAAATTAGTAACTATCAAAAGTCAGCTGATGCAATTGCAACTTATGGACAATATATTTACATTCTATCTAGCACAATAGGTGCTGGTGGTGAAATGATATTAGCTAAGATTAATACATCATCTCCAGGTGGTATAGTTTGGCAGCAAGCCTTTCAGTTGACAGAAGTACAAAAGGGTTATTCAATCTGTGTGGACTCTTCTGGTAATATTCTAGTTTCTGGCATGACAACTAGCCAAGGTGCTGGCCAAGATGATGTTTTTATTGCTAAGTTTGATAATACAGGTAGTCTATTATGGCAACAAGTGCTAGGTGGTGTTAATAATGAAGATGGTTATGGAATCACAACAGATTCTACCAATAATGTTTATGTTACTGGAGATGTAAACAGTAGTGTTCAAGGTTTATTATTAGCTAAGTATGATACCAATGGTAATCCTCAATGGGCTCGTGCCTTAAATTCAGTAATGACATATGGTGCTGATACTATTGCCGATTCTACTGGTAATGTGTATATTTGTGGTACAAGTTATAATCGTGATTCGAATGGAGATTTGTTAATTGTCAAATATGCCTCAACTGGTGATGTGCTTTGGCAAAAACTATTAGGTGGTGCAGCCACCGATTTCGGATATTCAATTGCCTTAGATTCTAGTGATAATATTTACATTACGGGTATCACTAATAGTCAAGGTACCGGTTTAGGTGAAATACTAATTGTCAAATATAATTCAATTGGTACATTATTATGGCAAAGAACATTCAATGGTTCATCTACGGATGCCATGTGGTATTGGAATGGACATAAATCTATTGCTGTACACAATGACAAATTAGTTGTTACTGCTTATTATGTCAATGCTAATTTGACCTATTCTACTGTCACTGTTCAATTACCGGTTAATGGTGCATTTCCTGTAGGAGATATGTTACCTCCTGCTAATGGAACAATAATTACTTCAAGCACATATGGAGAATTTACCTACACAAAATCAACTCTGTCCGAATACACATCAACTCTACTTCCTGTTAACCCTGCTCTGACAAGTGCAACTGGCCTTTTGCCGTTAGTTGCTGGCACACTTACGGGGCCAACAAATAATGATTATTTGTACAATAAATTACGCATGGGTCCATTAAATCCTGGCCCATATTATATGCCATTATCTGACGGCTTAGATAATCAAATAATGGTAACAAATGGAGAAGGTAGTGTCCGATGGGATTATGCAAAATCACAGGTTGCAGGAACGAATTATCAAGTTCAATACAATAGCAATGGACAATTCGCCGGGGCTAATACTGTTTTAACAGACGGTAACACATTCTTAATGTTACAGACCAGCAGCCAAAATAGGGTTGAAATAGGAACAGCAATACCAGAATATGCTCAAGGGCCAAATTATACTGATACAGGACTCTATGGATATGGATGGGTGTCGTTGTATGGAAATACAGCCACATCTTTCATTAATGGAGACCTTGCTGTAGGAAGTGAGACAGTTTATGATAATTATAATAATGTGTATGTTATTGGCCAAATGCGACCTAATGATGCTGCAGGCGATGCGGTAGTTGTCATACTTAAATATAATTCTGATGGAGTATTAATTTGGCAACAATTCTTTAAATCATATAATGCAATTGGATATTTTTCTACATATACAACATCAATAGATATTGATCCATACCAAGACCTTTTTGTGTCAATACAAAATTTTGGTGGCGAAAGTGATGTTGGTACTATTTCTGTAGTTGCAAAATTGGACTCGACAACAGGTAATATCATTTGGCAACAAGATGTCACAGGTTTATATTTTTATAATCCAGGAGCAACAATAACAAGTGTTGGTTGTGGAGATACTGACTATATTTTTATTTCGGGTAATAATCCAACAAATGGCAGTTATCCTATTAATAGGGTAGGATATGTTGCTCGTATTAGTCGCACTAGTGGTGATTTGATATGGTATAGAAACTTTATAGTTTCTCCATTAACAAATGGACAATATACTACTTCGATGTATGTTGAAAACACTTTTGTTTATATTACAAGTATGATTTACTTAGACACCGTTGATCCTAATGGCGATATGCTAGTCAAATATAATGGAAGCGGCGGTTTAGAGTGGTCAACTCAACTTATTGGACCCACTCGTTCAATCAGTTCTATAGCTGTTGAACCTACTTACCCATACAATGTTTATGCTTTGACTGCGACTATAAGTGGTTTTGGATCTTCACCAGTTCCTCAATTAATAAAATTTAATAATTCTGGCACATTATTATGGCAAAAAGAGATTACCACAGACCATTTAGGTGAACTTCAGTTAACCGAAATAAAATTTGATCCAAGTGGCCGACTATACGGTGTTGGCCATTACCAAAATAGGGATACTTACACACAAGAAGGATCAATAGTTATAAATTTTGATTCAGACGGAAATATAATTTGGAATCTTAATTATTATTTTGACAGAAGCCAAGTTGATGTTTTCTATGCTGGTGGGATTTCATTTAGTTATCAGCCTTCTTCTTATCCAAACCATTTAGCTATAACTGGATACATTAACGCTTACCCGTTTGGTGGAGAAGACCAATCATCTTTGTTTTTGATGAATTTTCTAAATGATGGGTTAGGTGGCGGTGCAGGAACATACAATTTATCTAATCCATTACATGGGGTATTAGGTAATTTCTATATAACACCAATAAATGTTTATAGCACTGCTAATTCCACATCCGCAGTATCACAAACAATGTCCGTTGTATCTCAAGTGATTGACCCGGTACTAACAATTTCAGCAGGTTACACTCCTGTTCCTCCAAGTTTAAATCCTGTAGTATTAGATGGTAGATTCTGGGCAAAAGATTTACTTGGTGGATTTGAAATTTTACCTAATTATTTCATGCCGAATCAAAGAGGCACACCTTTTCAGGTGATGACTGCTCAAGCCAATAGTGCTATAGTTGACTTTGATGACCTCCATGCGTATGGAGATAATTATGACATGCAATACAACAATAATGGATACTTGGCTGGAGCAAATACAGTAATAACTGATGGAACACAGTTAGTGTTATCATCTAATGCTCCTTTAGGTTCGGGTTTGCAAAACCGGTTGCCACAAGGACTAGGTGTTGTTGTTGTTAATTCTGATTTCTATGTAACAGGTAATGTAATACCTAGAATTACACAAGATACATATGATACAAGTATTACCATAAATTGGCAAGGTATGGATTACCACAGATTGACGCTCACGGGAGATATTGTTATTACTAATATAGGCGCAATCGATGGGCAAAAATGTGTATTAGAATTGACACAAGACATATTCGGTTTCCATAATGTATCATTTGATGCTAATACTGTGTTTGGTCAAGATATCAGTTTCTATGGTGCATCAACCACGGGGCTATTGACCGACAAATTAGGATTTATATATAATTCAGCATCTAACAAATATTCAGTTGTAGCATTAGCGAGGGGATTCTAAATGGCAATACTATTAATGGAAGGTTTTGACCATTGGGGTGGAGGTAATATCAATTATCCACCAAAAAATGTAATTGGCGGTAGTGATACACATGGCGGATCCGAGAATACGGTAATTTCACCTACAACAGTTGACACTTTTACTCCTGGTGATTATTCATCAAGATTTCATTCTGATAATTGGGCCTACGGCGGTTTATTAAAATTCAGACTAAAACAACAATCGACCAATACAGTTTTCATGCAGTATCATTTTTTCATGCAAACTGGAGTCGATAATAGGTCTGAATATAAGAATGGATTCTTTGGACAAGATATAACAACAACGCAATTTGAAGTTTGCTACAATGACGCTACGGGGAATGTTGAATTTAATATTCCTAGTGGAGAATCTTATGTTGCTAGTGCTGAGAATAGTATAAAATTAAATAATTGGAATTATATAGAATCTAAAGTGGTGTTGGATAATTCATCTGGATCGGTTATCATTCGTTTGAATGGCAGAGAATACTTAAATGTTTCTGGAGTAAAAACTCAAGCAACCGCAAATAGTAATATTTCAATAGCTTATTTTTACGGTGCACAAATTAAGGTGGACAATGTTGTCGTGTATGACAACAGTGGAACATCGAATAATAATTGGTTAGGTGAGTGTAAAATAAAAACTTTATATCCTCTGGTAAATGGATATCACCAAGATTTTATGCCTGCATCTAATGCGGCTAATGCTGAAATTGTAATGACATCTTCATCCTTGTTAGGTAATACAGGAATGACATTAGGATATAGCGGCGCAAGTACGACTGGTAATTGGAATTTATCTTTACCATTTACCATTAAATGGCTTGATATTGATTATACATCTGTTTATTTAAATGCTCAAAGTAGTTTAACTTTTGGTGCTGCACAAGCAAGTACCTATGATGCAACTACTCAAGGTGTATATATTGCTTCTTCATCATCCTCAGACAATTTGTTAAATACTTTGAACAATTGGTTTTATGTGACAAACGGAACAACTCCAAATCAAACTTATACTATCCGATATGAAGGGATAAACGAAGTAGCTGAACACCCAATTGTATGGGAAGCTACATTCTATGAAAATACTCAGCATTTGATTTCTATTCAAAACGGTGATAATTGGAGATATGAAAATCCACATCACCTTGGTACCAATGGGGTTTATGATAGTGAAACAAAATATCTTAGTCGTATCATTACAGTGCCCAATTATGGAACAGATATTACTACATATCAAGCAGCTAACTTGAATTTTCAAATGTTAAATAACGTAATTTTATACAGAAACGATACAATACCGGTTGGTTCAAATATTTCTTCTCAATATGTTTCATCTAATGTTGCAAATTCAATTGATACATTTACATTCAATCAACTGACTCCGTTTGATACCGCTTTCGCTGTACAAATAGTAACAGATGGTAGAAAAGATGATGTGGGTCCTTTTTACTTATCACCATTTATTCGTGGAAATACGGGTACCGAATATGTTGGAACTTCACAGTATCTTTCAAGTTTAGATAACTTTTATACTGAAATATTTGATGTTAATCCCACAGATGGTACACCATGGTCATCAAATACAATTAACCATACTGAGTTTGGTTATAAAATAACCACTTCGTAATTAGGAAATATAAAAATGGCGGTAACAAATGCTATAGTTAGCCAAGATGTAATTGAAGTTTTATCGTACACAGAATCAGCTAATGTAATTATTAGCCAAGATGTAATTGAAGTTCTTACCTATACAGAATCAGCTAATGTAATTATTAGCCAAGATGTAATTGAAGTCTTAACTTACACAGAATCCGCTAATGTAATATTGTCCCAATTAGTTATAGAAGTTTTAGTTCCAGTATTCCCCAAAACAAATTTTTTAATGGTATTCACCGATGATGGAGTAGTATAATGAAGTATTTAATTTTAGCATTAACCCTTGTGACAACAACAGCATTAGCTGATACTGTACCAAACTCAAAATTCACTCCAGGTAAAGCAGACCCAAACTTAACCAAAGAGGTGTTGTGTGGTGATACATTCAGAACACCTAATATTCGTAATGTAACAGAAAAGACTAAGCATCAGGTTTATTCTAATTATAATGTGAGTAATCATGCAGGATATTGTGCTGGTCCTGAAGGATGTGAAATTGACCACTTAATCTCTTTGGAAATTGGTGGTTCAAATGATGCACAGAACTTATGGCCACAACCATTTGATGGTATTTTAAATGCACACATGAAAGATATCTTAGAGAATAAATTACATTCTATGGTATGCAAAGGTCAGATATCTTTGGATCAAGCTCAGAAAGAAATTTCAACCGATTGGGTTGGCGCATACAAAAAGTATGTTACTCCCAAATAAAAGGAAATAACTAATGAAACATACTACCAGCGGTTTCAACACCGATAAACTTATATTAACTCCAAAAGATATTTGGTCATTAATCCTAGGAAACACATTAAAAGGAAATGGACTAAATATTACTTTTAAGTGGTGGCTAAAATGAAAAACCTAATTTTATCTTTATTTTTGTTTGTATCTGTTATTTGCTGGGCTGATGAACCTACTGAACTATACATGCCTAATGATGCTGGTGGTTATATTGTATTGACCAAAGAAATGTGTTCTAATGACCAAGCAATAAAAGATTACCCATACAGAGCATATGGTACAGAAAGTTCTGAAGCTGTTTTACATGAAGGATGTTGGTCAACACCAGACACAACATCTGTGCCAACACAATTACTTTCAAAGTCAGAAGGTGCACCTGAGGCTCCGACTATAAATGTTCTATCTATGGTTAATACATGGTGGGGGAATGGAATCAGAGCCACTTATCGCCAATCAAATTTTTCTAAAGAGAAAAAACGGTGGTAAATCAATATGGAACAATGGGATAACTATATACCTCCGTTAAATTTATGGAATTATAATTCATATTGGCATTGGGCTGAAGAATTAATTGAAGAAGAAAACCTAGATTTAACTAAAGAACCTATAAACAATAATTGACATGTTGTAGTTATTGTGTTAGCCTTATACTATATTATTAATTAGAGAAGTCCTATGGCGAAGATTACGATAAAAATTATTGATGTAGACCGTACAACAAATACTATCATAGTTAAGTATATTAGTGAGCATAGTAAAAACTCAATTGATGACTATACAGCCGTGGCCTTCCAGTTAACGGATCCTAAAATCAAAACACCTAAGCAATTTATTGACTCCATTAGGACTCTTATATCTCAATATGTTATGATTCGGGATTCCTTAGAGTCTAATGTTGATGAGATAGATTTCAGTACATGGAATAACTTCACAGATACCATAGATTCAGCTGATTTGGTTTCTGACTATGCACCAACACAAATGATTGAAATGCTTGCAAATCCTGAGGTAATATTATGATATTAAATAATTCTATAAACGCCGGTAATTTTATCTATTGTATGGCGAGTTTAACTCCTCATGAACAAAACACATACCATAATACAGGTGATGGCCATTTTCACCAGTGTGTGTACATAGTTGATGGATATGGATTTGCTGAAATTCGTGATGTTGAAAATGGAGAAATCACTGAATTTATTGATGCAAAAGAACCAGGCTCATTAATTGACCTAACGCATACTAGAGATAAATATCACACAACTAAAACAACAGACAGTAGTTATGCTTTATTATTCTTTAATCCTATTCCATCTACTCGTAAATTAAATGTGCAAATATTAAAAGGGCCCATTTCTCAAACTATTACGGCTGGCACTAATAGAATTGTTGTAGTTTGTATCACTGGCGAAATTACCACAAATGATAAAACTTTAGTAAGTTTACAACACGCTAAAGTATTTCCAGGTAAAACCGTAGAATTATCCCTTCCTGAAAATGCAGTTTGTGCATTGGTAACTGAACTATGAAATTACTTAACTATTTAAAACCGAATGCTGTTATTACTTCAGTAATTCAATTAAGTTTACCTTTGGGCCTCTACTTGGGTGTCCAGACGAATAGTGGATGGGGCTGGTGGGCAATTTGTTTTTTCTTTTATACTGTAATATATACTATAATAGGTAACAACATTGGATATCACCGTTATTTTACTCATAAACAATTTGAGGTAGCAAAACCAATTCAATGGTTATTATTATGGGCCGGTGGTATGGGAGGAATAGGCGATCCAATCAGCTATGCAACTACTCATTTAGTTCACCACAAATATTCAGACACTCCATTAGACCCTCATGGGCCAACTAGAGGTTTGCGCAGTGTGATGTTTTGTTTCTATAGGAGAGTAACTCCCAAAGATACACCAATCGTGGGTAGAAGAGTGATTGAATTAACCAAAAAATATGGTTGGTTACATAATTATTACTTAATTTTTATGTTAGTTAGTGTTGCCGTAATGTGGGCTATAGATTATCGGGTTATGCTATTCTGTTGGTTAATACCAGCTAGTGCATTTACTTGGGGATTGAGTATCGCTGTATTAGCGCAACATTGGGGATTTAAATCGAGAAATACATGGGCAGATAAGTGGATTCCATGGTACGAAGGATTACATAAGAACCACCACGATGCACCAATGGCACCAAATACAGCATTTAGGAAAGATGAAATAGATTATACTTATCAATTTAGCCGTATCTTTAATCCTAAGTTTGATTGGAGAGGACAACCAAATGACACAGATACTAAGTGAATTTGATTTAAATTTAGAAGCACTTAAAAAAGATACAAGAAGAATTAACACTAAAGTATTAAAGTTATATTCTAAAGAAATAGAGAATGGCAATTTCTTTTATAAGAAAAAATATTACGAGGTATTATCTCAACAAATAGCAGATGCTCCAGTCTCTTCAAAATTGCATGATTATTATAATGTTTTTCACTTCCCTTATATGGAAATATATAACTTATATAAGCAAATAACTAAAACATTTAAAGAACAATGTAAGTATGACCAACCGTATTACATTCATGCTTGGTTAAATTATCAACATATAGGTGAAACCATTCCGGCCCATTATCATTGGAATGGTTTGTTTAATTTGACAGAAACATATTATGCTTCATATTATATAAATGCGGAAGGATCATCTACTCATTTTTCATTTCCCGATGGTAGTATAATATCTCACAAAAATAAAAATAATACTTTTCTATTGTCGGAAGATATAGGTGACTTACATTGGGTTGATCCATGGCCATTAGAAGAACCAAGAATAACTATTTCGATGAATATAGTTCCTCAGAAATATTTACAAACTTCTCCATTCAGTAATACATGGATACCTATATAATAAGCATAAATAATGCTTGACATAAAACTGATACTAGTATATAATGGTCTCATAGTGACAAATTAATTAGGAATTATTATGAAAAAGATTACTGTTTTTACTTTACTTTTATTTGCTTCGACTTCTGTAATGGCACACGGATGGGGTGGATACGGTGGTTATCATGGTGGTTATGAACGACATGAATATCATGGTGGAAACTATGGTGGTGGATATGGATGGGTTGCTCCATTAGCAATCGGCGGACTTCTCGGATATGAATTATCTCGCCCACAACCGCAAGTGATATATCAGCAAGCACCTGTCGTGGTACAGCAACAACCACAAATAGTAGTACCTCAACAACCACTATACAGAAAAGAATCAATATACGACCAAAACTGCGGTTGTTATAAAGAAGTATTTGTACAGATTCAATAGTAATAATTTGTGCTACCAAGCAGTTACATTAGTGCCACTTAATCCATATATGCGGAGTTATCCTAGGCATAAACCTTCCGCGGGTTACTGTCAGCGCAGACAGGCTAATGTAACTCCTTGGTAGTACAGAAAATGGTTGTATAACTCTTAAAGTAAGGCATGTTGGACGGGGGTTCGATTCCCCCCTCCTACACCAGAAGCGTATTTGCTCGCAAGAGGAAATGCAGAGTTGAAACATACTCGGTAAGCGTAAGCTGAAGTTAGTTCAAGTCTAATCAAGTATGCTTCTGATGTGGGAGACCAGGTTTCGACAGCGTGAGATAGGATAAAGGGCAACTCGTGGGGTCACGTTAAATACAAAAAAGTATAACTGCAAACGATGAGTTATTCACATTAGCGGCTTAATCGCCTCTTAGGGTTCGGTGGGTTCCTCGTAACAGAATACCCACCACGATTTTACAACAACAAAAGGAAGTAAACAATGAGTAAATTATTAGCAGCATTATTATTAGTAGCATCAGTATCAGCATTTGCTGAAGACTCAACTTATATCTCACCAACTCTTGATTTTAAAGATAAAGTTAATTCTCCAGCAAATCATGAAGTGGCTGGTTTATCAGTAGGTCATAACTTTGGTACATGGACTGTTGAAGGTCGCATGGAAGATGAACGAGTTTCTGGTAATTCAGGCTCTCATGAAGGTTTGGCTCAAGTTAAAGTAGACAAAGACATTGGAACTTGGTATGGTATTACTCCATATGCAGGTGTAGCTGTTGGCGAGAAATCTAAATCATCTTCTAACTTTGCTTACTATGTGGTTGAAGTTGGTGCAAAATATGCAGTAACTCCATCTATTACATTAATTGCTCAATCTCGTGAGCGTACACCATTTAATGAAGGTTTTGACCTACATCAAGGTTATGGTTACCACACAGTTGAAAACAAAATTGGTGTTAAATATGCTATCAACAAAAACAATGTAGTTGGTCTAAATTACGCAGTTGAGCGTGGCGATTCATCTTATGACACAACAAGTGTAACTTACGCTTACAAGTTCTAATTGAACTTATAGGGAGGCTGATACTCAGTCTCCCACCAATCTCCCAATAATCAAGGAATAAAAATGAAAAACACACTAATCCTGTGGGTGTCATTATTTACGCTCGTGATATTGCCAAACTTAAGCCATGCAAGTAATAAAGATTTACAATGTCTGGCTCAGAATATTTACTATGAAGCTGGTGCAGAACCCTTAGAGGGTAAGTTAGCTGTAGCTCAAGTAACTCTGAACAGAGTTGAAAATCCCAGTTTTCCAAAGACAATATGTGATGTTGTACACCAAAAGTCCACTAGAATTAAAACAGAATGGGACGATGCGAAAACTATTTGTCAATTCTCTTGGGTTTGTAACCCTCGAAAAACTATATACAAAGAATCTGATAACTGGCAAGAATCATTAGAAGTTGCTAAATTATTCTTGACAGAAAATAAATATTATGATAAATTTGGAAGTAATGTATTATATTTTCATGAGAAACATTTACCATTCAATTGGAAAGAACGATATCAAAAGGTAGCTGTCATAGGCAACCATATATTTTATAGGACTAAAAACACATAATGCCAACAAAGGACAAAAACCTAAATAGGTGTGTATCGCCGAGTTGCCGCTCGCATACACTCTAACATAAAGGGATTATGTCAGCTATGAATATATATTCAATCTATAAAGCAACAAATAAAATTAATGGTAAAGTCTATAT
>Ga0208110_1000132_pt1 | contig 13959 bp, 10 predicted proteins | sample CryBogCBH13Jun08_FD_185507 | JGI IMG/M metagenome (GOLD analysis project Ga0208110, IMG submission 185507) | Freshwater microbial communities from Crystal Bog, Wisconsin, USA - CBH13Jun08 (SPAdes) | ecosystem: Environmental > Aquatic > Freshwater > Lake | place: Crystal Bog, Wisconsin, USA...
ACCTTCAAGTGCTTCAAAGGTGTTGAGAGCAACGAATGGGTATGGACCTTGGTTAGCTGGCTCATCTTGGACCCAGAGCAAGTTGGCAGCTGGGTGAGCGTTAGCTACCCGCATGAACTCTTCGATAGGGAATGGATAGAGCTGCTCAATACGCACGATCGCGGTGCTCATCTCTCCAAGCTTCGCCCGCTCGGCGACGAGATCCCAATAGATCTTGCCGGAGCAGAAGATCACGCGCGTTGCATTCGTGACGGTGGTGTCATCGATGAGCGGTTTAAATGTTCCCGAGGTGAAATCAGCGAGACCAGATGCGGCAGCCTTTAGGCGCAACATTGACTTAGGCTCAAAGACGATCAATGGACGACGGGCCGCATTCTTCATATGCCAACGGAGCAGATGGAAGTAGGAAGCCGGATTACTTGGCTGTGCAACGGTCATGTTCTGCTCGGCGCAGAGTGCAAGGTAGCGCTCGATACGGGCAGAGGAGTGGTCGGGACCTTGTCCTTCGTAGCCGTGTGGCAAGAGCAAGACGACCGAAGAACGCTCGCCCCACTTCTGTAGCGCGCTAGAGACAAACTCATCGACGATCGATTGGGCGCCATTGGCGAAATCGCCGAACTGTGCCTCCCAGAGCACGAGCGCATTTTCGCGCTCGACTGAGTAGCCGTATTCAAAGCCCATCGCTGCATATTCAGAGAGAAGTGAGTCAAAGACGAAGAATTGATTGTCATCGTTGATCAGTCCGCGCAGTGGGAACCAATCGCCGCCAGTGTTCTGATCGACGATGACTGCGTGGCGGTTAGAGAAGGTGCCGCGGCGAACATCTTGACCAGCTAAGCGGATCGGATGGCCTTCAAGGAGCAATGAGCCGAAGGCGAACATCTCGCCAGCGGCCCAATCGACAGTTCCCTCATCGAGCATCTCGGTGCGCTTTGCCAACTGAGGAGCCAAGCGAGGGTGCACAGTAAAGCCTTCAGGAGTAGCGATCTGCGTCGCTGCGATCTTGCGCAACGTGGCTTCATCAACACCGGTATTAACTGACTCTGGAGGGGTGACGGAAGGAGCGTGATTTGAGGTGTGCTCTGGTTCGACATTGTGCACCGCTGCATACACGGCATCGAGTTGCGCCTGGTAATCGCGCAGAACTTCTTCGGCTTCCTCGACAGTAATGTCGCCGCGACCGATGAGCGCTTCGGTGTACAACTTACGAGTGCTGCGTTTAGCGTCAATCAACTTGTACATCATTGGTTGAGTGAAGCTTGGCTCATCGCCTTCGTTATGTCCGCGACGGCGGTAGCAGACCATGTCGATTACGACATCTTTGTTGAACTCTTGGCGATATTCGAAGGCCAGGCGTGAGACGCGGACAACGGATTCAGGATCATCGCCATTAACGTGGAAGACCGGTGCTTGAATCATCTTTGCGATATCGGTGCAATATGTAGAAGAGCGGGCTGCATGTGGCGATGTTGTAAATCCAACTTGGTTGTTCACAACGATATGAATCGTTCCGCCCGTGCGATATCCCTTGAGCTGCGAGAGATTGAGGGTTTCTGAGACGACGCCTTGACCCGCAAATGCTGCATCGCCGTGGACCAGAATTGGAAGGACGTTGAATGCTTCGTGGACGCCATGCATATCCTCCTTGGCACGCACAATGCCTTCTAGGACGGGGTTAACTGCCTCAAGGTGTGAAGGGTTTGCAGCGAGATAAATATTGGTCTTCTCACCGGTGTCTGACTCGAAGACTCCCTTGGTGCCAAGGTGGTATTTAACGTCACCAGTGCCTTGTACAGAGTTTTCAGCATAGTGGCCCTCAAACTCTTGGAAGATCTGACCGTACGACTTGCCGCCAATATTGGCCAATACATTGAGGCGACCGCGGTGTGGCATACCGATACAGACTTCGGCGATACCCGCCTTGGCGGAGCTATCCAAGATTGCATCGAGCAATGGAATTAGTGTCTCGCCTCCCTCGAGAGAGAAGCGCTTTTGACCGACATACTTAGTCTGCAAGAAAGACTCAAAGGCTTCGGCAGAGTTGAGTTTGCGCAAGATTCGTAGTTGCTCTTCGCGAGGAGTGCGCGGTGCTCCAACTTCTACGCGCTCCTGCATCCACTTACGCTCAACGGGATTTTCCATATACATGTACTCAACACCGACGCTGCGGCAGTACGAATCGCGCAGAATGCCAAGAATGCGACGCAACTTCATAAATGGCTTGCCACCAAATCCACCAGTTGCAAATTCACGATCGAGATCCCATAAAGAAAGTCCGTGCGTAACGACATCGAGATCGGGATGACTACGTTGGCGATAGCGCAGTGGATCGGTATCCGCCATGAGGTGACCGAAGGTGCGATAAGACTCGATCAACTGCTGCACACGTGCGGTCTTGCTGATCTGATCTTCCTTCGAGAACTGGAAGTCGACTGTCCAACGAATTGGCTCGTAAGGGATGCGAAGGGCGGCAAAGATCTCGTCGTAGAAGTTTTCAGCGCCGAGCAGAATTTCGTGGATGCGGCGTAAGAAGTCACCGGATTGCGCACCTTGAATAACGCGGTGATCGTAAGTACTAGTGAGCGTAATGACCTTTGAGATTGCAAGATTTGTTAGGGTCTCTTCACTCGCACCTTGGAATTCGGCTGGGTAATCCATCGCTCCGACGCCAAGGATCAGGCCCTGTCCCTGCACCAGTCGTGGCACTGAGTGCACCGTGCCGAGAGTTCCTGGGTTGGTTAATGAAACTGTGGTTCCTGCATAATCTTCAACAGTCAAAGTTCCGCCGCGCGCTTTGCGAACGGTCTCTTCGTATGACGCCCAGAACTGCGCAAAGTCGAGATCTTCGCAGCCCTTAATAGAAGGTACTAGTAGTTGGCGAGTTCCATCCGGCTTTGCCAGATCGATCGCGATACCCAAGTTGATATGTTCGGGGCGGCCGAGAACTGGCTTGCCCTCTTGCATTGCAAAGAAGGTATTCATCTCTGGCATGGCGCGTAGCGCCTTGATCATCGCGTAACCGATGAGATGAGTGAATGAAACTTTTCCACCACGACCGCGCGCCAAGTGATTATTAATCACGGTGCGGTTATCGATCATCAATTTTGCGGGAATAGCACGCACGCTGGTTGCTGTAGGAACTGAGAGCGAAGCCTCCATGCTCTGCACCACGCGAGCTGCAACACCGCGAATTGGCTCGAGAGTTGAAGCGCTTGGAGTGACGAGCGTTGGAATCGGCTTAACGATTGGATCGGCAGGCATTGCCGTAGTTGCAGTCTGTGGTGCCTGCACAACTTGAGTTGCTTGAGGTGTAGGAGTTGGAACGACTGGAGCGGCAGGAGCTGCGGGAGCCTGTGCAACTACTTGTGTTGCGGTGGGAACGACTGGGGGAGTAGTTGAAGTTGAAGATTTTGGAATAGGAGGTGTGCCAGCTTTAGGGGCAGCTCCGTTAGTGGTCTGTGCTGGCGGCGTGTAGTCAGCGAAGAAATCCCACCACGCCTTATCGACGGATGATGGATCTTGCAGATAACGCTCATACATCTCATCGACGAGCCATTCATTAGGACCAAAAGATCCGCCAAAATGATTTGCTGGGGTATTCGATGCCGACACTGGCGCTCACTCCGCTTCCTAATAAGTTCTGGTGTTTCACATCAGGCCAACACAAGAAAGAAGATCAGTTACAACCTAATCTTAATCGTCTTCGCCCCGAGCGCACCGCCGTGCGGGATGTGAAGTGGGGCTCTAGGCTCGCCTTTATGGGATTAGCTGTGATTACAGGGGGAAGTCGGGGTCTGGGGCTGCAGTGCGCCCGAGAGATGGTTAAGGCTGGTCATCGGGTTCTGCTGGTCGCCAAGGATCCGGATCGGTTGGCCAGCGCCGCCGCTGAGATCGGTGCCGACTTCCGGGCGGTGGATTTAGCGGACCAGTCGGCCACGCGCACCGTATTTGAGGAGATCCTGGCAAAGTACGGCGCCCCCGAGATCCTGATCTTGGCCCACGGGGTTATGAGCGAGAAGATGTCAAAGACCCTACGGACCACCGATGCCGAATGGCGCCGCGTTTTAGCGATCAACCTCGACTCGACCTTCACTATCGTCAATATTTTGGGAGCCGCGATGGCGGGCGCTCGCGCCGGGCGGATCATCATCTTCAGCGCCTGTCTGGGCCGCATGTCGGGGCCGGGTAACACTGGAGGACTCGCCCCCTACCGAATTAGCAAGGCTGGGGTAAATGCTCTGGTTCGAAACCTCGCCCATGAGACCAACTTGGGAAGCCGCGGACTCTTGGTCGATGCGATCTGCCCCAATCACACTCGGACGGATATGGGCGGGCCTGACGCACCGCTATCGGTTGAGGAGGGCGCGGATACCGCTGTTTGGCTTGCGCTACGTCCCTTTGATCCGGCAGTTGATAAGACGGGATATCTATGGGAGCGGCGCGAGATTATTGATTGGTAATTACTCGCGGTAGCCCAACACAGAGGCACCGGCGGTAATGAAAGCGATTAACCCGAGTGGGTAGGCGCCGATGTAAAACTTCCCAGAGAGCATGAAGTACGCGACTCCGAGCGCGATCAGATTTGCCAGCACTGCCGGTGCGCGTCCCCACGACTTTCCATTTTTAAAACTAACGGAGCAGGCGAAGAGACCAATGGCTCCAAGGGTAAGTCCGATGAAATCTCCCGCGAGGGCGAGTGGTGCGCTGAGTGGTTTGGTCCGAAAGGCATCGAGTAGCCCGAGGTAGACGATGAGCGCTAAGAGGATGACCGCTTCAAATCGCAACATCGCAACAGCAACCTTACGGCTGCGTTCATAAAGTTCATTGCTGATCCCCACTTGCGAAGGGTATCCAAGTAACCTTACGAAATGTTCTCTTTCGACCTGCGGGCAGTCGAATTTCAGAGCGATGGAGTGGCCGATTCGTTGACTCTGACGATGGCTCCAGCACTCTTTCACGAGAACTTGAAGCGTGAAATCGCCAGTGCCAAACGCGAGAATCGCGACTTAGCGGTGCTCTCCATTTCTCTGCGTCCCGACCGGTTTGCAACGGTTGCAGAGTTTCAAGAGGGGCTGATCGCGCTGGCATTTGCTCTAAGAACGAGCTTGCGAGGTGGAGATTTCTTTGCTCGCATCTCGGATCGGGGCTTCTGGGTCTTACTGCGAACTGGCGAGGTAGATGCAGACCTCATCGTTAAGCGTTTGGATCTTCCGCGCCACGAAGATTACGAAAGCTATATCGTGGCGCGGAAATACGATGAGTACACGCAGTGGATCGAGAGGCTCGATCAACTACATTTTCAGTAGTTAGTGCGGAGTGCTATTTACCTGCACATGCCTTCTCAGCGGCGATCACCTTTGTATTCTGCGCATCAAGACCCGCAACATCAGCTGCGGTCTGAACAGGTAGGCCGTGGGTATTGAGGCAGGCGATGTAAGCAGCGCTCGTTCCAGTCTTTGGAGCGATTCCGCCACCCTTGCCGTTAGGCGTAACTCCACCAGGAACTCCAGCTCCTCCCGCCCCAGGTGCGCCCCCGCCTGGACCACGACCGAATCCACCAAAGGATGGACGCAGCGCCGCGCACGCGGTAAATGCCTTCTGTTGTGTAGGAGTCAGAGAGAGCGTTGGACGAGGACGAGGAGTACCGCCGGTGCCGCCGAATCCTGGTGCGCCTGAAGGGCGAACTCCAGTCGGACGGGTACCACCACCGAAGCCACGACCACCACCAAATGCTGGCAACTTAATTCCTGCTTTGGCGAGACACGCTGTGTACTTAGCGAAGGCCGCCGAGGTCTGGCCCCCGCCAAATCCACCTGCGCGTGGTGCAGTAGATACAGATGGCTTCGGGGTAGCTGCCTTTGTCGCTGCATTTGCCGGCAGGACGCTTATCGTTAGAAGCGCAATTGCGGCGAGAGCAATGATGGAATTCTTTTTCGTAAGAGTCATAGGTGCAGATTAAGTTATTTTCTAGACTGTAAACCTCAATTTTCCTTATTTTTGGCTGAGAATAATGGGGCAGGTAGGCTCGCCCCATGTCTAAAGTGCTCGCTTCGCTGCCCGTCGGTGAAAAAGTAGGGATCGCCTTCTCGGGCGGACTCGATACCTCTGTCGCCGTGGCTTGGATGCGCGAAAAGGGAGCGATTCCTTTTACTTACACAGCTGACCTCGGGCAGTACGACGAGAGCGATATCGATTCAATTCCGGGTCGTGCGCTCGCCTATGGTGCCGAAAATGCGCGGCTAATTGATTGCAAGTTAGCGCTCGTCGAAGAGGGACTGGCTGCGATTGCCTGCGGTGCCTTTCATATCCGCTCGGGCGGAAAGCAATATTTCAATACAACTCCACTTGGACGCGCAGTAACAGGGACTCTCTTGGTACGCGCCATGTTGCAAGATGATTGTTCAATCTGGGGCGACGGTTCGACTTATAAGGGCAATGACATTGAGCGCTTCTATCGCTACGGATTGCTCGCTAATCCAGCGCTCCGTATTTACAAGCCTTGGCTCGATGAAGATTTTGTTACCGAACTTGGTGGCCGCAAAGAGATGTCCGAGTGGTTAGTAGCTCGTAACTTTCCTTATCGCGATAGCACCGAGAAGGCTTACTCAACGGATGCCAATATTTTGGGTGCAACGCACGAAGCGAAGAATCTTGAAGAGCTCGATGCATCAATCGAAATCGTTGATCCGATCATGGGAGTTAAGTTCTGGGATGCATCCGTTTCGATTGCATCTGAAGATGTCGCCATTGAATTTGCACAAGGTCGTCCGGTTTCTATCAACGGGAAGAACTTTGCTGATTCAGTAGAACTGATGCGTGAAGCAAATGCGATCGGCGGTCGCCACGGACTCGGCATGGCAGATCAGATCGAAAATAGAATTATCGAAGCGAAGTCGCGTGGGATCTATGAGGCGCCAGGAATGGCCCTGCTCTTCATCGCATACGAGCGTTTGATCTCTGCAATTCACAACGAAGACACGATCGCGAACTATCACGCTGAGGGTCGTCGCCTTGGTCGACTTCTTTACGAAGGTCGATGGTTTGACCCACAATCCTTGATGCTCCGTGAATCTTTGACTCGTTGGGTTGCGTCCGCGGTTACGGGTTCAGTCACTATTCGTCTGCGCCGTGGCGATGATTTCTCGATTATCAATACAACAGGTCCTGCGCTGAGTTACGCACCTGAAAAGCTCTCGATGGAGCGCAACGAGAACTCTGCATTTGGGCCCACTGATCGCATCGGCCAGTTGACGATGCGTAATCTCGATATTGCAGATACCCGCGCCAAGTTGGAACTCTATACAAAGCAGGGCCAACTCGGAGCGAGCGAGTTTAAGTTGATTGGTGAAATCGAGAGTAAGTAAAAGGTATTACTTACACATTTACCGTCGACATATCGGGGTAGCGCTCACCTTGCGCAACTCCAATGGGAGCAACTTCATCGAGTTCGCGCATCTCGCGCTCCGTGAGGGTGATATCAAGGGCAGCCAAGTTCTCCTCAAGGCGTGAGATCTTGCGAGTTCCTGGAATTGGGACGATATCTTCGCCCTGAGCCAGTACCCACGCTAAAGCGAGTTGCGCAGGAGTCGCGTTCAAGCGATCAGCAATAGTTTTTACAGCATCGACGATTGCATAGTTGCGCGCGAAGTTCTCTTCTTTGAATCGCGGATAAGTGCGGCGGCGATCATCTGCGGCCAAGGTATCGAGTGATGTCACGGTCCCCGTTAGGAAGCCGCGGCCCAATGGAGAGTAGGGCACGAAACCGACCCCAAGTTCGCGAACCTTTGCGAGTACTCCATTGACTTCGATCTCACGGGTCCAGAGCGACCACTCGGATTGCACGGCGGTGATGGGATGGATGGCATTTGCCTTTTCAATTGTGGCGGCAGAGGCCTCCGAAATTCCTAAATGACGCACCTTGCCGGCTTCGACCAATTCTTTAAGGGCTCCCCATGTCTCCTCAACCGGAACTGTGCGATCTACACGATGTTGGTAATACAAATCTATATAGTCGACACCCAAGCGTTGTAATGACGCATCGCAGGCGGCGCGTACATATTCAGGACGACCATTAACTCCCTTGAAGGAGCCATCGCTGCCGCGCTCATTGCCAAATTTGGTAGCGAGTACAACTTCTGCGCGCCGGGAGGCGATCGCTTTGCCTACCAGCACCTCATTCTTGAAAGGTCCGTACATATCGGCTGTATCAATAAAATTTCCACCGAGGTCGAGGAAGCGATGAATAGTTGCGATCGATTCTTCATCATTGGTTGGTCCGTAGAACTCGGACATTCCCATACACCCTAAGCCGAGCGCAGAGACAGATAGATCGCGAAGTTGACGGATTTGCATGGGAGCTCCTTTATTGAATGGCTATGTGATGCTACAACAAGAAGGTGTATTGCAAACGACTTGCAGTTACCAAACGCCGCCGAGAAGCGCGCCCACTTTCCTGCTACCTTGACCTTACGACGAGCACAGGAGCAACCATGAAGATTTATAACAATATCTCTGAGGTCTTTGGAAACACCCCTTTGGTGAAGATTCAACGTCTCTTCCCAACGACGACAGCCACCATCGCTGCAAAATTAGAATTTTATAATCCAACTGCATCGGTGAAGGATCGCCTTGCAGTTGCCATGGTTGATGACGCTGAGAAGAGTGGAGCCCTTAAGCCTGGTGGCACCATTGTGGAAGCGACATCAGGTAACACCGGTATTGCTCTCGCCTCTGTAGGCGCAGCCCGCGGTTACAAAGTTATTTTGACGATGCCTGACTCAATGTCGAAAGAGCGTCGTGCACTCTTGCGCGCGCTGGGAGCAAAACTGATTTTGACGCCCGCTGCTGTAGGAATGCGTGGCGCAGTAGAGGAAGCAGAGCGCATCGGCGCTGAAGAGGGTGGAGTGCTCGTACGCCAATTCGAAAATGCTGCCGGTCCTGCGATTCACCGCGCTACAACTGCTGCTGAAATTTGGAATGACACTGATGGCGAGGTTGCTGCCGTTGTTATGGGTATTGGCACCGGAGGAACAATCACTGGAGTTGGCCAAGCTCTCAAAGAGAAGAACCCGAACATTAAGATTTTCGCAGTACAGCCTGCAGCCTCACCAATCTTGACTGGTGGATCACCAGCTGGACACCCTATTCAAGGCATTGGACCAAACTTCGTTCCACCGGTTCTTGATACAACGATCTACGACGAAGTTCTCTCTGCACCGAACGAAGAGGCATTTACCTACGCCAAGCGCGCGGGACAAGAAGAGGGCATCCTTGCCGGTATCTCATCTGGCGCTGCACTTTGGGGCGTATCGCAGATTGCAGATCGTCCGGAGTTCGCCGGCAAGATTATTGTCGTCGTCCTTGCATCATTTGGTGAGCGCTATCTTTCAACTCCTCTCTATAAGGAGTTCATCGACGAGCCAGTAGCTCCAACAATTTAATTCACACCTCACCGCTCATGTCATTTATCGCAGAGGATCTCGCGACCGCTCTTGAGCGGGATCCTGCTGCGCGCAATCGACTAGAAGTCGCGCTGACCTACCCAGGTCTCCATGCCCTCTGGGCGCATCGCTACCAACATTGGCTCTGGACGCACCACTTGCGTTTCCTCGCTCGTATTCTTGCTAACCACACGCGATCGCGTACCGGCGTTGAAATTCACCCCGGAGCGGTAATTGGTCGTCGCGTCTTTATAGATCATGGAATGGGAATTGTTATCGGCGAGACCGCGATTGTTGGGGATGATGTGACGATTTATCACGGCGTCACTCTCGGGGGACGCTCCCTCAACAAAGGCAAGCGCCACCCCACCATTGAAAATAATGTGATTCTAGGTGCGGGAGCTAAGGTCCTTGGAAATATCACGATCGGCGAAGGCAGCACGATCGGCGCCAATCAGGTAGTTACCCGCTCTCTCTCGCAGCGCAATGAGGTTGAGTTCTACATTTGAGTTCTATCCTTGACTCTATGAGGATCCGTTTGGAGAGGTTGTTCCAGCAATTTGTCGTGCGCTGGTACTGGATCCAACAGGTCTTAGTCACCTCCGTCGCTGCAGCGCTGGCGTGGGAAGCTGGCGATAAGGCCTTCACCAATGGTGGTCTCGTCGCCGCTGTCGTCGCTTCACTGACCGTTCGCTCATCTCTCCATAAATCAGCGCGTGAAGGTGTGGGACAGATTGTTGGTTCATCTGTCGGAGCCGGCGCAGCGCTCCTCGCGCTCCATTATTTTGGTAACGGTCTAGTTACGGTCGGAATCACAGTTCTCATCTCGCTTGTCGCCGCCCGTTTACTGCACCTTGGTGACGTAGCGACCATTAACGTTCCCGTTACGGCATTAATCGTCCTTGGGCCGGGACTCAGTGAAACCACTGCCACCAAGCGTTTGCTCTCCACGCTGATCGGTGCAGGTATTGCGATCGCGCTCTCGACATTTGCCCACCCCAAGACGCCGGCAGGTCGAACGATTGACCGTATCTCATCGCTGACCGATCGCTGTGCTGCGTTGTTGGCCCAGATGGCCGAAGGGCTGATCGATAACTACTCAATGGATGACGCAGGTCGCTGGTTGGCGCGGGCGCGGCTATTGGCCGAAGAGATACCAACGATCCGCAATCAAGTGATTGAGGCGCGGGCGTTTGCTAAGTGGTTGCCTGCCTCTCGCTCGAATAATGCAGAAAAGCTTTATCTGCGTGGCATCGCGGTTGAGCATATGATCGTCCAAACACGGGCGACCTCACGCATTCTGTATGACTTGCGTTTACACGGGGGAGTGAAGAGCGAACTTTCTCAGGGAATCGGAGCCTTGCTCTCGACTGCAAGTTATGCGCTGACTGTGAGCGCAGAAGATTTTCGTTTTGATCCTTATAGCGGAGTCAAAGATCCATTGACCGCCGAAATCCGTCACAGCGCAGATGCCCTGACCGCAATTGCGTTGGCGGATCACGAGGGCATCGCCAGCGGACAGATCGCACGGGTAATGGCCGCAATCTCCAGCACCATCATTATCGCTGACTCGCTCGATCAGATCTCTCCTGCGATTCGCAACGTTCCAACTCCCGAAGCTCCAGCAAATCAACAGGTCCTCGCCGTCTCACCTATTGAGCAAGCCCGAACCTGGCAGGATCGTCTCTATAGATTAATTCCGATCAAAGTTCGGGAGTATTTAGAACGTATCTTTAATTAATGCGCTCTTAATCAACCGTTTACCTGTTAGACCTCTTATCCCACCCGTCTAAAGGTTCACTGCGCATACCCGTCCATCCAAGGTTAGGAATATTCATGCGCTTGAATTCATTCAAGAAGAGCGTCGCGATCGCTGCATCGCTCGTTCTCGCATCGGTTGGCCTCAGTGCACAAGCTGCACACGCCGCTCCGATCACAATCAATCTTTATGAAGCAATCGGTTATGCACCAGCAGAAATCACCGCATTCAATGCTTCACAGACTCAATACCAGATCGTCGATGTCGGCGGATCTACCGGACCATTGCTCGCAAAAGTCGCTGCAGAAGGCACCAACCCACAATGGGGTCTCTTCTGGGCTGACGGAGACACATGGGCAGCAGCTGCTGACACCAATGGTCAACTCGCACCTCTTAACTTCAAGCCAAACTACTCTTCACTCGGAAAGCGTCTAGCGCCAAAGAACAACTCTTACGCAATCACAGGTTCAACCGTGATGGTCGCTGGTCTCTACAACGCAGCTAAGTTGCCAAATCCTCCAGCAACTCTGAAGGCAATGTTGCGCTCTTCCTACAAGGGTCAGATCGGTATGAACGATCCCAACATCTCTGGTCCTACCTACCCATTCATCGCCGGTCTCATGAACCAACTCGGTTCTGAAGATGCTGGAAAGGCTTACCTCTCACAGCTCAAGGCGAATGGCCTCGTTGTGAACGATAAGAACGGCCCAACAATCCACGCTCTAGAAATTGGTCAGATCAACATGGGCTTGGTACAGAACACTGCAGCACTTGCTGAGATCATCAAGTTCACTGCAAACCCAGTCAAGGGCTATACACCAAAGATTGTCTACCCTGGTCGCCCAACTTTGATGCCAAGCTCTTTGGCTATTGATGCAAAGCGCCCTGCCGCAGAAGTTGCTGGAGCACAGGCATTCGTTAAGTTCGTCTTGTCACCAGCTGGTCAAGCAATCTTGGCTTCAACTGATGCAACACAGAACTCCGATGTTCTCTGCTACCCATCAATCTCTGGAACTACTCCAAACAAGTATGTTCCTGCTCTTCCATCTGCATACCAGATCATCGATCCTTACAAGTGGGGTCCATTGCAGAGCGAAGTTGATGCTTGGTTCACAGCTAACATCCGTTCCAAGTAATTAATCAGAGCTAAAGAAATACATTAATGGCACTCGGTGGTGGACTCTTAGTTCGCCGCCGAGTGCCATTTTCTAATGAGCCCTCAAATCTTTCGCGAGTAATTAACCGTATTCGCATCACTCCGATGGCCGTCTTCTGGACGCTCATCACCTTTATCTTGGTTATCCCGATCGTTCTCTTCCTATCGGTCGCCTTTAGCCCACGCCTTATGTCGCAAGGTCACCAGTGGTTTACCCTTGCTAGTTTTAAGCCGGTCTTCTCAGGTGCATATGGCGTCGCGCTCTTACACTCCCTAATTTTGGGAGTCGTCGCGGCCGTCGGTGCGATGACCATTGCGCTTTCCATGGCCTTTCTTGTCATCAGAACAAACACTCCAGCCCGCATTCTCTGGAATACAACAATCTTCGCGCTCTTCTTGGCGCCCTCATATTTGATCGCCCTCGGTTGGCAGCGTCTCTTTGAACAACACGGCATCCTCGAGATCATGGGCTTCCAAGTAGAACCGATTCGCAATCTCCTCTATGGCCCAGTGGGAATTTGCATGGTCTTGATGGTCAAGGGAATTCCCTTCGCCTATCTGGTTATTGCTAATGCGATGCGTGGACTCGGAGAAGAGTTCGAACAGGCTGTAAGAGTGCATGGTGGCTCGCGCCTAGAGGCCTTCAAGGTGATGGCTGCGCTTTTAATGCCATCGCTCTTCTCTGCAATGGCGATCGTCTTTGCCGAAGCGATCAGCGACTTTGGCGTTGCATCAACGCTTTCAAGCGTTGGCCACTTCAGCGTTGCGACTTACCAGCTCTATCAAGGCATCAACGCAATCCCGGTTAACTTTCCGGTTTCCGCGGCCACCAGTATCACCCTGCTTTCGCTCGTTATCCTCGCGATCTTGGCGCAGAACCGGGCGCTGCGCGGGCGCAGCTTTAGAACTTTGAGCGGCAGAACTCGCCCCGCGACGGTCACAAAGCTCTCGTTCTTTGGAAAGATCACCACCAGCGGGTACATCATCATCTTGCTCTTAATTACCTTGGGTATCCCGGTCTTCGGTGCGATCTCGGCATCGATGTTGCAAGGGTTGGGAAGTCTGCTTAGCCACTATTCGATTAACTTCAGTAACTATTCGCGAGTACTGCATTCGCGCTTCCTGCGCAATCCTCTGATCTACTCAACTGAGATGTCGCTCATCGCAGCGACGATTGCCGTGAGCCTTGCCGCGATTGCATCTAAAGTTTTGACCTCAGCGCGCAACAGTCGAGGTAAGCGCTTCGTAGACTTCTTCCTGCTGGCCGCAGTTGCTCTACCAGGTATCGTCTTCGCTATCGGTTACATCTTCACCTATAACTTGAAATTCATTAACGATCTTGGCCTACATATCTATGGAACTTCTTTTCTCTTGGCACTTGCCTACTCGGCGAATGCACTCCCATCCACGTCCCGTTCACTTGTGGGCAATATGGGTCAGATCCAAGAGTCGATGATGGATGCTGCGCGCGTGCACGGCAGTGGGGGAGCGCGAGCCTGGTTTGACGTGACGATGCCGCTTATCGCTCGTCCCTTGCTTATTGCATGGCTTCTGACTTTCTCGGGAACGCTCCTCGAACTGCCGGTATCAGAGCTGCTCTATCC